>OGMK01001451.1_pt1 | contig 11350 bp, 8 predicted proteins | sample 1573151 | NCBI WGS metagenome assembly OGMK01 (sample SAMEA2581887, study PRJEB24529) | metagenome | biome: Human gut stool | place: China | collected 2011
TCATAGCCACATCTTATGCTACAAGAAGCTGGTTGGTCTTTGAATAATTATTGGCTACATCCGAATATTTCGTTGAATACCATTCTACTGCTATAGCAGGCAAAGAAGTACCATGTGTATGAATAAAAAGTGAATCGGCCCCCAAGGCTGCTCCAAAATCTTTAGATAAGGTAGCGTCATACGTATAAGTGGTATTTTCATTATATAAGTTGAAAAAAATTGAATAATTTTCATTTGATTCCAACTGGGTATAAATGGTTTCCAAAGGTTCAATTACCTGATCAACAATATATACATAACCATTATCTGCCAAAATTTCATATTCACTAACAGCAGCATTGGAAACATTGAATCCCCCTGTCCCTTTCCATGTGGAATTAGGATAAAAATAGGTATAATTAGATGCTGCATCCAATTTTTTTGTATCCCAAAAACGGTAAGAGAAAACCGGAATAAAACGGTCCAGATGATAAACCATGCGTCGTTTACCCGTAGAAGCCTCTACTTCCATAGTAGGAACATTACTACTACGTGTACGAAACTTATAATACAGACCCGCATTTTTATTCATTTCCTCATCAGTTATTAAATCACCTTCCGGACGAAAATTCACCAACTTATTTTTATTGTAAGAATAATAAAGCAGATGAAAACCAATCACTTTTTTCAATTCATCCAAATTTATTTCACTGATGTCGGAATAGCCGTGCTTCTCCAAATAGGCCGAAAAAGCCGTATCATCCGGAGCCATCACAGTCAGGATACTTTTTCCCTCCATAATAGGCTTAAAACCTGCCAACTCTACTGCCTGCAAAAATAGCGAGTAGTTCCCTCTATCTTCCAGGACTTCCCAAGCACTACCTTTCAACCATTCAGGTTCTTCATAATGTTCATCTATCTTATCTGTACATGAGGAGATAAAGAAAGGCATGAACAGTATACAAAGTAGTACTGTTGTAAATGTCATGTTTTTCATATTACACAAATTGATTATTGTTTATTCTTATTAAGTTCATACTCATATTCATCAGGATATTCCAACGAAAGGGCATAATTTTCTATATTCAAATAGCCATTTTTAGCCTCTTTTACCGCATCTGTCGGATCGTATTTGTCCAGTCCCCATGCATCTTCGAAAGCATCCGGCATCCCATCATTATCTGAATCCAGAGGTTTCTGTGCAGCATTTATTGTACCAGGACCTCCCAACGGAAATTGTTCTGTTTTACGTTCATCTTGAATAATCGTTCCTTTTCCTCCCAACGAAGTAAGTTCATCTATCAAGTATTTATCTACTTCATCACGTACCGGAAGATAAGCACCCACTTTTTCAACTACCCATTCATAAGCTTCCTGTGCACTTTTCTGACTGCGTATAATTGGATGTAGATCAGAACGAGCTTCAAGAAGTGTAGGAGAGCCACTACAATATTGTGACCAATTCACTTCTGTTATCTCTATTCCATTCAATGCTCCATCCTTGTCATAGTCATAATAGTTACCTTTACAATAACTTCTAAAATCACTGTTACCACCAGTAAATGGTCTTGCAGGATTCATTGGTACCTGTTGCGCCTCATATACTTTAGGTGCAATTTCCACATTTTGCCAATTATTACAGGGACCAACTATAAAATAGTTATTTTCAATAGTTGTTTCCGATTTACCTGAAGAATCACCACCCATATTATAAGCAGCTCCACTTCCCCAATTATACACAACGTTGTTAACAAACTGGTTTAATCCTTTAACTTTCGGATTTCGAGTTTTATTGTCAATATATAAATTGCGGAAGATTGTACACCCATTCGATATATCAGTTTGCATTAAGCCACCACACGAGTGATTCTGCAAACCCTGCCCGATTATAGAATTTTGTATTGTTATATTCTTTGGGGCAGTTCCCTTACCATCAGGATTGATAGAAAAACATTCATCTCTTCCCCAAGTCATAGAGCAATGGTCGAATATCATATCTGCTCCATTAGCTACTCCGCAAGCATCCAGTTCCGAAGGATATGCAGCTCCCATACGTATACGCAAGTAACGAACAATCAAGTTCTGTGCACCTGAAGCAGAAACACGTCCATTATAAAGAACAATCCCATCACCTGGAGCAGTATGTCCTAAAATTGTCTGATTACTTTTCAAAACAATAGGATTGCTACTCAATTTTATAACACCAGATACATCAAAGACAATAATGCGCCAAGGTTTGCTTACTGCATCACGAAAAGATCCAGGACCCGCATCATTCAAATTAGTCACATGATAAATTTCCCGTCCCTCACCTGCACGAGCACCTGTTACATTTTTCCCATATCCTTCCGCACCAGGAAAAGCAAGTACTCCATCATCAAAAACCGGGAAATTAAGCCCCTGATCCGAACCTCCCCCTTGATCACCAAAATCCCCATTTTGCGCTTGATCTGTTGGCAAATTGGGACTCAAATCACTTCTAGCATCCTTATCAACACATGCAAACAAAGTAGTAATGGAAAGACAGGAAACTGCCAATATTCCTACTTTTGCTTTTAATAATGTAATATTTTTCATATATAATTAAATTAAATAATAAACTACCATCAATATTTTTATTTAATGATTACACTAAAATTACGTTGTTTCACAATTTTGAATTAATATTTCCTCCCCCAAAAATTATTAGATGAAATTTATCATCTTTCAGCTATAATACGGCCCCATACCTTTTTATAAAAAATCAAGACTTTTTAGTTATAAGGTACAATGCCCCATTGAGATGCATAAGCATCTTGAATTTCTTTAGTTTTAAAACATACAATCTCCAGATTTGAATAAAAATCAATGGTAGCATCTACCCATGCTAGGGAAGTATCTAATTCGTCAGCCGGATACCATTCTGAATATTCTCCGTCATTTTCTTTGTTTCTATAATAAACTGAATACCATGAAACTTCCGTTTCGCCAGACATAACGCCAATACTAGAGTATATCATCACCATCTGGTAATCTAACTGTTTTATCAAGCCAATTTACATTATTAACAAGCATTCCATTCTTATCAATAAAAAGATTTTGCTCAAAATCTTTACTATACCAATACTCTTTTTGAGTAGAATTGTATCTAACTCCAAGAATAAAGTCACAATAAACAGTTTGTGCCGATGTAATGTCTGTCCATTGATAATAAGTATACACACTAACGTTTCCGTTTACATAAGGACCAGAAGAGCCGTCATCATATGTTTCATCATAAAATCCTAATGTAATATCTAGTACGTAGTCATTGCTTTCAGCATAAGGAAAATCTACATCAAATTTAACTTCAAAAGAAGCATTTGTTATAGATCCTCCTTTCTCTTGAGAAACGACATCATTGAAAAGTACAATACTTGAACCCTTTGTCTTTAAAGTGACCAACGCATTGCATCTCTCAAATGGGTACGTGTATGATTTTCCACCATCAATTTGTATATCCAACTTAATTTGATGTTTCCCAAAAGATATTGGAATATTAGATTTCACATTTTCATCGCCACGTAAAGAAAGACGCCCTGTTAAATCCTCCTGATTATCAATATATACAAAGCATTCATCCACATGTTTACCTGTATTATACTGATAATCAAAATAAGGTTTTGTGAATAAGTTCAGATTAACCATACATATATTATCACTTGCCCCATCACTTAACAGTCCTTGCTGCGCATCTCTTTGCATCAATGCAGTCTCTTCATATTCCATAAAACCATTACCATCACATGAGATAGCAAACAAAGGAATAATTAAAAATAACATCGATTTGATAATTTGTTCTTTTTTCATGGTATTACATTTTATTAGTTCATTAATTGAAACAATAGTCGAAAATCTCTTATTATTTCTATCTTCTATATTATTTGTTCAACTCAATACATCCCATAATGAAAGGTCCTGTTGCTTTAGCATCATTATCTCTCATTTTCTCTCCTATATAATATTCGAAACTGCCGTCACGGTAAGGCTTACCACCTAATCCACCCACTTGGCAACATTTTGTCAATGTCAATGTTCCGTCCGAATTTGAGATTAGTAGTTTATCACACAGACCTTTAAAGGCCTTTTCTGCAATGGCACGATACTGACTATCAATATATCCTTTATTCACTGCTTTCATATAAGCATACATACATTGTGTCGTAACAGAAGCTTCCGGGAAATTACCGGTACGTGAAGGTTGATCAATCACCTGATACCATAAGCCATTTTTATCTTGGTATTTTGAAAGGGTTTCTGCTAATTCTTTCGTCCATTTAATCATATCAGCATAACCTGAATGCTCTTGGGGAATATATTCCAAAGCATCTACCAAAGCCATAAACCACCAACCAATACTACGTCCCCAGAAATTAGGAGAATGGCCTGTTTCCGGATCAGCCCAGCGCTGACTCCGGTCCTCATTCCATGCATGATAATAAAATCCCGTCTTGGTATCGTATGTATGCTGATGGCAGAGAGTGAACTGTTTAACAGCCTCATCAATCCATTCCGGACGATTAAATTCAGCTCCATATCTAGCCATAAAAGGAGAAGCCATATACAATCCATCCAACCACATCTGATTAGGGTATATTTTCTTATGCCAGAAACCTCCATCTGTTGTACGAGGTTGCTTTTTTAGCTGATCTATCAAATTCTCGATAGCCAATTTATATTTCTCCTTTTTGGTTTCATTGTACAAATCAAACAGAACTTTTCCGGAATTGATATAATCCAAATTATAGGTTTCTTTCTTATATAAATGAATCTCTCCTTTGTCGTCTACCAAAGAATCAGCCCATGCCTCTACATAATCAAAGTACCTACGGTCTCCTGTTTTCTTCCAAACTTGTAACATCGCACAACAACCTACTCCTTGCGCATAACCAAAATACAGGCGTTTTCCATGATCCAGTTGCCACGCTTCCGGGAAACGACGAATTTCCGAATCGGCAAACAGACGATAATAAGTGTCGGGAGCAAAAGTATCCGTACGGAAAGGAACTGCCGGAAGTCCAGCTTTATTAAACAGATTCACTCTAAAGAAAGTCCCATAACCGTAGCGTACAGCTACAGGTGCAGAGACATAAGTTGAAGAAAGTGTTATCGAACTTCCATTAATCACAGCATCAGCCGGATAAAACCGCGCATCATTGCCGGCAATAAAAAATCCTTTTACCGGTTCATTGCCGGGTGTCTGCAGGCCACCTTCCGCAAATGCAAAATCTAATGTAATTTCTCTCCCATTCACTTTCATTGATTTGTAGAGAGGTCCTGAATAAACAATCTTTTTACCATATTGCTTTGCTAATGCCCAAGCTGCCAGCCGTTCGCCCGGTGCAACTTTATTTCGTGGATGTATGTCGGTAGAATCGGCTGCATCCGTCACTACTGCCATACCAATATTTTCAAGTCCACTTAACCATGTTTTTAATTGTGCTTCACGAATACCTGCCGGTTGCTTGTAATGTGGTGCAATCTGTACGAAATAGAAAGGCATATCCGGCTGATTCCATTCTTTCCGCCAACTATTAATCAGGTTAGTAAATACTTCCTGATATTTCTCATAACGAACAGAGTTGGATTCTCCCTGATACCAGATATTTCCTTTTACAGTGTACCCTACCATAGGAGCAATCATGCCATTCCACAAAGTAGCCGGAACCTTACACTTATCTTTTTCCCTACTCACCCTTTCTTTTGAATATTGTTTTAAGACATCAGCATACAGCGGATTGTTTTCCATCACTTTCATACTTGTCCAAGATTCAGCATGTGTTCCTCCCCAAGTAGACTGAATCAATCCAACCGGTGTACTCAATTCTTTATACAATTTACGTCCAAAGACAAATCCTACAGCAGAAAAGTCTTTCAGATTCTCCGGATTACAAACCACCCACTTTCCAACGCAATCTTCTTTTTCATCATCAGGTGCCAGTTGATGCTCTACATGAAACAGGCGGATTTCCGGGAAATCAGCATCTTTCATTTCTTCCGCTTCATTCAACATTCCTGTTTTCCATTTCACTTGCGGATTACGGGCTACGGGAAATTCCATATTTGACTGTCCCGTACAAAGCCAAACTTCACCTATTAATATATTATTGATCCGGATCTTATTATCACCTTTCAACATTACAGATTGTCCGGAAGTAGCAGCCGGTGTTTGTATCATCAGTTCCCAATGACCGTTTGCTAAAGCAGTCACCTTGTATTTCTTATGATCCCATGAAGTCTTTACCAAAATCTTTTCTCCGGGACGTGCTTTTCCCCAAAAACGTACTTTCGCATTTTGCTGAAGTACCATATTATCTGATAATATAGAAGGAAGTTGTATATCTGCATGAATACCTATTGGAAAGAAACAGACCAATAACCACAGACAAAAAATAATTCTACAGAATTTCATTGTATTTTATAGTTTTAGATTCAATATTTTACTGAATAAGCACATGTCAAAGATACCGCATTACATGGTAGAGTTAAAGAAAAGGAATATGGAGAATTCGACTTTCTTATGTAAATTCATATGTGTACAGCCCATCACACGCCTATTTTGTACGATTTTACAGGCTATGTACGATTTTCCAGTCTTTCTACCATTCTTTTTTAATTCACTTTATTTATCTCAACCTTTCTCATAACCAATGCATCAATAATATCTTCATCTATCTTCACATCTTTTTTAGCCGTAATAGTCAAATTGTCAAAACAGAAATTGGATAATTTATATTGTTTTGATTTCTCTACAGCAAAAAAGGAATCACAATCCAGATGAATATTACGCATTGTAATATAGCTGGAATACGAGACTGGCATATCCTTGCGATCTTTCAAATCATAAAACTGTGTCCAAGGAGCAATAAAGATACAATTGCGGACATTTCCTTTTATGTCTTCAACGAGGATGTACTTATATTGTTGGGGAGTATCCGGACGCATTTTCAACCACAACAGGCGTTTAGCCTGATCCAGATTGCAACGTCGAAGAATTATATTATGATTATATATCGATTCACTACCGCAAGTCAGCACTCCGTGACAGAATCCAAAAGTACAGTCTTCAATGATAATATCACAATTGCCACCATTATCGGGATCTTGATCAGCCCATGGTCCTTTGCCACCTTTTAATGCAATTGCGTCATCATTAACCGACATATAGCATCCCTTGACAAGTACATTTTTACACGCATCAATATCGATTGCATCCGTACTTGGAGCCTTTACGGGAAAAGAAGGTGAAAAGATATGCAAATTCAAAAGTTTTACGCTATCACACTTATAAATGTGAGTTGTCCAAAACGGAGAATTAACAAGTCGCACATCTGAAACTTGTACATTATTGCTATGAGATATATGAAGCAGACGAGGACGCAGTTCATCCATATTAGTACATTTAGGGATAACACTACGCCGTAACCAGAATGACTTCCAATATCGTTCACCGTTTCCATCAACTTTTCCTTTTCCGGAAAGGGTGAAACCATCTACCTTATCAACATTAATCAAAGCTGAAAAGTACTTTAGGTTCTGTCCCTCCATACGTGTTTCTATTACAGGAAAGTTGCTAATATCGTCACTACCTTTTAATATAGCTTTCTCTTCCAAATGCAAGTGTGTTCCCGGCTTAAAGAACAGCGCACCACTAAGATAAGTACCTTCAGGTATAACAATGACTCCGCCTCCATTATTAGACGCCAAATCTATAACAGCCTGAATTTTCTCTGTCTGTAACAGTGTACTATCATTCACTACTCCATAGTCGGTAATCAAGAAACTCTTTCCTAATCCATTTATATCAGTTTTTTCATTTTTGTAAAACCAATCCGGTATAATTTTACCATCGGGAAATTTTTCCTGACTAAACAGTTGCAGACTGCAACATGTCGCTACTATTAAAAATGCTGACTTTATCATTTTCTATATCTCGTTACTTTTTTGCAAAAGTACCGCATGTTTCCATTTGCCCCAAAGCAAAGGATATGGAGATATTGATTTTCTTATGGAGTTCTATACAAAGGATTCAAATACTATTTATCTATATACAATATTCCATATTCAGACTTATTTTTGTACATATATCGAATTAAAATAAAACGCTCTCTACAGTATCAAAAAAGCGCATCCTCTTTATAAAAGAAGACACGCTACGATAGAGTTAAGTTTTTCTTATATCATTTATTCCGGGATGAACAATCCGGTAGACTATTATTTTGTAAACACAATCTCTCCTTTACGTCCGCCACCACGAAGAAAGATTTCATAAGTACTATTTCCTGATTCTTTTATTTTCAGCAGATCCAAATCCGTATTCTTTGTTTGTTCCCCGCGTATAACCGTTTTTAATACCCCTCCTGTTGTCCGGTCCAGTTCCACTCTTTGACATTTTAAACACCCGGCTCCAAGTAGTACTTCCCGCAGTATAATGTTCCATTATCTCTGCTTCCGTCACTCGATATGTACCTTGCCGGATATATACAGTATCTCCTGCCATCACTTTTGATTGTGCTTTACCCAACGTGGCAAAAGGCTTATCAATCGTCCCACTGTTTGAATCGCTTCCATTAGTAGCCACAAAATAATTCGTAGCCGAAAGAGAAAAGAGGAAACATCCTATAAAAAAAAGAAGAAGGCTAATACGTTTCATTGTATATTAAGTATTATGTAGCAGCAAAGCTACTGTTTTTTATACCATAGGAGCTGTAATATCGTACGTAAAGAATAGAATTTTGTCTTTTCTACTTCAATTATCAGACAAATTCCAGCATTAACAATCATAGTTCATAATAACAATAGTTTGATATAAGGATAAAAATGCATCCTTTATATACAAATTTGCAGGTGAATACTCTCCCAATCCACTTCCTTTGTAGAAAGAAAATATTCAATCTTTATAACAATATAATTATGAAAAACTTATTTTATGCGCTTACATTTTTTAGTTTTGTCACAGCTTGTAGTGATAATTCAGTCCAAAATCCAACACCACCTCCCGTGTCTGATAATGGTGATAACAATAATATGCAAGTTGTTGAGTTTCTAAGAAATCGTGCTATGGTGGCAAGTTATAACACTATCTTTCCTAATAAAGAAACAGAAAGAATAGAAAGAAAAGGCGTACTACTCAGCTGGAGATGGCTTTCCACCGATCCGGACGATATTGGTTTTGATATCTACCGCAAAGAAGGTAACTATAAATTCCAAAAGCTAAACAAAACTCCGATTATCAATAGTTCTAATTACAAAGATTTAACAGCAAACATTAATAAGATTCTCAAATACGAAGTTCGACAAGCAAATACCAATAATATTTTATGTTCATGTAACTTTACTCCGGAAATGGCACAGAACTTTTACCGGACGGTCCCATTAAACAATAATAATCTGCCATATCCCGATTTAGTATATAAAGCTTCGGATGCAGCTATTGGCGATTTAGACGGCGACGGAGATTATGAATTGGTTCTGAAACGTGAAGTGTCACCTCTTGACAATGGTAGCACGGGAATTGGAATTACTCCCGGAAGTTGCCTGTTAGAAGCATACAAGCTAACAACCGGGACATTTTTATGGCGTATCGATTTAGGCTCTAATATCCGGCAAGGTATTCATTATACTCCCTTCATTGTATATGACCTGAATGGAGATGGCAAGGCGGAGATCGCAGTCCGCACCTCCGAAGGTACCGTTTTCGGGGACGGAACGAAAATAGGCGATGTCAACCAAGATGGAATAACCGACTATGTAGACAGGGCTCCCCAAAGTGCCACTTATGGCAGAATTATCACAGGGCCGGAATTCTTATCTATCATTGAAGGCAGAACCGGAAAGGAAGTAGCCCGAACCGACTATATCTACCGTGGTGAAAAAAATAAATGGGTGACATATTGGGGAGATAATTGGGCAAACAGGATGGATCGTTTTCTGATGGGAGTCGGACACTTCAGATCTCAAAAAGGAATTCCAAGCCTACTCATGTGCAGAGGATATTATAAGAACTACCAGATTGTAGCTTTAGATTTTACTGATAACAAAATAACAGAGCGATGGCATTTTGATACAGCTGACAACTATTCGGATTATATAGGGCAAGGTAATCATAATTTAGCAGTCGGAGATATAGATGATGACGGAAAAGACGAAGTCTTATATGGGGCATGTGTCATAGACCATAACGGTAAAGGGCTATATAGCACAAAATTAGGACATGGTGATGCCATGCATTTGGGCAAATTTGATCCTACACAGGAAGGGTATCAAGTAGTAGTCTGCCATGAAGAACCCAAGGAGTATGGAAATATTGGAACAGAATTCCGGGATGCCAGAACGGGCAGGATATTACATTATATTCCCGGAAACGGCAAGGACGTAGGACGTTGTATGGTCGCAGATGTTGATCCGGACAGTCCCGGATGTGAATATTGGTCGTCAGAACCGGACGGTGTCATGTATTCCTGCAAAGGAAATGAACTGACAGGTAAAAGGGCACCTATAGCCAAAGGTGGTGATACATCATACAATATGACAATCTGGTGGAGTGGATCATTAAACAGGCAAATGCTTGATTACCTCGTTATTCACAGCTATACCGACGGACGTTTGTTCAATGGCAGCGATTGGGGTGTAAAAACAGCCAGCGGAACCAAAAACAATGCCTGTTTTTATGGCGATATTTGGGGAGACTGGCGGGAAGAAGTTATCTTCGTTGATGAAAATGATACAGAGCTAAGAATCTTTACTACTGATTTTGAAACCGACTATCGTTTCCATCCTCTAATGGACGACCATTTATATCGTTTAAGCGCTACACATCAGAACATAGGTTACAACCAGCCCACTCATCCGGGTTACTATATCGGTTCTGACTTGAACAAATAAAAAAGAAAGGCGTGTATGCTTTCCGCAAAGAACATACACGCTTTTTATAAAACTAACCCTATTCAAAACTCTATCATTTCCTTACCTCAATAAATATCAGAAAGCAAATACATATCGGGAGCTTACTCCAGGTCTGTCGTATTTCAATCCATCAACTTTGGTACTTCCACTGCTTGTCAACTGTACTCCAAATATACTTGTATTATTACGCTCTGTAGACGACCAATAATACATGTCATTTTTCAGTCCGTCACTACCTGTTATTTTTCCCAACTGCGTATTCATCGTTTCCCAATTAGTTACCATTGCCCTCAAATCACCGACAGAAGGAATAAACCAACCGGAAGAAATACTCGGAGCAACCAAATTATAGTTATTCAAGGAATTCACTAAAAGTGACTTATTCTTTGCTTCCGCATATTTTTTAATTACTTCCGTGTGATTATACCCTAATCGCTGATCCCTCGAG
>OGMK01001452.1_pt1 | contig 11348 bp, 6 predicted proteins | sample 1573151 | NCBI WGS metagenome assembly OGMK01 (sample SAMEA2581887, study PRJEB24529) | metagenome | biome: Human gut stool | place: China | collected 2011
AACGGCAGTGCCATCCCTGGGCGAGAATTATGGTCCAGGATATGTGAACGAGGCCACGACGGCGGCTGCGGCGGAGACGAACCAGGCACCATCTGACATGGGGCTGATTTCTCCGAATGGGCAGTAAGAGACAGAAGAGGATTTCACTTGCCGGTAAGAGATCGAGTCTGTCACATAGAACGGATTATCCGTGGCTGAAAAAACTGGTCAGCTGAGTGCATGGAAAATTAAATCCTTACTTTATATAAAAAAGTGGTGAACAGGAATAAAATACATTTCCTGGATCGCCACTTTTTATTTAAAGGAAATACATATCAAAATGAAAGGTCTTTATTGATGTATTGGTTTGCCAAAGCTAACTCGGAGCTGAAATATTAGTTTCTTAGAACTAACCAAATAACTATTCTCACAATGCGGATAATATTCCATAATGTGGAAAGATGATACGGAAATTTTAATATTGTTTATGATTTGGTACATGATTCCAGTGTTTTTGATTTGCATTTTAGGGAAAAATTGCTATAATAATCTATAGATGTTCTGTGTATGCAGGACACAAGCTAGTTAAATAAATATTTACATATTTATACACTTTACAGGAGGAAATCAACTATGGCAAGAAAAATGAAAACCATGGATGGTAACCATGCAGCCGCTCATGCTTCCTATGCATTTACGGATGTAGCAGCCATCTACCCGATTACCCCTTCTTCTCCGATGGCGGAAGCTACCGATGAATGGGCAACTGATGGAAGAACAAACATGTTCGGACAGCCGGTACAGATCACCGAGATGCAGTCCGAGGCAGGTGCTGCCGGCGCCGTACATGGCTCCCTTGCAGCAGGTGCATTAACAACAACTTATACAGCTTCTCAGGGTCTTCTTCTTATGATCCCGGATCTCTATAAGATCGCTGGTGAGCAGCTTCCGGGCGTATTCAACGTATCCGCTCGTTGTGTAGCAACTCACGCTTTAAATATCTTCGGTGACCACTCCGACGTTTACGCCTGTCGTCAGACCGGATGCGCAATGCTCTGCGAATCCAGCGTACAGGAGGTTATGGACTTAACACCGGTTGCACACCTTGCAGCATTAAAGGGTAAAGTTCCGTTCATCAACTTCTTCGACGGTTTCCGTACTTCCCACGAGATCCAGAAGATCGAGACATGGGATTACGAGGATTTAAAAGAAATGGCTGATATGGACGCCATTGATGCATTCCGTAAGAACGCTCTGAACCCGAACCATCCGGTACAGAGAGGTTCCGCTCAGAACCCGGATATCTTCTTCCAGGCAAGAGAGGCATGTAACCCGTACTACGATGCTCTTCCGGCAATCGTACAGGAGTACATGGATAAAGTAAATGCTAAGATCGGCACAGATTACAAGCTGTTCAACTACTACGGAGCTGCTGACGCTGAGCATGTTATCATCGCTATGGGTTCCGTTAACGATACAATCGAGGAGACAATCGACTACCTTGCAAAACAGGGCAAGAAGGTCGGCGTTGTCAAAGTTCGTCTGTACAGACCGTTCTGCACAGAAGCCCTGATCGAGGCAATTCCGGATACTGTTAAGCAGATTTCCGTACTCGACAGAACAAAAGAGCCGGGTTCCATCGGCGAGCCGTTATACCTTGATGTTGTTGCAGCATTAAAGGGCTCCAAGTTCGATAAGGTTCCGGTATTCACAGGCCGTTATGGTCTTGGTTCCAAGGATACAACACCGGCACAGATCGTTGCTGTATACGAGAACACAGAGAAGAAGAGATTCACAATCGGTATCAACGATGATGTGACATACCTTTCCTTACAGTTAGGCGCTCCGCTTGTTACAACTCCGGAAGGAACTACAAACTGTAAGTTCTGGGGTCTTGGCGCAGACGGTACTGTAGGTGCTAACAAGAACTCCATCAAGATCATCGGTGACAACACAGACATGTACGCTCAGGCTTACTTCGATTATGACTCCAAGAAGTCCGGCGGTGTTACAATGTCCCATTTACGTTTCGGACATACTCCGATCAAGTCCACATACCTGATCCACAAAGCAAACTTCGTTGCATGCCACAACCCGGCATACATCCGCAAGTACAACATGGTTCAGGAGCTTGTTGACGGCGGTACATTCCTTCTCAACTGCCCGTGGGATGCTGAGGGCCTTGAGAAACACTTACCGGGACAGGTTAAGAAGTTCATCGCTGATCACAACATCAAATTCTACACCATCGACGGTGTTAAACTTGGTATCGAGACAGGTATGGGTCCGACCCGTATCAACACGATCCTTCAGTCCGCATTCTTCGAGTTAACAAAGATCATCCCGGCTGATAAGGCTAACGAGCTTATGAAAGCAGCTGCAAAGGCTACTTACGGCCGTAAGGGTGAAGACGTTGTTATGAAGAACTGGGCAGCGATCGATGCCGGCGCTAAGGGACTCGTAGAGGTTCAGGTTCCGGAGAGCTGGAAGAACTGTGAAGACGAAGGCCTTGACATGGTTCACGCTACAGAGGGCCGCGAGGATGTTATCAACTTCGTTAACAACATCCAGGCTGCTGTAAACGCTCAGGAAGGTAACAACCTCCCGGTATCCGCGTTCAAGGATTACGTTGACGGTACAACTCCGTCCGGTTCCGCCGCATACGAGAAACGTGGTATCGCAGTTAACGTACCGGTTTGGAATCCGGACAACTGTATCCAGTGTAACTTCTGTTCCTATGTCTGCCCGCACGCAGTTATCCGTCCGGTAGCTATGACAGAGGAAGAGGCTGCTAAGGCACCGGCTGGCACAAAGACAATCCCGATGACTGGTATGCCGGAGTACAAGTTCGCTATGACAATTTCCGCTCTTGACTGTACCGGTTGTGGTTCCTGTGCGAACGTATGCCCGGGCAAGAAGGGTGAGAAGGCTCTTACCATGGTTCCGCTTGAAGGAAACGCTGCAGAGCAGGAAGTATTCAACTACGGCCAGACACTTGACATCAAGCAGGATGTAATCGATAAATTCAAAGAGACAACTGTAAAGGGCAGCCAGTTCAAACAGCCGCTCCTTGAGTTCTCCGGCGCATGCGCAGGCTGTGGTGAGCCGCCGTACGCAAAACTGATCACACAGTTATTCGGTGACAGAATGTACATCGCAAACGCAACAGGATGTACTTCTATCTGGGGTAACTCTTCACCGTCTACACCTTACACAGCAAACAAGGCAGGCAAAGGACCGGCTTGGTCTAACTCCCTGTTCGAGGATAACGCTGAGTTCGGTTATGGTATGTTACTCGCTCAGCAGGCAATCCGCGATGGCTTAAAGGCTAAAGTTGAGGAAGTTGCTGCAAACGAGAACGCAACAGCAGAAGTAAAAGCTGCATGCCAGGAGTGGTTAGACACATTCGGTGTCGGTGCTACAAACGGTGCTGCAACTGACAAACTCGTAGCTGCTCTTGAGAACGTTGACTGCCCGACATGCAAGGACATCGTCAAGAACAAAGATTTCCTGGCTAAGAAGTCCCAGTGGATCTTCGGTGGTGACGGTTGGGCTTACGATATCGGATTCAACGGCGTTGACCACGTACTTGCAAGCGGCAAGGATATCAACATCATGGTATTCAACACTGAGGTTTACTCCAACACAGGCGGACAGTCCTCCAAGGCTACTCCGACAGGTGCTGTTGCTCAGTTCGCTGCAGGCGGTAAAGAAGTTAAGCAGAAAGACCTTGCTGCAATCGCTATGAGCTACGGCTATGTATACGTTGCACAGATCTCCATGGGCGCTGATATGAACCAGACCATCAAGGCAATCGCTGAGGCTGAGGCATATCCGGGACCGTCCCTGATCATTGCATACGCTCCGTGTATCAACCATGGTATCAAGAAGGGTATGGCAAAGGCTCAGACAGAGGAGAAGCTTGCTGTTCAGTCCGGTTACTGGAACCTCTTCAGATTCAACCCGGCAGCTGAGGGCAAGAAGTTCAGCCTTGACTGCAAGCCGGCTACCGTTGACTACCAGGAGTTCATCAAGGGTGAGGTTCGTTACACATCCCTCGCACTTAAGAACCCGGCAAGAGCTGAGAAGCTGTTTGCTAAGGCAGAGCAGAATGCTAAGGATAAGTACGCTTACCTTGAGAAGTTAGTTACACTCTACGATGAGAAATAATTAACAGAATCATGAAAGACCCCGGAACAGCTTCAGCTGTGGCCGGGGTCTTTTTGCGCTGCGGTGTGCCCGGAAGAAACTGCCGGTGGGCAGCTGGTGAAAATTTGTGCATGTACGAGACTGTACTGTATCGTAAGAATTCCGTAAGAGAAAAGACCGGTGATGTTCATTGACATTACGGGTCTTTTTTACTATATTAAGTGTATTAAGAGTATTCATACAGTTGAGACATGAACGGACATGTGCGAAAAAGTGTGCTGTAAGCTTGCTTGCATAAGCGCTTTTTGTACAGGGCTGCACATCAAAGTCGCAAGCTGCATAGAAAGGAGGATGCCTATGATTCTATTAGATTACAAAGACCGCCGCCCGATCTACGAACAGGTGGTTTCAAAGCTCGAGGAGCTGATGCTGCTCGGTGTCATGAAAGAGAATGAACCGCTGCCATCGGTGCGGGCTCTTGCGATGGACCTGTCCATCAACCCGAATACGATCCAGCGCGCCTATGTGGAACTGGAGCGGCAGGGGTATATTTACACAGTGAAGGGGAAGGGAAGTTTTGTGGCAGATAATACAGTGATGAAGGAAAACAGGAAGAAGGAAGTTCTCCTTCAGGTGAGTGACATGATCGATGAGGCGATCCGGGTGGGAATTCCCGGCGATGAGATCAAAAATATGGTAGAGATCCAGTATAAAGCGGCAAAGAGGAACGGAGGTGGAGAAGCATGATTGAGACAAGTGGATTGACAAAACGGTTTGATGATATTCTGGCGGTCGATCACATCAGCGCGAAGATCAGGGACGGCAGTGTGTTCGGACTGATCGGAACGAACGGTGCCGGAAAAAGTACATTTCTGCGCATGGTCAGCGGAATCTTAAAACCGGATGAGGGAGCAGTGCTGATCGATGGTGAAAACGTGTACGAGAACCCGGCGGTGAAATCGAGATTCTTTTATATCTCAGATGACCAGTATTTTTTCGCCAACGGAACCCCGTTGGAGCTTATGAAATTTTATAAGTCTATCTACCCGGCTTTTGATGAGCCAAGATTTTTCCATCTCTTACAGTCCTTTGATCTGGACAAAAAGAGAAAGATCTCCACATTCTCAAAGGGAATGAAAAAACAGCTTTCCATCATTTACGGAATCTGCGCGGGAACGGACTATATCTTCTGCGACGAGACCTTTGACGGTCTGGATCCGGTGATGCGTCAGGCGGTAAAGAGCCTGTTCGCGAGCGATATGGCGGAGCGGAATCTGACTCCGATCATCGCCTCCCACAACCTGAGAGAGCTGGAGGATATCTGTGATCATGTCGGCCTTTTACACAAAGGCGGGATCCTGCTCTCTAAGGATCTGGACGATATGAAGTTAAACATTCACAAGATCCAGTGTGTCTTAAAACCCGGCATAAAAGTGGAAGATCTTACGGAGCTTGATATCTTAAAGACAGAATACAGGGGAAGTCTTGCGACGATCACCGTCCGCGGTTCGAGGGAGAATGTAGAACGGCAGATGGCGGCGTGCGAACCGCTGTTCTTCGAGCTGATCCCGCTGTCTTTGGAGGAGATCTTTATCAGTGAAACGGAGGTGGCAGGATATGACATCAAGAAACTTATTTTTTAAATAATTGAAGGAGGACCTGAAGCGGCGACTCTGGGCCATTGGTTTTTCGGTTCTGGCGCTGTTTTTTGCGATGCCGATGGCGGCAGCCATGGGGATCGGAGAGATCGGAAACCAGTACAAGCAATGGCTGATCTCCGGAACCGGATACGAGAATATGGTGCCGGAGGCACTGCGTCAGACGAAGATCCTGCGGCTTGCCGGTGAGATCCTGGGTTTTGAAAATTATGCCCTCTTCATGGTGGTCGGAGCCGCGGCGATGATTCTCGGACTCACAGGATTTTTGTATCTCCACTCAAAGAAACAGATCGATTTTTACAACAGCCTCCCTGTGAAGAGGGAGATGCTGTTTACCGTGAAATTCTTTGACGGATTTCTGATCATCCTGGCCGCTTACCTGATCAATATGTTTGCGGCGTTTGGAGTTTTCTGCGGAAACGGGATCGCGGCGGGCGATCTTTTCAAGGTGATGTTTGCTTCCTTCGCGGTCAATATGATCGGATTTCTCCTGATCTATGTGGTGATGGTGATCGCGGTGCTTCTCACAGGGAATCTCTTTATCTCGATCCTCGGCGCAGGCGTCCTGTACGGATATTTGCCGGCGGTCTCCCTGCTGATCGAGGGCTTAAAATCCCTGTTCTTTGTGACACGGGGAAGAGAAGGCGATGTGTATTGGCTTGCAAAATACGGTTCCCCCATCGGCTATTTCACAAAACTGGCAGGCGCGGGGCTTGATGCGTTCCACTCAGACCAGTTTTATGACGATATCGACTATGGATTTTCCAGGATCCAGATGGAGCTGCAGAGTACCGCTGACAGCGGCGCAGAGCTCTTAAAGCTTTGCGGGCTCGGGATCTTTGCGGCGGTGATCCTCACCGGGATCGCACTGGTCCTCTATAGGATCCGACCGTCGGAGGCGGCGGGAAAGGCCATGTCATTTAAGAAGACTCAGGCGCCGATCAAGATTCTGCTTCTCATTCCGATGACCGTGACCACGACAGTATTCTTATGGAGCATCTACTACAGCGGCGTATGGGCAGCGGTCGGCTTTGTACTTGGACTTGTACTTACGAGCTGCCTCATCGAGATCATTTATCATTTTGATTTCACGAAGCTTTTTGCAAATCCGGTCCAGACGGTGATCGGAGGTGCCATAGCTATTCTGGTGGTGGGGGCCTTCTGGATGGACGTTTTTGGATATGATTCCTATATTCCGGACGAAAAGGACTTCGTATCCGCATCCATCGACCTGAACCTTGACAATGAGCCGGACTGCGGGCTTCCGTACCGGAGCGGTGATTCTTATAATTGGCGCTATATGAATTCAAGTGATTACGCGGACGCAAATATGAAGCTTACCGATTACGCTGTTGTCCGTGCCTTTGCGGAAAAGGCGGTAGAGAACGCGAAGCAGCAGAGAAACCAGCAGATAAAAGGCGACGGCTCCTACAGCTACCGCGATGACGGCGGCTATATGATCTATGTTAAGGCAGGCTACCGGCAGAAAAACGGAAAGACGGTTTATCGTTCTTACCGGATCACCCGTTCCGTTCTTGGCAGTACCCTGGATGAGATCTATGCGACGAAGGAGTACAAGGACGGCACATATCCGGTGATGTCCTATCAGCCGGAGAATATCACGGGGATCTACTGGCTGTCAGACCGTGGTATCCTTGAAGTGAGTGCGGATGACACACTTCGCGCGGAGATCCTCGCGGCGTATCAGGAGGAATTGGCAGGGCTCACCATCAATGAGAGAGCCGTCGAGGTTCCGGTGGCAGCACTGAGATTTCTCACAAAGGCGGAGAATGAGTATCTCGGCGCGATCAGCAGCCAGAGAGGCTATACTTCCCAGGGATTCCAGATGGAAGATATGCAGATAGTGAACTTTGTTCCGGTCTATCCGTCCTTTACAAAGACGATTGCCCTCTTAAAGCAGGCGGGCACGGATGTGACAGCGAAGCTCTCTGCGGATGATGTCACACAGGTAAAGATCCTGTATCCGACGGAGTATGAGAGTACTGCAGCCGGGGAGAATGCGGTCACAGGAGAGGACGTCCCGAGCAGCGAAAAAAGCGGGGGAGTGACGGCAGAAACGGAATTGAAGGCTGTTTCTTATGGCGGTCAGAAGATGCTCACCATCGTAAATGACGGGTCGGAGGAGAACCGAAGGAAGATCGAGGAGATTCTTTCCGCCAGTGCGCCGGAGATCATGCTTGACAGAAACCGCCTCTGCACCTATGAGATGGGAATCGAGATCGATGTGTCCATAAAACCCGACAGCGCCTTTTCCTTCGGAAATGGAACTGTGGATGAACGGGTCTACCGGATCATGGGAGATACGGTTCCGGAGTGTATTGAGAAAGCGTTAAATTACAGTAAAATCAGTACAAAATATGTTAGAAAAGGCATCGGAGTGATGAAAAACGATTGATAGATCAACGAATATCATGTATAATCGAACAAGTCTGAATAGGAGAGGAAAAACCTGGCAGGGAACTGCCGGGTTTTGCCGTTTCCTGAATCTGAAATATGGATAGAGAAATCGGAGGTTTATCATGGAATTTTTTGGAAATATCATAAAGGGGATCATGATCGGCATTGCGAACATCATTCCGGGCGTTTCCGGAGGAACAATGGCGGTGTCTCTCGGTATCTATGACCGGCTCATCGGCTCGATCTCCGGCCTGTTTCGGGAATTCAAAAATAGTATCCTGTTTCTGATCCCGATCATTATCGGCGCCGGAATCGGCATTGTGGGTTTTACCTACGCCATCGAATACCTGCTCGATAAGCATACCTTCGTTACCTGTATGGCATTTGTGGGCCTGATCCTCGGCGGACTTCCGGCGATCTTTTCGTCCATGAGGGCAAAGGTATCTTCGGGCGGGATCGGTGTCTTTGGAATCCTTGCCTTTGTGATCGCCTTTGCGATCTCCGGCGGCATGCCACTTTTGAAGGAAAGCAAGGACGCCCTCACGGTGATCGCGGTGACTCCGGGGAATATGGTGATCTTATTTATCCTCGGTATTGTGGCTTCTGCCACAATGGTAATTCCGGGTGTTTCCGGCTCCATGATGCTGATGATCTTCGGCTATTATTACGCGATCATTAATACGATCAAGACATTCCTTGACAATCTCCGCGCCTTTGACCTTGCGGGCATGAAGGAGGGGATCCTGCTCCTGGCGCCGTTCGGGATCGGCGTGGTTTTGGGAATCTTTCTGATCGCAAAGCTGATCACGTTCCTCTTTGAAAAGTACGGCGTGCAGACATTCTGCGCGATCTTAGGCCTCGTGATCTCGTCCCCGATCGCAATCTTTATCAACACGGGACTTGTATCGAAGCTCGGCTCCCTGTCACTGTGGGAGATCTTATTTGGAATCGTCCTCATGGCTGCCGGGGCTTTCATTACGGTATTTGTGGGCGAGCGGTAAATAAAAAAGACCGTCTGCGGGAAACGATAGGAAAGATATCGTATGCCCACAGACGGTCTTTTTGCATTGCTTATTTAGTTTCGGTCCCACAGGACTGATTCCGCCATTGCGAAAATGGCTTATTCCCGGTCCTCTGTAATGTTCCCGGTCGTCTCAGCAGATCCGGTCTCAAAGCTCTCATCCGGTACGGCCTCGCAAGTGCAGGTCCCATCAGCTTTTTCTTCTCCGGTGGTTTCGGACGCTTCGGCTGTATCGACAACATCGATATCGTCATCCTCCGGTTTTGTCTCCGCGATCTTTGCGCCGCACTTGCTGCAGAAGGCAGAAGCTTTTTCAATCTTTGCACCGCATTCCGGACAGTGGATAAATCCTTCTAAGGTAGAGAGCTTGTCCTGAAGTTCGTCGATGGTCTTTAAACTTTCACGGATCAGGGTGAATTCTGCGGTGTAGGTCTCCTCGTCCGCTCCATTTGCGGCTTCAAATACCTTTTTGCCGATCTGTGCATACTGGCGGTTCAGCGCCTCCTTCTCCCTTGAGAGCTGCGTCTTTAACTGGACCGTGTCAGAAAGCTCCTTTGTCTTCTGGGCAACCTGTTTCCCGGTTTCGGTGAGGCTGCGTTTCATATCTGTAAAAAATGCCATAGCAATAGACTCCTTTCAAAAGTAGATTGGTATGACCGCCTTAAAAGGCGGCGATATATTATCTTTATTTTAATCTTTTTAGAAGGAAAAGTCAATTTCTAACACCAGATTCATGAAACAGCGGAAAAAACAAAGTTCATAACGGTATCATACGGAATTTTCAGTTCAGAAAATTCCTGCCCGCGTACAGTAAACGCAGAACAATTATAGGACTTTAGTAGGTTGATGCGAAAGATAAAGTGTGCTATGATAGAAGCATTCAGCAGGTCTGCGCTTCCTGCGCAGTCCATATGTCAGACATAATGGAGGAAACGATCATGGGAGAAAAGAGAAAACCGGCAACGATCTGCATCCAGAGCGGATGGAAACCAAAGAACGGAGAGCCGAGAGTTCTTCCGATTTATCAGAGCACAACTTTTAAATATGAGACGAGCGAACAGATGGGAAGACTGTTCGATCTGGAGGAAGATGGGTATTTCTATACAAGACTTGCGAACCCGACGAATGATGCGGTAGCGGAAAAGATCTGTGAGCTGGAAGGCGGAGTGGCTGCGATGCTCACATCTTCCGGACAGGCGGCGAACTACTATGCGGCCTTCAATATCTGCAATGCGGGTGACCATATTATCAGCGCAGCGACGATCTACGGCGGAACATCCAACCTGTTTACAGTGACAATGAAAAAACAGGGGATTGATGTGACTCTGGTGGATCCGGACGCACCGGAGGAGGAGATCGAGAAGGCGTTCCGTCCGAATACAAAAATGGTATTCGGTGAGACGATCGCGAACCCGGCTCTTGTCGTTCTCGATATTGAGAAATTTGCGCGGCTTGCCCACAGACATGGGGTGCCGCTTATCGTGGATAACACGTTTGCGACACCGATCAACTGCCGGCCGTTCGAGTGGGGTGCGGATATCGTGACCCATTCTACCACAAAATATATGGACGGACATGCGATGACTGTCGGCGGCTGCATCGTTGACAGCGGAAACTTCGACTGGAATGCTCATGCGGATAAATTCCCGGGACTTACCACACCGGATGACTCCTATCACGGAATCGTGTATACCGAGCGTTTCGGTAAGAAAGCCTATATCACAAAGGTGACCGCGCAGCTTATGCGTGATCTGGGTTCGATCCCGTCCCCGATGAACTCCTTCCTTTTAAATGTTGGTCTTGAGACCCTGCACCTCAGAATGCCGAAGCACTGCGAGAACGCCCAGAAGGTTGCGGAGTGGCTGCTTGCGAGAGAGGACGTGGCCTGGGTCAACTATCCGGGCTTAAAGGAGAATAAGTACCATGCTCTGGCTGAAAAATATATCGGTGAATATGTGGCTTCCCCGTTAGTTACCATGCATGATGGCGCATCGGCTGCGTCTGAGACCGCAACTTTCTTTTTTGATGATGAGGGAACACTTGCGCAGGATACCGTCATCATTGATAAAGGAATCTTAAAGACCGGAATCTGTGATGCACAGGCTGCTATGGCACTTGGCACA
>OGMK01001453.1_pt1 | contig 11338 bp, 10 predicted proteins | sample 1573151 | NCBI WGS metagenome assembly OGMK01 (sample SAMEA2581887, study PRJEB24529) | metagenome | biome: Human gut stool | place: China | collected 2011
AGCAAATTTAATGTCTCCGACCTTGCTTTTAGTCAGCTGAATGAACAATTCATTCGCGAGTTTCAAGAATTTATTCTTGATAGCAAAGGTTTGGCAATGGATACCCTGCGTCACTATTTGGCGATATTGAAAAAAGTGTGTAAAATGGCTTATAAAGAAGGTCATTCAGAAAAATACTATTTTGCGCACTACCAGCTACCCAAACAGAAAGAAAGTACCCCGAAGGCTTTGGATAGGGAGGATTTTGTGAAGTTGCGCGATTTGGAAATTTCCCCCAGACGTCATTCGTTAGCACTCACACGAGACCTCTTTCTCTTTGCTTGCTACACAGGAACATCGTATGCCGATACGGTATCTATCACAAATGAAAATCTATCTACGGATGATGAGGGAAGTTTATGGCTAAAATATCGAAGAAAGAAAAACGAGTTATTGGCTCGTGTTAAACTATTACCGGAAGCCATTGCCATGTTAGATAAGTACAAGGATGATACACGTGCCACATTGTTACCGGTCCAAGATTATCGGGTACTGCGAGCCAATATGAAAAGCTTGCGTGTTCTTGCCGGATTGAAAATCGATTTGGTCTACCATGCCGGGCGGCACTCGTTCGCCAGTTTGGTGACTCTTGAAGAGGGTGTGCCGATAGAAACCATCAGCCGGATGCTGGGACACAGCAATATTCAAACGACTCAAATATATGCCCGTGTCACTCCCAAAAAACTCTTTGAGGATATGGACACATTTATAGAGGCTACAAGTGATTTAACATTAGTTCTTTAACAAAAAAATAAATGAGTATGCGCAGTACATTTAAACAATTATACTATATCAACCGCAGCAAAGTAAAAGCTGACGGGACCACAGCTATCCTATGCAGAATAACTATTGACGGTAAAAGTTCAGCTCTTACCACGGGTTTCCATTGTAACCCCGATGATTGGAATAGCCTAAAAGGAGAGACGAAGAATGTAAAGACAAATAATGCTCTTAAAAAATTCAAACAACGCATCAACGATACCTATGAAACAATACTCAAAGAGCAACGGGCGGTCAGTGCCGAATTACTTAAGAATACGATTATTGGTGTAAATTCAGTACCTGTATTTTTGCTACAGGGTGGAGAAGAGGAGTTGAAGCGGCTTGAAAAGCGTTCCGTTGAGATAAAATCGCGATCCACTTACCGCCAATCTATCATTTTTCAAAAATGCCTGCAACAGTATGTGCAGAGTCTCGATAAGAATGATATGCTTTTTTCAGAGATAACAGAGCAGTTCGGATTATCTTATAAGATGTTTTTATTAAGGGAACTCAGTTGCAGTACTGACAAGATGAACAAATGCCTGTGTTGGCTCAACCGCCTTATCTACATAGCAGTCGATAGGGAGATTTTGAGAACCAACCCGATAGAGGATGTTCAGTACGAAAAGAAAAATCCTCCTAAACTTCTACATATCAGCCGCAGTGAGTTAAAGAAAATGATGGAAACCCCCATGGAAGATAGGATGATGGAGCTGGCACGCAGGATGTTCATCTTTTCGTCGTTTACCGGACTTGCCTATGTGGATGTATATCGGCTTTATCCTCACCATATCGGCAAAACATCAGACGATAGGTTGTATATCAGAGAGAAGAGAGGCAAAACCAAGGTGGAGGCTTTCATTCCTCTACATCCTGTTGCCCAGCAGATACTTCTTTTGTACAATACCACAGATGATACAAAGCCCGTATTTCCCTTGCCCATCCGTGATATTCTTTGGCACGAGATACACGCGGTAGGTTATGCTCTGGAATTTAAGGAGAATCTCTCCCATCACATGGCACGTCATTCGTTCGGAACTTTAATGCTATCGGCAGGAATTCCTATCGAAAGCATTAGTAAAATGATGGGACATACGAATATTTCAACCACGCAGGTTTATGCTAAAGTAACTGACCAGAAGATTTCTGAAGATATGGATAAGTTAATGGAACGCAGGAAAACAACCAATAAATAGCAGACAGTTATGGAAAAAAATATGATTACGATAGATGATAACGGAACAATAGCCGTTTCAAAACATGTACGGATGCGGGATTTTGAAATAGCCCGGCTATTCGGGGTGTTAATACAGACTGTTAAGGCAAACGTCAAAACTCTTTTAAAATCAGGGATAGTAACCACCGACCTAACGGATGGCGGTGTGTTAGATGGCAACCATATCGTTCCGGACTATCACGGATTAGATATGATAACTGCCCTTGCTTTCCGGATTCAATCACCACAGGCTGAAATGTTTCGGAAGTGGGTAATGGAAAAGATGGTAGAAAAGAATACTCCCGTTCATCCTCAGGTATTTATTTCAATGAACGATAAGTCAAGAAGTCGGTTTTTGAATTGATTGAATTTTGTGAAAACAACAACAGCGAGGGGAAAGTCATAAGGCTTTCCCCTCACTGTTGTTGTTTATTTCCATTCTTTGTGATAGGCACTCATTAACATCTTCTCTATATCAGATACCTTGTAAAGGGTCTTACCGCCCAATTGGATATAGGCTATTGTGCCCTCGCGCCGCCAATCTTGTAACGTGCGGCGGCTCACCTTCAATCGCTCTGCCACCTCTTTGTCAGTCAGGAAATGCTCGCCATTAAATGGCGGGCGGTGGTTTGCTGTTAATTTTTCTATGCTTACCGCCATGCAGTCAAGTGCCTTGAAAAAGGAGGCAACTCTCAGACTCTCTTTGTTTACGATTTCGCTCATTTTACTTGTTGGATTTTAGTGGATTTAATTATTTGTTGATACTGTTTCTGTCAAACACTTGTTTCACATCATCGGGTCGATAAAACATCTTATGCCCGATTTGTGAATATGGCAGAACGCCACTGTTCCGATATGTCTGAAGTGTGCGTTTAGAGATCCTCAATATCTGACACACCTCCTGATTGTCGAGCCATTCCTGCATACTTTTATCTCCACTATTGTGACACAAAAATTCTACTCTTTTGGCAACGGTTTCAACCCTTGCCATCATTGCCTCAAATGTTGAGGTCTCTACATTGATAATTTCCATTGTTTTCTCTGTTTTTACAGTTAATAATTCCTTTACGCAGCACAAAGAAAAAGCAAATTATATCTATAACAATGAATTTTAGATTGTTGGCAGTTTGTGGCGTTTGGATGGAAGTGTTTGGCTCTTTCAATTTCTCCGGAACACACTAAATCTTCCACAGGTAGGCAACCACCTGTGGAAGCACCTCATGCTATTACGGCAACTTTGCATCAAAATTAAGACGACGGATGAAAAAAATATCAAACGATAACGCTATGAATGCAATAGATATAGAAACTTTTGAAAAGTGGATGCAGAAGATTATGCTGCGTTTTGACGAGAATGAACGGTTGCTGGCATCGCTGACGGGCAAGGAGTTCAAGGAGGTGAAGTACTTTAACGGGGAGCGGTTGCTCGACAATCAGGACTTGTGCCAACTGTTGCAGACGAGTAAACGCTCGGTGCAACGCTACCGCAGTTCGGGGACGCTCAAATATCAGATGCTGTGGCACAAGGTCTATTATAAGGAATCGGACGTGCAGGAGTTTCTAAGGACGCACTTCGAGGAGTTCGGGCAGCAGAAACCGGAGCCACCGAAGACGGGAACGAAAAAGCAATAGTGCCACAAGCTGCCAAACGGAAGCCACAAGCTGCCAGTGGCTTGCAAAGCCATTGCGGGACAGCCTGTCGCCACTAATTTCGCCACGGATTTATTTCAATTTTCACTTAATCAATCAAACATGGAACAGAAAAAGAGTGATAAGGATGTCCTTATCGTCCGGGATGACAAGACCGGAGAAATTACGGTCGTTGCCGGGCTGAAAGCCGACGGCACGCCCAAGACCACCGCCGCCAAAGCGGGGAACTTGTCGGATTTTTTGGTTTTCGACAAGCACGGCAACGTGCTGGATAACTTCTTAAAGAACTTCTTCCGCCAGTGCAAAGAACCCAGCCGCTTCGGGTTCTACCGTGTGGCGGCGGATAAGGTGGAACACGTCATCGACGTGTTGAAGGACCTTCTTAAAGACCCGGTGGCAAACAAGGATTTGCTTGCACCGCACCGTGTGGATACCTCGAAGTACGAGCAGGAGGCGAAAACGGAACAGAAGCAAGCCGAAACGCCCGCATCCTCGCAGGAAAAGCCACAGGAACAGCCCAAGCAGGGCTATCACCCCATCGACGAGAGCCGTATCGACTGGCAGCAGATGGAAGAGCGGTACGGTGTCAGCCGTGAAGTACTCGAAGCATCGGGCGACCTGAAAAAGATGCTCAACTACGGTAAGTCGGATTTAATGACCGTTGCCCCCAAGTTCGGGGAGGAGCGTTTTGAAGTCGATGCCCGCCTGTCGTTCAAAGAGGCGGCGGACGGCAGTATCAGCCTCGTCCCCCACGTCTTTCGCAAAGAGCCGAAACTTGACGGGGAGTTCGAGGGGCACACGTTCACACCCGAAGATAGGGAGAACCTGAAAAAGACAGGCAACATGGGGCGTGTGGTCGATTTGGTGGATAAGAGCACGGGGGAGGTTATCCCTTCCTATATCAGTATCGACCGCCAGACCAACGAACTCGTGTCCCTACCCATCGGCAAAGCCCGCATTTCCGACAAAATAGGCAACACGCCCATCAGTGAGCAGGAAAGGGCGGAGCTGCGTGCGGGACACGCCATCCCAAACAAGGAAATCACCCTTGCCGGCGGCAAGAAGTTCAAAACGACCTTGCAGGTGAATGCCGACCAAAGGGGCGTGGAGTTCGTGCCCCGACAATCGCAACCCCGACAAGAGAAAAGTGGGTGGGCAAACCGGAAGAACCAAGCGGACGGCGAGCAGAAACCGAAAAGTTACAACTTCAAATGGACGGACGAAAACGGCAATATCCGTGCGCCAAAGACACTCGGCGGCGTGGAGCTGACAGCCGGGCAGCAACAGACATTTTCGTCAGGCAAAGCCATTCTTGTCAAAGATATGGTGCATGACGGGAAAGGGGAACCGTTCACGGCATTTGTGAAATACAGTCATCAGGCGGGCAAACCAAAGTATTACCGGGGCAATCCCGACCAGTCGCAAGCGAAGCAGGTCACTCCCGCCGCTGAGAGCCGCACGCAGGTAGCGGTTAATACCGAAGGCAAGACCAACGAGGCGACCAAGCACATAAAAGAGCCGCTAAAGCAGGGGCAAGCGGAGCCTACGCAGCAGCAACAGCAACAGCAACAGCAACAGCGCAAGTCTAACAAGTCCAAAGGTATCGGGGTATAAAGGTATGACGGAAATATATATCCTCATAGCCGTACTCGTGCTATTGAATATTTGGATCATCCGTATCTACCTCCGTCTTGGCAAACGACTGCCTCCTATTCCAGAGGACGATGCGGGGTATTACGATGAAAACGGCAATCATATCTATTACGACCGCAAGCTGATTGCCCAATTAGAAAAAGAGAAACGAAAAACAATTCAATAACAACAACCGGGGCACGATGCCCCAACCACTAAAATCCACAGTAAAATTTAGAACGTATGAAAACAATTATCGCAGAGAAGCCCAGCGTGGCACGGGAAATCGCCCGTATCGTGGGGGCGACAGAGAGAAAAGACGGTTACCTGACAGGTAACGGGTACAATGTAACATGGGCTTTCGGGCATCTGGTGATGCCGGCGCTGCCCGACGGGTACGGGATTAAAGGTTTCCACCGGGATAACCTGCCCATCATTCCCCCGGTCTTTACCCTTGTTCCCCGTCAGGTCAAGACCGGCAAAGGGTATAAGCCCGACAGCGACGTGGTGGCGCAGATTAAAATCATCGGCAAACTGTTCCGTGAAAGCGACCGGATTATCGTCGCCACCGATGCCGGGCGCGAGGGGGAACTTATCTTCCGCTACCTGTACGAATACATCGGCTGTGCCACCCCTTTTGACCGTCTTTGGATTTCGAGCCTGACCGATAAAGCTATCCGTGAAGGATTGGAACATCTTAAAGGCGGGGCGGAATACGATAAACTCTACTATGCCGCCCGTGCCCGCAGTGAAGCCGACTGGCTCGTGGGTATCAATGCCACGCAAGCCATTACCGTTGCCGCCGGACGCGGTACTTACTCGCTCGGACGTGTGCAAACGCCCACGCTGGCGATGGTGTGCGAACGCTTTTGGGAGAACAGACGGTTCACGCCCGAACCGGTCTTTCAACTCCACCTCTCAACCGACGGCACGACCGACGGGGAGGTCCTGAAATTCTCATCGGTAGAGAAATGGAAAGAGAAACAACCTGCCGAAGACTCCTATGGCTCTGTCAAGGTGTGTGAAACGGCTACCGTTAGCGGTGTGGAGAGCAAGGAGAGCGTGCAGGAAGCACCGCTCTTGTTCGATTTGACCACATTGCAGAAAGAGGCGAATACCAAACAAGGATTTTCGGCAGAGCAAACCCTCTCCATCGCCCAGAAACTCTATGAAGCGAAGCTCATCACCTACCCCCGCACGGGCAGCCGTTACATTCCCGAAGATGTGTTTGCCGAAATACCCACGTTGCTCTTGACGCTCAAAGGTAATCCCACGTGGGGCGGAGTTCTCGCCACGATGGGTAAACCGGAACGTCGCAGCGTGGACGATAGCAAGATAACCGACCATCACGCCCTGCTTATCACGGAGGTCAAGCCCAAGGCGCTCGATACGAACGACCGGATTATCTACGATATGATTACCAGACGTATGCTGGAAGCCTTCTCGCCAAAGTGCATCAAGGATGTTACCACCGCGAAGGCGGTATGCGGCGGCGTGGAATTTATCATCAAAGGCTCCGTTGTCAAACAAGCCGGATGGCGGGGCGTGTGCCGTGAGGAGATGGAAGAGGTGATTTTACCCGGCTGGGCGGAGGGCGACACGTTGCCCGTCAGGGGTTGTTCGCTGACCGAGGGGAAGACCAAGCCAAAGCCATTTCACACGGAAGCCACGCTACTGTCTGCCATGCAGACGGCCGGTAAGGAGATCGAGGACGAGGAAATCCGCCAGTCGCTGAAAGAGTGCGGTATCGGCACACCCGCCACCCGTGCCTCCATCATTGAAACCCTGTTCAAACGGGACTACATGGTACGTGATAAGAAGAACCTGCTGCCGACCGAAAACGGGCTTGCCCTTTACTCGGTGGTTAAGGCGATGCGTATTGCCGACGTGCAGATGACCGGCGAATGGGAGTTGGAACTTGCCCAAATCGAAAAGGGCGAGATGAATGCCGAAACGTTCCGCAAGGGAATTGAAATCTATACCTCGCAAATTACCACGGAGCTATTGACCTGCGACAAACTGTTCTCGCGCAAGGAGAGCGGATGTACCTGCCCCAAATGCAAGAAAGGGCAGATGCAGTTCTACGGCAAGGTGGTGCTTGTTATCAGCCCCGATTGCGGGCTGCCCGTCTTCCGGCAGAAGGCAGGCAAGACGCTGACGGATGAGCAGATTACGGAGCTGCTGACCAAGGGGCAAACCGGGGTTATCAAAGGGTTCAACAGCAAACAGGGCAAAGCGTTCAGTGCCGCCGTTGCCTTTGATGCCGATTTCAATACCACCTTTGTCTTCCCCGAAGTGAAAAAGAAAAGAGATACACCGAAAAAGAAAAAATAATGTGTATCTTTACCACTGAAATCGCAGCTATAAATGGTTTTACCGCAAGGTTAATACTTTTTACTGTGGATTTTAGTGGTGGCACTTTGGGAGGGATCCTGAAGTGCCTTTTCGTTTATCCCATCCCTATTTCCAACCACTAAAATCCAACGAATATGATAAATAAAAACAGACCGACAGAGTTTTCCTATTATGGACTCTATCTATTAAACTATCTCAAAGAGAACCATCCCGACCGAGCTGACGATACCGATTTCATCGAGAGCCGTGCCGATCACGCCGCCACCGTCTACGAGCAATCCCGATTGGAGGGCTATACGCCCGAAGGAGCGCAAGAGTTGGCAATGGCAGCTTTGATGCAAGGGCTTCACTTCTCCGCTTACAACACCCTTATCGAAGTGCTTTGGAATGAGTTTGAGAACGAGGTGTCACCGGGTAACGCCCCGGCATTTGCCCGGCAGTTACTACCTGTACTCAATCCTATATTTTCTCGCTATCCAATCTCTGACGATTTCGCCCAATCGCCCGCCTATGATGGGTTATACACCGAGCTTACCGGAGCCGTCTCACTTATCATAGAAGAAGAGCATGGCATTTAACCGTAAAGCGAAACTAAGGGATAACATCGAGGCAATACGGACGGTATTCACGTTGGATAAGGAACACAGGGCGGCAACCCCCGAAGAAAGGGAGATACTCAGCCGCTACTGTGGTTTCGGGGGGTTGAAATGTATTCTCAACCCCGCTTCCGATTTGATGGATTCCGTACACTGGGCGAAATCAGACCTCGATCTATTTCCTATGACGGCAGAGTTGTACAGGCTTATCCGTGATAACTCCGCGGATGACAAGGGGTATAAGCGCTATATCGACAGTATGAAAAGTTCCGTGCTGACGGCATTCTACACGCCGCCGGAAATAGTGTCTGCCATCTCCGACACCCTCCATGCACATGGAGTAACCCCGAATCGACTGCTCGACCCGTCGGCAGGACAAGGGGCATTTATCTCCGCTTTCGGGGCGAACGCTCCGGGGGCGGAGGTGATGGCTTTTGAGAAAGACCTGCTCACGGGGAAGTTGCTCGCTCATCTCTATCCTCGTGACAAGGTGCGTACAGAAGGGTTTGAGCGTATCGAAAAGCCTTTTCTGGGCTATTTCGATGTGGCGACCTCCAATATCCCCTTTGGCGACGTGGCGGTGTTCGACCCCGAATTTACCCGTAGCAAAGAGTATGGCAGGCGTTCCGCTACCAAAACCATTCACAACTATTTCTTTCTCAAAGGGCTGGACGCGGTACGGGATGGCGGACTGGTGGCATTCATCACCTCGAGGGGAGTGCTGGATTCAAGGGAGAATTTTGCGATGCGTGCCGAGATGCTCAAACAGGCAGACCTTGTTTCGGCTGTTCGGCTACCGAACAACCTTTTTGTGGATAGCGCAAACACGGAGGTCGGCAGCGACCTGATCGTGTTGCAAAAGAATACGGGCAAACAAGAGCTGTCTCAAACAGAAAATCTACTGGCTTCGACACAGCTACTCCAAGATAGCGGCATCGTTATCAACAGCTATTTCCAACAACATCCCGACCGGATTGTCCGCACGAAAGAGAAAGTAGATACCGACCCTTACGGTAAGCCGGCGATGGTTTATCTGCATGAGGGGGGCGTGGAGGGTATCGCTGCCGATATGCGTAAGGTGTTGGCAGCGGATTTTTCCAAGCACCTCGATATGGGGTTGTATAATGGTACTGTGGCAGAGAAGACCGCTCAGCGTGTAACGATGCCTGAGCAAAAAGCCGAACCACTCCAAGAGAAGCCAAGAGCGGAAGAGAAACCAACGGAAGCAGCTCCCGCGATGAACCTATATGACCTGTTTAACTTCACCGAGGAGGAACGGAAGGTGGCACAATCGGGCGGAAAGAGAAAACAGACGGGCAAGAAAACAAAAACGACCCCTCCTGCCCAAAGGAACCTGTTTACTCAACCGACAGCCAAAGCACCCGAACCCATCAAGACGGAAGTGGTATCGCCTACACCGGACGAACACAAAGTGGCATCCCCTCCCTATGACTCGGAGGCCGTTTATGCCGCTATTGACTGGGAGACTAACCCGCCCATCAACGGATTTTATGAGGCGATGATGCACCTGACACCCCAGCAACGACAACGATTACGGGAGGGTACGCAGGAAACAGTTACCGCACCTACATCCAAAGAGAAGCCTACCTATCCCGTTGCCAACGGTTTTGAGGAGGAACACCGCCGACGCTATGAACGCCATCAGCAAGAGGTGAGGCAGGAGCAAGAACGGGAAGAGAGGCAGAAGCCTCGCCCGTTCTCCACCCCCTTGGAGCCGTACCACCGTGAAGGTTCGCTGGTGGCGGACGGCGGTCAGGTGGGCTACCTAAAAGGTATCACCCGCTACGGGGCAACCTTCCATCCGCTGGCACTTGACAAGGCACAGCAAGAAAAAGCGGAGCGGTATATCGCTATCCGTAACAGCTATGAGCGCCTGTACAGCTATGAGGCTCAGATGCACCAAGAGAATAAGTCCGAGCGTACCGCTCTGAACCACTCCTACGATACGTTTACGGAGCGTTATGGCAGCCTGAACGCCAAAGCAAACGTGCAACTGCTGATGATGGATGCCGCCGGAAGGGATATGCTCTCGCTGGAGCGTGCCGAAAACGGGCAGTTCATCAAGGCGGATATTTTCGACCATCCGGTGGCGTTTGCCGTGAACGAAGTGACCCATGTAGATACGACGGAGGAGGCACTGGCTGCCTCCTTGAACCGTTACGGGGCGGTCAATCTGGATTACATGGAAACCCTGTGCGACAATAGCCGGGAGGAACTCATCGACGAACTCAAAGGGCGTATCTTTTTCAATCCCGTGGTGGACAACTACGAGATAAAAGACAGTTTTATTGCCGGAAACGTGGTGGAGAAGGTCGGGCAGATTGAGGCGTGGATAAAGGATAACACACCCGATGCACGGACGGAGGAGGCACTCGCCGCCCTGCGTGATGCCACACCCCGCCCGATTACGTTCGATGAGTTGGATTTCAATTTCGGAGAACGTTGGATACCCACGGGTATCTACACCGCCTACGTGAGACATCTCTTCGGTACGGATGTTTCGATTGGCTACAGCGAAGCCATCGACGAGTATTCCGTTAATTGCAATTCGAAAAACGCCAAAATCACCGACCAGTACGCCGTGCAAGGTTATTACCGGAAGTATGACGGTATCAACCTGCTGAAAAACGCGTTGGTGAATACTGTGCCGGATATAACAAAGAGCATTGGTAAAGACGAGCATAACAATGATATAAAGGTACGCGACAGCGAAGCCATCCAGCTTGCCAACAGTAAGATTGACGAGATACGTAACGGCTTCAGCGACTGGTTACAGGAGCAATCCCCGGAGTTCCAACAGCGGTTGGCGGAGCTGTACAACCGCAAATTCAACTGCTTCGTGCGACCTACCTATGACGGCACACACCAGAGTTTCCCCGGACTGGACTTGAAAGCACTCGGACAGAAGTACGGAATAAACGAGGTGTACCAGAGCCAAAAAGATTGTGTCTGGATGCTCAAACAGAATGGAGGTGGCATTTGTGATCACGAGGTGGGGACCGGCAAAACGCTGATAATGAGCCTTGCGGCACAAGAGATGAAGCGATTGGGGCTGGCGCACAAGCCG
>OGMK01001456.1_pt1 | contig 11325 bp, 7 predicted proteins | sample 1573151 | NCBI WGS metagenome assembly OGMK01 (sample SAMEA2581887, study PRJEB24529) | metagenome | biome: Human gut stool | place: China | collected 2011
TGGGGCATTCATTTAGGCTTTAAAAAAACACGTACGTCTTTTTTTCGGAAATATCTTGTGTAGTTTGAGTGAAGACGAGATATAGTGAACGCATAAAGGATACAGCCTTAAAGCTAAAGGTGGGTTAATGAGGCTTTCCGCGTCAAATGTAAGCCATAGCTTATTTTAAATGCGGGAAACATGTGCCTGTACAGGCCCTGATAACCAAGAAACGGGCCCTCTCATTGGCTGTTGAAGTGAATAACTGACGGCTTGTCGAGTGAATAACTAGCGGCTATACCTAGCCGCTAACTGACGGCTTGGGAAGTGAATAACTAATCACTTGGAAAGCCTTTTTATACCGGAACCAACAAGGTCTTCTCAGTGGCTTTGGGATGCGGTTCAGTTATCCTGCGGGGCTTTTCTATGTCGATTATTCTGTTATAGCCCTCACGGATGGATGGTAAGCGAAGCGGCGATAATCATGACAGTTTGCGCGAAACAAGGCTGTTTGTTTGACATACCTCTTCTTTGGAGAAGTCTAACCAGAGAGAAGAAATAGGTGAAAAGGGCCTTTTTGTCTCTTATTTATAGGTAAAAGGTCGCTTTTCCGGTGAGAAAGGTGGTGTTTGCCCATGCGAATATATGCGTTAGCCGACGCAACCGTATGTTTTAGCCGACGTAACCGTATGTATTAGGTGATACATACGGTAGTAATCCCCATCGCATACGATAGAAATAGCCTTCACATACGGATGAATTACAGGTTTTAGCCTTAAGAATATGAATTAGGATGAATAATTTTCGCCAGAATGAAAGGGCATATTCCGTTATCTTGTTATGGAATAACTACTTGCGAATATTTTTTCTCGTTTTACGGGACTATATGTATAATCTCCCGGAAAATTCGATTCTCAAGGGCTTTAATTTACAAAGTGTCACAATGACAATCCGTAAATTCCGGATGACTTGTTTAATATAATATTAATGTACGCCTGTACATTAATTAATGCTATACTATAAAAGTTGATGAATAATAGATTGAAATGATATCTGGAGTATGGAAACGACTAGTTTAAACGATCGATTCTTTTAGTCATTTGCAAAGGTACGCGTTTCTTCGATACTTGCAACCCTTCCGGGCTATTTTTTTACAGCTTATTCTCTTTCTTATCAATAGGATAGGTTATCCTTTACGAAACAAGCGATTCCTTCAACAAACCTTTCTATTTACCCCTTATAAAACGCAAGATTAAAACCTTCGTTTAGACTAGTCGTTTTACAACGGAAAAGCCTACGATACGATGACGTAATGAGCTGATTATCTTAATAAACACTAGTATTAATATTAATTTTAGAATTATGAACAAAAAGTTTTCTACTCTTTTGGCTGGTGCTGCGCTTCTGGGTGCGGTGACGGCTAATGGTGCTGTTAAGCTGAATCAAGGAGCGAATAACGGTCTTTATCAGCTTAAGGCAGGTTCTGCTTTCTTGAGTATTACCGAAAATTCCACGACTCACGAAGATGAAATCAAAATGGTTTCTCACTCTTCCGCAAATTTAGGAGGTACAATGTGGTGTGTAACGGTTGATGCCGAGAATCAAGGACAGAATCCTAAGTATGATTTCACGAACAAGATCGGAAAGTTTTTAGGTCTTGAGATCAGCACGATCAAAGGTAAGGCGGCGGCTCCGTTAGCTGCTGTACCTGCTGTTGTCGGTGGTGATCTTTCCGGTTGGAAATTCTCTCCTGTATTTAAGAATGGTGTGGAGAAATCCGTTCTCTATTCTTATTTCACGAATGACTCTGTAATCGGTTTGAAGGTGAATACTAGTGGCGATGTAGAAATGGTTAAAACTATAGCTACTACAGCTGGTATTACTGCCGCTGGTTTCACTGAATTTGAGTTGGTAGAGGCCGCTTCGATCGTTGTCTCAGGTGCTGATGAATTGAATACGATCTTTGGTACCCAAGATAAGAAAGCTGGTATCACATTGAAGTTTACTCCGGATGTATTAGGAGATGGAGCGGTAAACTACTTTACCGAGAAGAAGTTCACGGTTGAAGCTTCTGGAACTGCTAATTATTTCCATGTATTGAGAGCCGACTCTTCTTACTTGTACGTAGATACTGCTTATACGAATGCTGTGGGTGGAGCTAAGTTCTTGGCTTATAACTGGAGCAACTTAAAGGATACTTATAAGACTGGTACTAAGAATCATGCTACTCCGAAAGATTCTATCAATGCTACAGATTTATCAGACCAATATAAATTTATGTTTACATATTGGCCTTCAAATGACAGCTTGGAGATTCAGGTTAAACAATCTTTGTTAAAAACAAGTGAGACGTATTGGAAAGATGTTACTGCTACTACAGCTATGCAAAATCAGCATATCTCTTTGCAAGAGTTGCTGAAAGACAAGGTTCGTATCTTGACGGTAGATGCGGCTCAAAATACTAAGATTGAGTTAGGTTTCGCAGGTTGCAAAGTTTTGCCTACTACAAAGACAACTGTTGATGATGGTGTTTATGTAATCAGAAATGCTAAGACTGGTAAGTACTATGCTGCTCCGCTTTATAATGAATCTGCATCTAGTAAATACGAGTGGGTGACTTTGGATATTCAAGATGCTGCTCATATGCCTGCTTATCAATGGGTTGTGTTGAAGAAGAACGTAACAGATAAGAATAAGGTTTCTGCTGTAGATTTGTATAACCGTGAGTATAATGACGGTACGGCTGCTGATGCGACTCTCCAATTGAATAAAAATGCGGGGGCTACTTATATGTATGCTGCTAGTTTTGGTGACTCTTTGGAATTTATCCCAGTCGCTAAAGAAATCTATACTGATAAGTATGTGGGTTATAAGCATCTGACTAATGATGAGTTGATCACGAACAAATATACTTTCAACTACTGGCATCCGTACGCATCTGATAAATTTATCGGTGTTAAGGATTCTACGATGAATGTGTTAGAGGGTAAGAAAGCGTTCACTCTTAAGTCTTCTTACAAAGAACATGCTTATGGCTATAATCCTTCTGAGGAGGTTTCCGGTAATGCGGACAAGAAGATCACGGGTCGTATCCCTGGCTTGGTGAGACCGGTAAGAACGATGTATATCATTACTAATGGTGAGACTACTTTCCGTAATCATAACGTAGCGGTAGAGTCTAAGTATAAATTGAGTAAGTATTATCCTAATACTACGAATGACTCTGTTTACTTCAAGGAGAACAACCATATTGAGGGTAACCATTACTATGCTATCCTTGAGGCTACTTCCGCAGGTGCTATCAGCACTCATAAAGCAGGTGTTTCCGATTATGATGCTTCCGCTACTTTGAAAGCTCAGGTAATGGGTGAGACTCGTACTTCCGCATTCGCTATCGCTCCGGACGAGACTCCGTTGTATCGTCAATTCAATAATGAACTTCTTGGTGAGAACGTTGATAATTCAGCTGATAGCTTGATGTTCAAGGAAACTATCCGTGGTGAATATTTGATGGATGAGCATAATGGTGCCTTGTTGAACAAGGATGTTGATTACGCTGGTATCTGGAGTGAGGGTAAGGCTGATGGTAAGTTGGCTTTCCGTATTGACACAGCATGGTTAACTCGTGGCGCAGGTAAGGTTAAACCTCAATACTTGGTATCCGCTTATCGTGAGTTGATCGAGGGTGAGAAGATCATTCCTTGTACTGAGACAGGCAAGCATATCACTGCTGATGGTCAAGTTACAGAAGATCCATATCAATGTGTACATGCTGTTCATGTGAAGACTCCAGCATTCATCTATGGTAAGTATTTGGTTAACTACTCAGACTCTGCTGCCGCTGTTGCTGCTCGCAAGGAAGCTCTTAACCCGTACTTGTTCAATACGAAAGCAGTTTCAAACAGTAGCTATACTCGTGTAGGTTTCGTTCCTGCCGTTCAATATGGTGATACCTTGATCGTTTTGACAGGTAAGTACAAAGCTATGACTGCTGATCAATTGAAGAATGAGGGAATCGAGTCTATTATGGCTGTTTATAAGAAAGATTATCCGAAATTCATCAACGTATTGTCTGGAGACAAGCATAAGAACGTAACTTGGTCATTCCGTTATGTAAATCCGGATAAGGCTGCTTTAGCTTATGTAGATGGAAAAGAGGGTGAGAACAACTCATTCTTGATCGAGTCTAACGTATATGCAACAGGAACAGATGGTGATAATCAATATCAGACTATCAAGGGTGATTTGGCAAAAGCTATCGCTCCTAATGAAGCTGCCGCATGGTTGAAGATGCACAATGGCTGCTTGGTATTGACAGATGCTAGCTCTACATTTGGTGCCGCTAAGACTGGTGGTGATGGAGCATTGGTATTCAACGCATATTCTAAGACTGAAGATGATGATATGGTAACATCTAACGATAACATCAACAATGTTGAAGGAGTATCTGTAATCGCTGGTAACGGTACTGTAACTATCCAAGGCGCAGCTGGCAAGTCTGTAGTTATCACTAACATCTTAGGTAAGGTTGTCGCTGAGACAGTTCTTACTTCTGACAACGCTACAATCGCTGTACCGGCTGGTATCGTAGCTGTAGCTGTTGATGGTGAAGAGGCTGTTAAGGTAGTCGTAAAATAAGACTAACCGATGGACTAAACGAATAGAGGCGGGGAGACCCGCCTTTATGTAATATATAATTAAATAACTATGCCGCAATAAAGAAGTATCCCGTGACGGGTGAACACGTGGCATATTAATACTAAAGTAATTAAAAGTTCTTCCGCAGGTATCCTCGTGAGAAGAGAGAGCGGATCAAAAAACAAGCCCCGTGGGATTTATCCTATGGGGCTTTTATTTATCGTATCGCCACCTTGCGTACCGTATCGCCAATGCGGATGATATAATATCCCTTTGCGATATCTACGACATATTCGGCGGTGGACTGCTTGACTTCGATTTCTTTCACCTTGATGCCTACGACACTGTAGATTTCCAAGATACTCCCGACAGGAGCGTTCTCTACCTTGATGCGATTCTCGTAGGCCGTGATTTCGATAGGAGAGGGATCTTCTTGCCTAGAAGCAAATGTCTTGACTCCCGATTTATTAGCTTGCGCGTAAACCGGATAACTTGCGGAGAATGCAAGTGCCAAAGCGATGATATGTATAAGCTTCATTTACTTGTCCCTAAATTCGTACAAATGTAGAAAGTTTTCCGCATATTAGAAAGTAATTAGCTTTATTTCGTAAAACGGATGTATGATTATACGCTAAGCCTCATACCTTCCTCTCCTAAGATCGTGCCGGGAAATATCTTGTCTGCTTCTTTCTTTAACGGTGCCATATCCTCGTAACGAGCCGAGTAATGACCGATAACCAATCGCTTCACTTGGGCTTTATAAGCAATCTCGGCCGCTTGGCGGGCGGTAGAGTGGAAGGTCTCTTTCGCACGTGCGGCGTCACATTCAGCGAAAGTCGCCTCGTGGTATAATAAATCCACCCCTTCAATGATGGGGATTATAGATGGGTGAAAAGCTGTATCCGAGCAATAAGCATACCGTTTGGGAGCGACGGCAGGGCGGGTTAAGCGGGCATTCGGGATTACCTCTCCTTCCGGGGTGACGAAATCAGCGCCCCTTTTGATCTCTTGCATCATACGGACGGGAACTTGATAGAAATCTGTCATCTCCCGGATGATATGCGCTTCTTTGGCTTTCTCGGCGAATAAATAGCCACAACAGGGTATACGGTGCTTTAACGGAATGGAATAAACGCTTAAGGAGCGATCTTCCATAACCAACGAATGAGTTGTCGGGTCGATTAAGTTAAAACGGATCTCATAAGGCAACCCTTTGCAAAAGATATCAAGTACCGGACGCATATAGCTCTCGATCTCTTTCGGCCCATGAATAACAAGTTCTCCATTACGTCCCAGCATACCTAATGTAGAGATCAATCCCGGTAGCCCGAAGCAATGATCTCCGTGTAGGTGGGAGATGAAGATATGATTTAAACGGCTGAATTTTATACGCATACGACGCATTTGCACTTGCGTGCCTTCCCCGCAGTCGATCATGTATAGTTTATCTCGTAAATCTACTATTTGAGAGGTCGCCAGATGGCGTGTCGTGGGCAATGCGGAACCGCATCCCAATATGTTTATATCAAAATCAGCCATTTGTTGTCTATGGGAATAATTGAGTGCAAAGATAATACAAAAGCATTTCTGTTCTGTGAAAAATAACAAAAAAACAAAGTGTAATGTATGCAGGATGAGGTGGATTCCATATATTTGTTTGCTGTCCTTCGGGAAAGCGAATATACAGTCGGTAAATAGACTTAAGATATTTTTTTCTAAGCCTTAACTAACTTTTTCTTTTTGTTTAAAACGGTTAAATGTAGAAACGGCCAAGCGTGAGCTTCGCCGTTTCCTTTTTTTATTGTTAATTTGAAATCTAAATACCTATATCTAATAAATTATGTCATTTAACAATCTACGATTATGAACAAGAATTTTATCTCTGTTTTTCTTCTGATGCTCGCTATGGGCGTATCTGTTATGGCCCAGAGTTATGAGGAAGATTTGGCTTTTTTCAAGGAACGAGTAAAGACTTTAGGCTCGGATGAGTTCGGAGGGCGTAAGCCTTTGACCGAGTATGAGACGAAAACAATCCATTACATTGCTGATGAATTTAAGAAACTAGGTCTTCAGCCTGCTAATGGCGATAGTTATTTCCAGCCGGTGAAGGAAATATCTACTTTTACCCGTCCGGTAAAGAATAAGATCACGGTGAAATGCGCGAAAGGCTCTATGGATTTGAAGTTCTCGGATGATATTGTCGTTTGGACGAACCGGGGGACTGAAAAGGTAGTTATTCCTACTACGGATTATGTGTTCTGTGGGTTTGGTATTAATGCGCCGGAATATGGATGGAACGATTATGCGAATGTAGACGTGAAGGGGAAAATCGTTATCGCTATGGTGAATGATCCCGGTTTTTATGACGCGTCTTTGTTTCGCGGAAAGAACATGACCTATTATGGTCGTTGGACTTATAAGTTCGAGGAGGCGCAACGCCAAGGTGCCGCAGGTTTATTGGTCCTTCATAACGAGGCGGCCGCTTCGTATGGTTGGAAGGTCTGTCAGGCTTCTCACGTGCAAACAAATATCGCTCTTTGCTCGGAGACAATGAATGCGGAAGCTTTGGGCATGAAGGGATGGCTCTCGGAGGAGGCTTGCAAGAAAATGTTCGCCCTTAGCGGATTGAATTTTGATGAGACGATTGCCGCGGCGAAGAAACCGGGTTTCAAGAGTTTTACGATGAAGGCGAAGAGTAAGGTTATATTAAATGTAAAGATGACCGTAGGCGAGTCTCATAACGTGGCGGCTGTTTTACCGGGCACGGACCTGAAAGACGAATACTTGGTTTTTACCGCTCACTGGGATCATTTTGGGATCGGCACGCCGATAGATGGGGACAGTATCTATAATGGCGCTAGCGATAATGCTTCGGGCGTGGCAACCTTAATGTTATTAGCTAAGAAATATCAATCATTGCCTGTTCATCCCCGTCGTTCCATCGTATTCGTGGCGGTGACTTCCGAGGAATGTGGCTTATTAGGTTCTCAGTACTATTGTGAGCATCCTTTGTTCCCTTTATCTAAAACGGCTATTAACTTGAACTTTGACGGCACAGCTCCGCGTGAGCGTACCCATGATATTTCTCTCCGGGCTGCGGGTAAGACGGATACGGATGCCTTGGTGATCGCTATGGCCTCGGCACAAGGACGGACCGTGAAGGTTATTACCGAAGATCCTGCGGGTGGTTATTTCCGTTCCGATCATTTTAATTTCGTGAAAAAAGGCGTACCTACGATTTTAGTTGGTGGCGGTAAGGATTACGTGGATAAAGCACGCCATGAGGCTAAACCGAAAGTTTACCGGTATCACCAACCGAATGATGAGTATGATGAATCTTGGTGGGATTTTGATGGGGCTATGGAAGATATGAACTTAATGTTTAGTATCGGTTTAGTTATCGCCAACAATGATGAGATGCCTAAGTGGACAAAAGAGGCGGACTTCCAAAGGCAATAGATTAATGTGCCAATGTAGCAATATGCCAATATGCTAATGTGTCAATTAAGATACTATCACTTGTATTCTCACTTGACATTGACATATTGGCACATTGGCATATTATTTAATTTGCACATTATTTAATAGGTATGACCTCCTTCTTGCATTTCCTTACTATTGATCTTATGTAGATCAAGCGCTCTCCAAGCATAGAAAATGTAGGCTAATACGAATGGAACGAGAATAGATACATAGCTCATTACTTTCAACGTGAATGGGCTTGAGCAACTATTCTGGATCGTCAATGAACTTTGTAGATCCGCCAAAGATGGGTAGTAAGCCGTATTATTCCATCCTGCGCAAAGTAATAAAGCTAATACGGTCAAGACAGTCCCTGCTCCCGCGAACCAGATGCCTTTTCTCCAAGTCTTCGAGAATATCGTTTTCCCTATGCCGAATAGCACGCCAACCACGCCAATCAATAATACGGCTAACACGATTGGCATCTCGATCAGGTTCATAAAATACTTATACGGTTGCATAAATACTTCTCCGGTATCCGGATTTACGGCAAAACCGTCCACCAACAATAAACGGATCAAGAATGTCAAGAAAAAGACGAGGAACAAGATTGTCTCCGGTATCAATTGTTTCCGGCTTTTAGCGACAATCTCCGGATCATCGATATTGTTGATAAAATAGAGTAGGGCCAGAGCTCGTGCCAAGAAGAAAACTGCCAGTCCTAGGCACAAATTCCAAAATACCAAAGCCGCCTCTAATCCATGCCAAGGATTGGCCCACGTGGAAATGACGGGCATGGCTACATCAGTCAACTGTTCTTTGTTAACAATAAATTCAGCGCCGTTAAAGAAGGTCGCTACAGCGGTTCCGAGTAAGATCGGACCTGCTATACCATTGATCATAAGAAATACTTGATACGTCTTTTTCCCGAGTAGGTTGCCTTTTTTCGCTTGATACTCGTAAGATACAGCTTGTATCACGAAGCAAAGCAAGATCAGCATCCATACCCAATAGGCTCCGCCGAAGCTTGTGGAATAAAATAAAGGGAAAGAGGCGAAGAAAGCACCTCCGAAAGTGACCAACGTAGTGAAAGTAAACTCCCACTTACGCCCGGTCGAGTTCAATAACATTTTTTGCTGTATCTCCGTCTTGCCGATAGTGAAGAGTAGAGATTGGCCTCCTTGTACAAAAAGAAGGAATACTAATAGCGCTCCGAGTAGAGATACCAGAAACCACCAGTAATGTTGTAACAATATATATGTACTATCCATAGGACTTTCTATTTAAGAATTGATATTTGAAAATTGAAAATTAGTGGGCGGCAGCTTCCGGCCCTTTCTTGATGGCCTTAACCATGATTCCAATCTCTGCGATCAGCAGGATCGTAAATAAGATAAGGAACAGGTAGAAAGTGGTCTGTACCGAGGATGGGTTTAACTTGGATATCGAAGCGCTGGTCGGCAAGATATCCTGTATAGCCCAAGGTTGACGTCCTACCTCCGCTACGATCCAACCGGCTTGTCCCGCTATGTATTGCAACCAACGTGTATTAGCGATTTTCCCTTTTTTATCCCATATCAACGTAATAATGAATAGTAAGATGAAGAAACAACCAAGGATCACCATCACACGGAAAGAATAGAATGTCAATCCTACATGCGGGATTAACTCTGCCGGATCCTTAATATAACCATATCCGAAATAGGGGAAATTCTCTTCCAAGGTTACCCTGTATTGTGCGGCTGCTGCGGTATCTTTATCTTTAACCGCTTTGCGATAATCAGCTAACGCTTTGATGGCGGTTTTACCTTTCTCTATTTTTTCTTTGGCGGAGAGCGCTACCGTTCCTTTATTGGTCGTATAACCTCCCTCTATTAAGTTTACGATTCCCGGAACGTATGCGTTCATGTCACGTTCTGCTAAGAAGGAGAGGAGTTTGGGGAACTTAATGTCAAAAATAAATGCGTTCTGGTTATCCAGATAACTCGTCTTTGCCGGATTTAAGATGCCGATACCTACGAGTCCTACTCCGTTGCCACCCTCATAAAGACCTTCCATGGCGGCTAGTTTCATCGGCTGCTTTTGAGCGACTTGGTAAGCGGAGCCATCACCCGTCCAGATAATAAGGATGGAGGCTACCAACCCGAATATAGCGCTGACCTTGATACTTGACAAAGCGAATTCGGTATTCCGTTTCTTTAATAAATACCAGCAGCTGATTCCTAGTACGAACAAGGCGCCTACGATCCAACCGGACAATACCGTATGGAAAAACTTATTAATGGCGACAGGCGATAAGGCTACGGCCCAGAAATCGAACATCTCGTTACGGACCGTATCCGGATTGAAATGCATACCGACCGGATATTGCATCCATGCGTTAGCGATCAAGATCCAGAGAGCGGAAAGAGTAGCGCCGATAATCGTCAGCCAAGTGGAGGCGAGATGAAAGCGTTTGCTAACCTTGTCCCAACCAAAAAACATAACAGCGATAAAGGTAGCTTCCATAAAGAAGGCGAGAATTCCCTCGATAGCCAAAGGTGCCCCGAAGATATCCCCGACAAACCAACTATAGTTAGACCAGTTGGTTCCGAACTCGAACTCGAGGATCAATCCCGTAGCGACACCGATAGCGAAATTGATACCGAATAATTTCATCCAAAATTGGGCGGTCTTTTTCCATGCCTCATTACCTGTCCGATAATAAATCGTCTCCATAATAGCTTGGATAACGCCAAGTCCTAGTGTTAGTGGCACGAAGAGCCAATGATACATGGCAGTAAGGGCAAATTGAGCCCTCGACCAATCGATCAATGAAGTGTCAATGTTTTCAATCATATTTATTAATGTTTTAAGGATTTATTGCCCGTTGTATGAGTTCGTTCGATACGTGGTTCTCCTTCTCACTATCGCTATCGAATTGCCCGAGATAATTAGGAAAGAAGAATAATCTCAGGATAAAAAACATGATAAACAATTTGACTAGAATGATTAGCCAAAGAGTCTTGCCCAGCTTCATCTCCCGGAATCCTTCCAGATAAAAGCGATATATTCGTATGAATGCAGATTCTTTTTTCATATAGTTGTTCTCATTTAAGATAACAGTTGTTAATATGAATATGTTTTCATGTTTTTACAAATATATCCAAACTGCGTTAATAAAATACCCCCAATCCTATAGATAATATTTATGAAATTATAAATAAGATCTATCCTGTCTGTTAAAAAAAACTATTTTAAAGAAGA
>OGMK01001458.1_pt1 | contig 11316 bp, 12 predicted proteins | sample 1573151 | NCBI WGS metagenome assembly OGMK01 (sample SAMEA2581887, study PRJEB24529) | metagenome | biome: Human gut stool | place: China | collected 2011
GAAGATTTACTACACTATTTTGATACATCAAGAATAGAGGAAAGTGCAGAAAAAAATTCTAATATAGATTTTTCAAATTTGTTTAATAATATTATAACTGGAAATTTTGATGAAGCAAAAAGTGACATTATTGATAATGTTAAAGAGTTATTTTTAGAAAATTTACAGAAAAATATATCTAATATAAAGTTACTATGTGTTATCTGTCTGTTAATTGGCTTATTTAAAAATGCTGTAAATGGAATAGAAGAAAAAGGAATTTATGAAATCGTATCCTTTATAGGGCAAATTTTAATATTATCTATAGCTATCATAGCTTTTAAAGAAATGATCGGTATTTTAAAAGAAGTTGCTGTAAGTATAATAGATATTATTGATTCAGCTATACCATTAATGATAGGCGTTATATCATTAAATGGAAATACTGTTCATGCGGCAGGTGTTTATGCAATATTAATGTTTGTAACAGAAAGATTATTGTATATTATAGATGGAATAATTATACCCCTTATTAGTACAGGAACTTTGATAAGAATTGTAAATTTATTGTCAAAAAAAGAAATGCTAAGTAAAATGTCAGATTTGTTTAGTTTTATAACAAATGGTTTAATAAAAATAGGTGCATTCGCTTTTGTAGCTTTATTAACTTTTGAAAAAATAGGAGGGGGTACAGTAGGTTCATTTTTTGGAAATAGTACTAAATCTGTTATAAAAATGATACCTGTTGTAGGAGATATATATGGAAATGGTATTGATATAGCATCTAGTGCATTGAAAACACTAAATAGTGGGATAAGTTTATCTATAATTATTATTTTAATTACAGCATCTATTATTCCTATTATAAAAATTTTAACTATTACTTTTCTTTATAAGATTGTAGCGGCATTAATTGAACCAGTTTCAGATAAGGAAACAGTAGAGATAATAGATAGTATAGGAGAAGGTGGAAAACAAATATTAAGTACACTTTTTAGTATTTTATTTATGTTTATTATGACAAATGTTATTTGTATGAACTTTATGGGAGGCTAGAATGAATATAATAACCGAATATGTAAGAAAAATTGCTATATACATAATAGTTATGGAATTTATATTAATAGCTGTTCCAGAAAATGCTTATAAAGGATATATAAAATTAATAATTGGCTCAATACTTGTTATAATTGTGTTGAAACCTATATATTCTTTTTTTGAGGTGTTTGGATGATAAATTTAAGAAAGAATAAAAATGTAGTTGTTTTGTTTATATCTATATTTTTATTTGGTATTTTTTTAATGTTTGCTGATAAATTTCATTTAGATTCAACTGATAAACATACAGTAGAAAATAAAAGTGAGGAAATAAAAAAAGAAAATTATGAAAATACAGAACAAAAACTTGCAGAAATACTATCAAATGTAAAAGGAGTAGGTGAGGTTAGGGTAATGATAGAGTATTCAGAAGGAAAGGAGTCAGTCGTAGCTGAAAATAGAAAATCAGAAAATAGTTCGCAGGTAGATAATAATCAAAATAAAAGTGAAACAGAAATAGCTTTTTCTAATAATAATCCAGTAATATTAAAAGAAATATATCCAAAAGTGAAAGGGGTTATAATTGTTGCACAAGGGGGAGATAATGTAGAAATAAAAAATCAACTTATTAGTGCAGTTATGTCATTAATGGATTTAGATGCGAATAAAATAGAAGTACTAACAATGAAATAGGGGGAATGAAAATGTTTGCTGTAAAGAAAAATCAAGTGATAATTACAGCACTTGTAGCAATGATAGCGGCAGCAGGATATTTGAATTACATAGATTCTGCTCCACAGAAAGCAAATGAGGTTATGATAATAGTGATATTGCTTTAGTGGGAGATTCAAATAATGTAGCTGTTACAGATGATAATCCAGAAATAGCTGCAGCTGAGTCAACTACTTCAGGAAGTACATCTTCAGAAAAAAATGAGGAAAAAACAACAAATTTTAATAAAGCAGAGGCAGATTCAGATGCTGGAGCTGCTGTGTTTGTAAATTCATCTACAGATACATCTTATTTTGTGCAGGCTAAACTTGACAGGGAACAATCTCGAGCGAAACAAAAGGATATGCTTAATGAAATGTTAAACAATGAAAAGGCTACATCTGAGCAAAAAAATGAAGCAACTACAGCAATGTTACAAATACAAAAAAGAATAGAGAAAGAAAATGCAGCTGAAGATATGTTAAAGGCAAAAGGATTTTCAGAGGTGTATGTAAGAATGGATGATGATACTGTAGATGTGGTAGTTGATAAAGAAAAATTGACAGATGCAGAAATCGCACAAATAGAAGATACTATAAAGAGAAAAACAGGGCTACCTGCTGATAAGATTCGCATCACTCCATTTAAAAAATCTTCTAAATAGTTAAAACGCTTAAGGAAATGTAATTAGTTCCTTAAGCGTTTTTTAGTATATATATTACGGTTTTGTTACAAATTGGCTTAAACTAATTTATATTTAAGGATATATGTTATAATTATATTGTCAGAAATGTAGAATTTGTAGCAAAGTAGGATTATAGAAATTGAAAATTATAGAAAGGATGTGGGATGTTTTGAGTCATAAAAGACTTATGGCATTAGCATTGTGTTGTACAACACTTTTTACTAACAATATTGGGGTGTGTGCTGCAAATAAATATGTTAATATGACTTTGACATATGATTATACACAGCATAAATATAGTGCGGAAGAGGTGTTTGTTGCTATTAATGGTAACAAGCTTACAGGATTAAAGATGCCGCCGATAGTATTAAATAATTTTACATTAGTTCCAGCTAGAGAAGTATTTGAGGCTATGGGAGCTACTGTAGAATGGAAAAAAGACTTAGAGCAAGTTTATGTGAAATATAATGATAAATTGGTGGTTATACCTATAGGTTCAACAAAAGCTTATGTGAATGGACAAGCTACTACAATGCAAACAGCTGCAAAAATTATAAATAATAAGACAATGATTCCATTAAGGTTTGTATCTACATCATTGGGTATGCAAGTTAGTTGGGATAAGAAGACTAGAATTGCAGATATTGATACAGGAAATATATCTAGTGGGGATATTGTTGAAACAACAGAGGTAACGACTACTACTGTAGCACCGACAACCACTACAGAACAAACTACAACAACAGAAACAACGACTGAAATAACAACAGTTGAATCAACAACTGAAACAACAACTGAGCAAACTACAGTTGCAGATGTGAATAATATTTCAGCGATTACTTTTAGCAAAGGTAGCTCATATAAGGATATAATTACGATAGAAGGCGATTATAATCCGGATGTATCTAAGACATTTTCATCTGATAATAAAACTTTAACTTTAAGTGTAAATAATGCTAAGCTTGTGACTGATAAGGGAGATATAGGTGAAGGAGCATATGTTTCTAGCGGTTATTACTACCAAAATAATGGAAATGTAGTTACTATTTCATTAAACTTGAAAGATTCCAATACAGTTGTGGATGTAAGACAATTAGGTAGCAATAAAACAACTGTAACGGTGACATATGCGTCATCTAATTCAACAGATAGTAATAACAATTCTTCATCATCAAATGACAATTCGAATATATCTGGAAATTGTGGTTATGATACTGAAAATGCTAGATTTTATTTTAAGAATAATGGTTCAATAAATATAAAAAATATTATTGAGGCTGATAACTATAATGACTTAAATTATAAATTAACTTTAAATGGTGATTATACAAGCATTTTTTCAAATACTACATATCCTGTAAATTCAAATTATATAAATAATATAAATGTAAGTACAACTGCATCATCTACAGTTATTACTTTTAGTGAAAAGAAAATTATGACGGTTTTAATATCAGAATCTAATGGATATGTATATATTAAGCCAGTATTACCAAAAAAAAGATATAGTAAAATTATAGTATTAGATGCTGGACATGGTGGTAATGACCCTGGAGCTAGTGGTAATGGTTTAATTGAAAAGAATTTAACATTAGGTATGTTGAATAAAGCTAGAGCATTGTTTGATAGTGATGGAACTATTAAATGTTATGCTACAAGAACAACAGATACTTATCCATCATTTAACGATAGAACAAATCTTGGTAACGAGGTAGGAGATGCGTTTATATCAATACATATAAATGCAGCTGCGAATACTTCTGCTGCAGGCACAGAAACTTACAGTTTATATGCAAATGACCAAGGGAATGGTTTAACAAGCTATGGATTGGCATCTGAGATACTTAAAAATCTTTTGAATCAATTAGGAACAAAGGATCGAAAAGTTAAAAGTGAAAATTGGATTGTTTTAAGACAATCTAAGATACCAGCTTCTTTAATAGAAATTGGTTTTATTACTAATAGTGGTGATGCTGCTATTATGGGTTCAGATGAAGGACAGCAAAAGGTAGCACAGGCTATATTTGATTCTGTAAAGAATTTATTTAATCAATATCCACCAGTTAGATAATATAATTAATAATGAAATAAATATTGAGTTTTGAAATAACCTCCGAAATTTAGATGTAAGAATTTAATATAAGGAGGTTATTTTTATTAAAACTAGATATAAGGGGATATATTTATCTATTCGCTAAACACACATTTTACGAAAAGATAGTAGAATTTTATGTATTTATAAAGTAAATCTACCATTTATTTTTATCATTTATATATCTTTTAAGTTTAATCCTAAATATTTGTATCTTATCTTAATAGATAGAAATACAAAAAAGACTGAGTAAGTTTAATCTCACTCAGTCTTTTTTGTTAATATCTATGGTTTATATATTCATCTATTAATGATTTTTTTGTAGTTTCAATAAATACATGTTCGTTTTTTAATTTATTTAATACAACTTTACTTGTGGAATGTAAAATCATATTTTTATCATGTAAAATAATCTCAAATAACTTATTTTTCAAAGCTTTGCTTTTGACTTTTATAAAATATGCCTCAGTATTCTGGTAATCAGACAATTCTAAAATTTTTAAAGTTGACTTGTCTTTTAGTCCATAATAATAATTACTTTTGTCTATATATGAATTTGCAATCTCTCTATTATAATAATTCTGAGATTCCGATTTAGCTTGTTTTGCCATAGCATTATAAAACTGATAGTTAAATAATCCTTTATCAACAGAGTCGACATTTTTAAAAGGTTTATCTTTTAGGTTTAATACTGCTTGAAAATTTTGAGCTAAATATTCTCTTTTAGTCATATCTCCTTTTAAATACTGTTCTATGAGTGCTTGTCTATAATTAAAATATTCTTGTAAAGCATTCATAAAGGCACCTCTTTCTTATTTTATTATCTTTTAATAACTAAAATTTAAATAATAATCCTTGAGCAACTTTTGCTGCTGTTTGTGTATTTGTCATTACTTCTAACAGAGCTATTGAAAAAAGCATTGCAGTTGCTGGACCTTTAGATGTTATTATATTTCCATCTATTACAAGGGCTTTATCAGTATAATTAGCTCCTTTTAATTGGTTTTCAAAACCTGGGTAGCAAGTTGCCCTTTTACCTTCCAAAATTCTATTTTCACCTAAAATACTTGGAGCGGCACATATTGCAGCAATATATTTGTTCTTTTTCATAAAATCTTGGCATACTTTACACACACCATCATGTGCCAATAGATTATTGCGTCCTTCATAACCACCAGGTAAAACAATCATATCTACATCATCGAAGTTTATATCATTAAAGGTAACATTAGCTTTAAAATCAATATTATGTGCTCCATTTATACCTAAAGTATCGTTGATAGAAGCGCCTATAACATCAACATTTCCCCTTCTTAATATATCTATTACAGTAAGTGCTTCTATTTCTTCACATCCGTCGGCAAGAAAAACAACTACTTTGCCCATATAACATTCCCCTTTCGTTAATAACTTTATTAATAATAAATAACACTTATATTATAGCATATTTTTAAAAAAATTGTTTGAATAAATAAATATATTAAAAAAATTAATATAAGTTGATTTTGTAGAAGTTAGAAATTATAATTAAAGTAATGTCAATTGAGTATATATAAGGAGATTTTTAATATGTCAAAAGAAATTTATGAAATAGAACGAAAATTTTTGGTTAAGGAAATTCCAAATAATTTACAACAGTATAAATGCTATAAAATTAAACAAGGATATATATCAACAAATCCAACTATAAGATTAAGACAGAGGGATAATGAATATATATTGACAATAAAAAGTAGCGGTATTATGAAAAAATTGGAATATGAATTACCTATTACAGAAGAACAATTTAATAATTTATGGCACAAAGTAGAAGGAAATGCAATAGAAAAAAATAGATATTTAATTCCTTTAAAAGATGATTTAATTGCAGAGCTCGATATTTATGGAGCTAACTTATCAAATTTTGCTAATGTAGAAGTAGAATTTAATTCGACAAAAGATGCCATTTTATTTACACCACCCGACTGGTTTGGACAAGAAGTGACACAAAATAACAGGTATAGTAATGCAAGTTTGGCAAAATATGGACTTCCTTCAAAAAAATAAATATTTTATACTTGATTTTCTAAATAAAGAGTAGTATAATGTTTTTGTTGGTAAATATTCCCAAAGAATTACAATATAAATCATTTTAGGAGGAATTTAACTATGGAAAACAAAAAAATGAGAATTTTAATTGCTGATGACAACAAAGACTTTTGTGATTGCTTGAGTAACTATATTAGTAAACAAGATGATATGGAAATTGTTTCTATTGCACACGATGGAAATGAAGCTGTTACGAAAATTATTACTGATAATCCGGATGTAGCTCTTATTGATGGCATAATGCCTAAGTTAGATGGTATAGGTGTTATGGAGAAACTTTATGCTCAAGGTAAAACAGAATCTACAATGTGTATTATGCTTACAGCCATTACTGGAGAGGCTATTACACAGAGAGCTTTCTCTTTGGGAGTGAAGTATTATATAGCTAAGCCTTTTGATATGGAAATGTTAGTAGCTAGAATACGCCAACTTAAGGAACCGGTGGTAAAAAAAGGCTCTCTTGATACAGGAATTTGTTTTGCAAGACAAAAAGATGTGAACTTGGAAGCGAGAGTGACAAATATTTTGCATGAGATAGGAGTACCTGCTCATATAAGAGGATACCATTATATGAGAGAAGCTATTATTTTATCTATTGCAGATATGGATGTGTTAAATTATATTACAAAAGAATTGTATCCAGCTATTGCAAAGAAATGTAACACTACTCCAAGTAGAGTTGAAAGAGCTATTCGTCATGCGATTGAGGTAGCTTGGAATAGAGGTCAAGTAGAGGTTTTAGATTCATTATTTGGTTATACAATATCAAATAGTAAGGGAAAGCCAACTAATAGTGAGTTTATTGCTTTGATTGCAGATAAATTAAGATTGGAACTAATGATTGGATAAAAATGTGCAATAGTCCCTCTAATTATTATAAAATGAGAGGGACATAAATAATTTTTTAAGATGTAAATTCTACTATTCCATTGAAAATACCTATTGCACAATTTTCTCTAAAACTAGAAGTTGATAATAAAGCAGCTTCTTGAGGATTGCTTATAAAAGCTAGTTCTACTAAAATTGCGGGCATGGTTGTATATCTTAATACTGCAAAATTCGCTTGAAATGTACCTAAATTTGGAGTTTGAATCATTGAAACTAAGGAGTTGTTAACTGTTAAGGCTAAGTTACTTGCTACGGTGTTAGGTCTATAGTAGTAGGTGCTTGTGCCTTTATAGATTGGGTTTATGTTTGAATTGCAGTGAATACTTATAAAGTAGTCAGCTCCCCATTGATTTGCTAACATTGCTCTTTCGCGAAGACCAACATTTATATCGCTTGTTCGAGAATATCTTACCTCATAATTTCTGGAACTTAGCAATCTGCCTAATCTAAGAGCAACATCAAGGTTTACATCAGCTTCGTTTAAACCATTAGGACCCACTGCCCCAGGATTTGAACCTCCGTGACCAGCATCAATAAAAATTTTCAATAAAAAGTCCTCCCAATAACATACCATAATATATGGTATGCAGTGGGAGGACTTTTGTTAATTATAATTAAAATCCTGAACTTTTAAGCATTTTAACTTTTACATCTAAAGTTTGGCCATTTCTTATTAATTTAACATTTACAGTATCGCCAACTTTAGTTTTCTTAACAAGTGAAACTAATTGGTCATTTGTAAATGTAGGCTGACCATTAAATGATGTAATAATATCATTTTGCTTTATACCAGATTGTGCAGCACTACCACCTTGTACAACCTCTTGAACCATTACACCAGCTGTTGGCAAGTTGTAATACTGTGCCATTTCATCAGTAATAGTAACAACACTAACACCCAAAGTTGCACTATCAGTTGTATTCATAAGCTGTTCAATAAGTGATTCAGCAACATTAGATGCAATACTATAACCTACACCCTCAACTGAAGTAAGAGCTATTTTAGCTGTGTTAATTCCAATTACCTGACCTTTTTGATTAACTAAGGCACCGCCACTATTACCAGGATTTATAGCAGCATCTGTTTGTAATACGGTTAATTTTTTACCATTTATATTTACTTCTTTTGCACCAACACTGATAATGCCCTTTGTAGCGGTATTGCCCTGTCCTAATGCATTACCTATTGCAATAACGGTATCGCCAACTTGTGTTGAATCTGAATCACCAAATTCAGCAACTTGCACATCTTTTACACCTGCTGCTGCCAAATCAGAAAGTTTAACAGAAATAACAGCTAAGTCTGAATTAGCATCTTTTCCGACTAATTCTGCAGATACTAAATCACATTCATTTAAAGAGATACTAACTCTACTTGCACCAGAAATTACATGATAATTTGTGGCAATATATGCTTTTTGACTGTCCTTATAAAAGACAATACCAGAGCCAGAGCCCTCGCTTTCGTAAGATTGATTAAAGAAATCAGTACCTTGAACTACAGATGTAATACAAGCGATTGAAGGTTTAACTTTTTTTATTATATTAACTGTATTTTGAGATTCTTCATCCAAGGTTTGTATAACACTTAAATGGTTATTATTTTGTTTTGTTGTAGTAGTATTTACGGCAGTTGTGCCAGTAATAGGAGCTACTGAATGCACAATACTAGATGTAACGGGTATTGCAAAACCAAGACTTAGCCCTACTGCTGAACCAATAATCAAAGATAAAATACTAGTTTTTATCAAGTTTAGGTTCTTCTTCATAAATTATACACCTCCATTTAATTTTTAAAATTGGTCATTGCTGTTTGCCAATGTAGCCTTTATTTCGCCCTTTTGATTACCATTCATTACAACAGAAAGTGTAATAGTATCATTTGATTTGTGGCTAGAAATAATTTTTGAAAGTTCTTCTATGCTATTAACTGTCTTTCCATCAACAGCTGTGATTATATCACTTACTTGTAAACCACATTTTTCGGCTGGTGAATTGCTTTCTATTTTACCAACAAATACACCATTTATATCTATGTTATACATCTTTCTAAAATCATCAGTAATACTATAGCCAGAAATACCTAAGTAAGGTTTATCAACAGTACCCTTTTCCATTAACTCTTTTGCAATAGTTTTAGCTTGATTAATTGGAATTGCATATCCTGTGCCCTCAACACTTGTTTGAGAGGCTTTTGCAGAATTAATACCGATTACTTCACCGTCAGTATTAACTAAGGCCCCACCACTATTACCAGGGTTTATAGCAGCATCTGTTTGGATAGCGTTATATTTTACACCATCAATATTTAATACCTTATTTTCAGCTGAGATAATACCTACAGTTGCTGTTTTACCTTGACCCAATGCATTACCAATTGCAATAACGGTCTGACCAACTTCTATTTTATCTGAATCCCCAAGTTTAGCTGTATTTACACTTTCTATACCTGCAGATTTTAAATCTGACTTTGATACAGAAATTACAGCGAGGTCAGATGTTGCGTCTTTTCCGACTAATTTAGCATTAATTTGTTCTTTACCAGTTATAGAAATAGTAACGGAATTTGCAGAATCCACAACATGATTATTTGTCAAAATATATATCTTATTGTCATCCTGTGAATATATAATACCAGAGCCAGAACCTTCTTCATCTACAGTTTGATTAAACATATTAGAAGCAGTCACTTTTATAGAGATATTTACTACAGAATTTTCTACATTACTAACTGTTTTTGAAATATTTTGTTCAGATGAAGCATAGGTAGAAACTGTGCTATTATTTGTATCTGTTGCTGTTGTATTCTCTTTTTTATTATTTATTTTAGAAAAAGAAAAGCCACCGTTTATTGTGTTATTAATACTTGATATAACAGAATTAGAAGTATTTAACCCAACTCCCAAAAAATATCCAAAAGATGCACCACAAAGTATAGTGCCAGCTAAGCCAACGGCAATACTTTTCTTGTATGTGTATTTTTTAGTTTCTTTTTCTTTTCTATTTTGATTGTCATTTGAAAAATTATAATTTGGATTTTCACTTTCAACCTGGTCAAGTGGTTGGTTTAGGATGTTTTCTTCAGTTGTATTATTTTCATTCATAATTATAGCCCTCCTCACAATGACTATGTCATTCTTTAGATTTGATTTAAGTGAATTGTAGCACATTAAAATCGAAAAAGTATGAACAAATTGTAAACAAAAACGCTTTATTATTTTTTTAATTTCTGCTTAATTCAAATGTAATAAAAACATAATAAAAATGGGCTTGAATAATAAATTTTCTTAATAAATATATCTTATTATATTAAATATAAATAATATATAGGATTAAAAAAATTTTAAAATTGATGGAATAAATGAAATATATAATAAAAGACCTTCAAATCATAGTTTGAAGGTCTAGCTAAAATATAATTAAATTGGATAAATTTTAGAATTTACATCTGCTAAATTTGGATCTACACCAAATTTTTGAGCTTGTCTGAATTTAAAGTAATCCATAGCCTGCTGAGGGAATAAAGCATAGCTAAGAACATCTTCTTCTTGTAGCTTATAGTCCTTCATTTCAGCTTCAAATTTTGCCATTTCTGGTTCAATTAAATCAGCAGGTCTGCAAGTAATAGGTTCTTCATCGCCTATTATTTTCTTACGAATTTCTTCTGAGATTGGTACAGGAGTTTGACCATACATACCTCTTACAATATCTTTTGTTTCCTTTGGTACCATCTTATATCTTTCGCCCATAAGAACATTTAAAACAGCTTGTGTACCAACAATCTGACTAGATGGTGTAACAAGTGGAGGATAACCTAAGTCTGCTCTTACCTTTG
>OGMK01001468.1_pt1 | contig 11245 bp, 8 predicted proteins | sample 1573151 | NCBI WGS metagenome assembly OGMK01 (sample SAMEA2581887, study PRJEB24529) | metagenome | biome: Human gut stool | place: China | collected 2011
GCATCATCAGGTTCTTCTTGGTGCTGTCGGTCACGACCTCGCCCAGCAGCTCGGCGAAACGGGATGCGTGGTCAGCCTCCTCGTAGGCATAGCGCTTGTAAGCCTCAGCGATCTCGGGGTAGCCCTCGCGCTCTGCCACACGGGCCATGGCCAGGTACATACCGACTTCGCTGCACTCACCCTCAAAGTTTGCGCGCAGACCGTCAACGATCTCCTGAGGCACACCCTCAGCCTTGCCGATGCCGACCACATGCTCGGTCACATAGGTGTTGCCGGTCTTTTCGACAAATGCGGATGCAGGAGCCTTGCAGACGGGGCACTGCTCAGGGATAGTACCTTCAGCGATATAACCACAGACGGTGCAGACATACTTTTTCATAAGAATATCCTCCATTGTTTTTCATTATGATCTTGGCCTCTCCTCTGGTACAGGGGGCCTTGCTTCTGAGCCTATTATAGCAATGATTCCCAGATTAGTCAAGGCTAATTTTAAGAATTATTCCTATTTATTTTTTAGACCTGCAGGTTGCCGCTGCTCGGAGCATCGGAACCGTTGGCAGCATCAAACTCGTAATCATTACCGGGGAGGATGGCGTTGAGCAGGATGCCCACGATAGCAGCAATGGCCAGGCCGGACAGGTTGATGGCGACACCGCCCACAGCGAAGGTCAGACCGCCCACAGAGTTGAAGCCCAGCGCGCAGACCAGGATGACAGCGGCAACGATCAGGTTGCGGCTGTTGGTAAAGTCCACACGGTTCTCGACCACATTGCGGACACCGATTGCGGAGATCATGCCGTACAGCACAAAGCTGATGCCGCCGATGATGCCGGTGGGGATGGTGTTGATAACGGCCTCAAACTTGGGGCTGAAGCTCAGGATCACAGCCATCACAGCGGCAATGCGGATGACCAGCGGATCGTAGATGCGGCTCAGAGCCAGAACGCCGGTGTTCTCACCATAGGTGGTGTTAGCGGGGCCGCCCAGCAGACCGGCCATGGCAGTGGCAAGGCCGTCGCCCATCAGGGTGCGGTTCAGGCCGGGATCATTGATATAGTTGTGGCCGACCGTAGCGCTGATGGCAGCGATATCGCCCACATGCTCCATCATGGTTGCCAGTGCAATGGGAATGATGGTGAACATTGCGCTGATGAACTCAGGGCTGCCGTCGATGGCAAACAGACCCATGGCACTCTTGTGCAGGGGGATGCCGAACCAGTCGGCTGCAGCAATGGCCTCAAAGTTGACAGCACCGGTGACCAGAGCCACAGCATAGGAGACCAGCACACCGATCAGGATGGGCAGGATCTTGACCATGCCCTTGCCCCAGATGTTGCAGACAATAACGGTGCCCAGGGCCACAAAAGCCAGCAGCCAGTTGGACTCGCAGTTGGTGATGGCGGAGGGGGCCAGGATCAGACCAATAGAGATGATGATGGGGCCTGTGACCACCGGCGGGAAGAATTTCATAATGCGGCGGATGCCAAAGGTGGAGATGAGCAGGCTGACCAGCAGGTACAGAATGCCGGACAGTGCCACGCCCGCGCAGGCGTAGGGCAGCATTTTGGTATTGACAACGGTCAGGTTGCCGTCTGCGTCAGCCAGCATGGGGGCTACAATGGAAAAACCGCCCAGGTAAGCAAACGAGGAGCCAAGGAAGGCCGGGACCTTGCCCTTGGTGATAAGGTGGAACAGCAGGGTGCCCAGACCGGCACAGAGCAGAGTGGTGGAAACGCTCAGGCCGGTGAGCAGGGGCACCAGCACAGTTGCGCCGAACATGGCAAACATGTGCTGCAAGCCCAGAATCAGCATCCGTCCGGTACCGAGCTGCCGGGCATCGTAAATGCCCTTGGAGTAATCGATCTTTTCACTCATAGAGAAGTTCTCCTTTCATCGCTGCCCAAAAAAAGAGGCATTGCCGCAGCAACGGCAGTGCCTCAATCTTCTGGAGCAGATTCAAAAAAACGGGACCGGAAGGCAAAACACGCGCTCCGCAAAGTCGAACGAAACATTTTGCTCTCCCCTTCCCTGTCTGACTTTATAAAGTATACCAGAAACCCTGCCCGGATGCAATCCGTTTGCCGCAGTTTCCCTCAGCTTTTTGGCCGGACATCTTGAAATATGCCCCTGTCCGCACTATAATATAACCTATTGAATTGATTTGTATTTCAAGAGGAATGTTATGATCTATCTGGATTATTCTGCAAACACCCCGGTGGATGCGCGGGTGTTGGAGCAGTTCTGTGCCGTGGAGCGCCGCTGCATCGGCAACGCCAACTCTCACCACCAGGCAGGCTCTGCCGCCAAGGCAGAGATCGATGCCGCCACCATCAAAATCGCCTCCCTGCTGGGCGTTCAGCCAGCAGAGATCATCTATACCTCCGGTGCCAGCGAGGCCAACAACTTTGCTTTAAAGGGGCTGGCCCGTCTCTCCCGCCATGCGGGCAGGCACATCATCTCCACTCCGCTGGAGCATTCTTCGGTCAGCGGCACCCTGACGGCATTACAGGAGCAGGGGTATGAGATCGACCTGCTGGACGTGAAGCAGGACGGTACTGTAGATCTTGAGCACCTGACGGATCTGCTTCGCCCGGATACCATCTGCGTTGCCGTAACGCTGGTGGACAGTGAGCTGGGTGTGGTGCAGCCTGTACAGGAGATCGCCGCCATCCTGAAAGCATACCCTCACTGTCACCTGCATGTGGATGCGACCCAGGCTGTGGGCAAGATCCCCGTTTCTTTTGAGGGCGTGGACACCATGAGCCTGACGGCCCACAAATTCTATGGGCTGAACGGCATCGGCCTGCTGATCAAGCGGCGGAATCTGGCGCTGGAGCCTCTCATCCATGGCGGCGAGAGTACCACCATCTATCGCAGCGGCACCCCCACTGTGGCGCTGGCCTCCTCGCTGGCCTGTGCGCTTGATCTCGCCATCATCGACCTGCCCAACCGCGTTGACCATGTGGCAAAACTGAATGCAGAGCTCCGCGCCGCCCTCAGCACATATCCGCTGGTGCGCATCAACAGCCCGGAACACGCCATCCCTCATGTGCTGAATCTGAGCGTCCGTAATGTCAAGGGCACCGTGTTCCAGCGGGAGCTGGATGCCAAAGGGGTCTGCGTCTCGGTCAAGTCAGCCTGCTCGTCGGATGGTCTGCCTTCGCGTGCGGTGTTTGCGGTCAGCCGCGACCGCCGCAACGCACTGTCCTCCTGGCGCATCAGCCTGAGCCATCTGACTACCGAGGACGAGATCAAAGCCTTTTTGCAGGCGTTCGATGTCTGCTACCGTGAGCTGACCGCCGTACATTAAATAAAAAGAGGAACCAACATGAAACGTGAGCTTGAACCTTATCAGATGATCGAACGCAGCATCATCAAGAAATACCGCAAGGAGCTGTGGACCCCCTTTATCGTGGCGGTAAAGCGCTACGAGCTGGTACAGGAGGGAGACAAGATCGCCGTCTGCATCTCGGGCGGCAAAGACTCCATGCTGATGGCAAAGCTGATGCAGGAACTGCAGAAGCACAGCGATGTTCCCTTTGAGCTGGTCTTTCTGGTGATGGACCCCGGCTACAATGAGATCAACCGCCAGAAGATCGAGTCCAATGCCGAGCTGCTGCACATTCCGGTGACCATCTTCGAGAGCAACATCTTTTCCGTTGCCAACAACACCGAAAAGAACCCCTGCTACCTCTGTGCCCGGATGCGGCGCGGCCACCTGTACAGCAAGGCCAAGGAGCTGGGATGCAACAAGATCGCGCTGGGCCACCACTTCAACGATGTGATTGAGACGACCGTGATGAGCATGTTCTACGGCTCCCAGATGCAGGCCATGCCGCCCAAGCTCCACAGCACCAGCTTCCCCGGCATGACCCTGATCCGCCCCATGTACTGCATCCGGGAAGAAGATATCCTGGCCTGGAAACGCTACAATGATCTGGAATTCATCCAGTGCGCCTGCCGCTTTACCGAGAACTGCACCATGTGCGACAACGGCGGCGGTGGTTCCAAGCGGCAGGAGGTCAAGCTCCTGCTCCGCCGCCTGAAGCGCGACAATCCCAATATCGAAAACAGCATCTTCCGCAGCATCCACAATGTTGCCATTGATACCATGCCCGGTTATCGATCTGAGGGTGTGGATCACAGCTTCCTGGAACGATTCAATGCTATGGAAAACCACTGAGCTGCATCCGCATTTCTGCCTGCGCTGAATCACGCTTTGTACGCGATACAACAGTAAAAAATCCCCCTCAGCTTACGCTGAAGGGGATTTTTCATGCCACCGGCGGGGCTTGAACCCGCACTCTGTCTCCAGAAAGGGATTTTAAGTCCCTCGTGTCTGCCAATTTCACCACAGTGGCGCATAGAAACCCGGCTTACAAAGCCCTGCTGCTCTGGACATTCACAGAGAGCCGGGAATAACAGGTGATGAGGTAAACATTTATCACAAGTCCGTCGTTACGGAGTTGCAAACATGTATCAAAACATGTAAGATTCACACAACGGCTATTATAATACAATAGAAACCCTGCTTTGTCAAGTTACACCTTTCCGCCATGCAGTTCCGAATACATCTTGGCACGGCACTCGGCCACAGCGGGGGTCATATTGACATAGTGCTTATGCGGCATCTCGATGCGCAACTCGGTCTCCCAAGTCTCTTCGGTCAGCTGCTTTGCGATATAGGCCTTTTTCTCGGCAATCCCGGGCAGTTCGATGGCCAGCTCACCGTTCAGGATATGGGGCACCAGCAGCCGCTTGACCTTGGTGGGGGTGATGGTAATGGTGCGCTCGATGGCATCCGGGTCAAGATTGACCATCTTTACCGGTTTGCCCGCTTCGATGACCTCGCCATCCATGGCGATCAGATCGCACTGGGCCTGACCATTTTCATCGTAGAGCCGCCAAGGCATTTTCTTGCCCGGGATGATGGCCTTGCTGGCAGAATCCGAGCACTTCATCTTGGGCTGATAGGTGCCATCCGGCAGCTTGACCGCCACCAGTTTATACACGCCGCCGAACACAGGGTCAGAAGCGGAGGTGATGAGATTCTCGCCCACGCCGTAGGAATCAAAATGAGCGTGCTCATAGAGCTCCATGTTGGCGATCTTCCGCTCGTCCAGGCCGTTGGAAGCCACCAGCTTGATATAGGGCTTGCCTGCGGCATCCAGTGCCTTGCGCAGGCGCTTGGAGCCACGGGCCAGATCGCCGGAATCGATACGGGCACTCTTGACGCGGCGGTTGGGGTCATTGGGGTACTTCTCGATCAGGTAGTCGTCCAGCTTGATGAGGTTGGGCAGGCCGCTCTCCATGATGTTGTAGGTATCCAGCAGCAGGCTGACGGAATCCGGGTAGGTATCCGCAAAGGCCTTGAAGGCATCAAACTCCGTCGGGAAGAACTCGATGAAGCTGTGTGCCACGGTGCCAACCGCCTTGACCTCAGAGCCATACTTCATCTCAGCCAGGCAGTTGGCAGTGCCGATGCAGCCGCCCAGAACAGCGGCATACGCGCCATCATTGCCTGCGCTCTCGCCCTGTGCGCGGCGGGTGCCAAACTCCATGACGCTGCGGGGTGTATGGGTGTTCAGGCCGGTCACACGGGTCGCCTTGGTGGTGATCAGGCTGTGGAAGTTCATCGTCTGCAGCAGGTAGGTCTCGATCAGGATCGCACCCACCAGGTCGCACTCAATGCGGACCATCTGCACATGGGGGTAGCAAACCGTGCCCTCGGGCAGAGCGTACATATCGCCCTTCCACTTATAGGTGCGTAGATACTCGCAGAATTCCTCGCTCATACCCTTGGTGCGCAGCCAGCGGATATCCTGCTCGTTGAAGTGATAATTCAGCAGGAACCGGGTCAGCTTGCGTTGGCCTGCGCTGATGGAGTAACCCATGTTGTCCGGGTTCTTACGGAAGAACATATCGAACACAAGGGTGGTGTTCTTAAAGCCGTGCAGGAACAGGCAGTTTGCCATCGTGAATTCGTAGAAATCCACCACCATGGCAGGGTTATCATAATCTTCGTCCGGAATGTACGGAACAACTTTGATCTCGTCCATGAAAAGTTTCCTCTCCTTGTACTTCGCAGCAGCGAAAAAGCCTTGCCGCTGCTGAAAAAACAGCCCCTTCTCCCCCTGCCTTTGTTCCGGCAGTGCGTGGGCCTGCACCCTGTCTTGACAGGACGTTTGTACCATGATAGCATCTTTGCCGCCCGGGTGCAAGGGCTTTTGTAAATTTCCTGCGTGCAGAAAGAAAAATCTTTTTTCGGTACTGCCAAAAGGGCCGCCCCCGAAAGCTCCGGGAGCGGCCCTGCAAGCCTGTTCAGGCTCAGCCGTTTATAATATTGGGGGTCGCATTTTTCAGCACAACGTCATGGCTGCCGCCCTCCACGATAGAGGTGGAGGAAACCACAGTCAGCTTGGCCTTCTGCTGCAGCTCGGGGATGGAGAGTGCGCCGCAGTTGCACATGGTGCTCTTGACCTTATACAGGGTGGTCTGGACACCATCGGCCAGAGGACCGGCGTAAGGAACATAGCTGTCCACGCCTTCCTCAAAGCTCAGCTTGGTGGAACCGCCCAGGTCGTAACGCTGCCAGTTGCGGGCACGGTTGGAGCCCTCGCCCCAGTACTCCTTCATATACTGGCCATTGATGCGCACCTTGTTCGTGGGGCTCTCGTCAAAGCGGGCGAAGTAGCGGCCCAGCATGACAAAATCAGCGCCCATGGCCAGAGCCAGAGTGATGTGATAATCGTGGACGATGCCGCCATCGGAGCAGATGGGCACGTAGATGCCGGTCTCCTTGTAGTACTCGTCACGGGCCTTTGCGACCTCGATGACTGCGGTGGCCTGACCACGGCCGATGCCCTTGGTCTCACGGGTAATGCAGATGGAACCGCCGCCAATACCGATCTTGACGAAGTCTGCACCGGCCTTTGCCAGGAAACGGAAGCCCTCGGCATCCACAACGTTGCCTGCGCCCACCTTCACGGTGTCGCCGTAGTGCTCACGGATCCAGGCGATGGTACGGCTCTGCCACTCGGAGTAGCCCTCGGAGGAGTCGATGCAGAGCACATCCACGCCAGCCTCGACCAGTGCGGGAACGCGCTGGGCATAATCGCGGGTGTTGATGCCGGCACCGACCACATAGCTCTTGTTGGCATCCAGCAGCTCGTTGACATTCTTCTTGTGGGAATCGTAGTCCTTGCGGAACACGAAGTATTTCAGGTTGCCCTCAGCATCCACCAGCGGCAGCGTGTTGATCTTATTGTCCCAGATGATATTGTTGCAGTCGTGCAGGGAGGTGTTCTCCGGTGCGGTGACCAGCTTCTCGATGGGAGTCATAAAAGTGGTAACGGAAGCATCATCGGGGGTGTGGTTGACACGGTAATCACGGGAGGCCACAATGCCCATCAGCTTGCCGTGAGGAGTGCCGTCGGCAGTAATAGCGATGGTGGAGTGGCCGGTGCGGGCCTTGAGCTCCAGAACATCGTGCAGAGTGGCGGTGGGAGCCAGGTTGGAATCGGAGACCACATAACCGGCCTTATAGCTCTTGACGCGGCGCACCATGGCAGCCTCGTTCTCAATGCTCTGGGAGCCGTAAATGAAGGACACGCCGCCCTCCCGTGCCAGTGCAATGGCCAGCTTATCGCCGGAGACCGACTGCATAATGGCACTGATTATGGGGATGTTCATTTCCAGCGGGCAGGCCTCTTCCCCCTTGCGGTACTTGACCAGCGGGGTCTTCAGGCTGACTGCCGTAGGGACATTCTCTGCAGAGGAATAGCCCGGAACCAGCAGGTACTCGCCAAAGGTGCGGGAAGGTTCTTCATAGAAATAAGCCATACTCTAAACTCCTTTTTTCTTAACGCATCAACAACGGGCCAGCATCAAAATAATTCATGTTTGCTGCTTATAAATTGATTGACTATACTTTACCACAAACCCCGTCAGAATACAAACCCCAGTGGCAACAAACTTTAGAACTGTCCTTTGCGGAAAAACAGTAAAATTGACCACCAAAAACGTGCAAGGTCATACTTTTCCGCCTGACAGGCCGGTTTTCTGGCACAAAGTGGAATGCAAAAAAGTCCGCACCGGAAAACCGGACGGACTTTTTTGCACACGAAGCGAGATACCGCCTGTGCGGTACAGTGCCGACAGCTGTGAAGGAGAACAGCCGGAGGAGGAGAAGGCCCTGCACCCGATATCTCTTATTCAACAAGAAGAAAAAGATTTCAGTCTCAAAAAGCGCTCATCGCTTTCTGTAACCATATTGTAACTCTTTTGTTCCCGTTTTGCAAGACCTTTTTCGCAGATTTTGTAACATAATTGTAATTTTTCCGGATTTATTTTGTAAATTCCAGGTAGCATTCAAACGCAGCGTGCTCTTCGCGGCGGCCCACCACATACCAGCCATCGGCCGAGGGCGCATAAAACACCTCGACCTGACTGCCCAGCGGGATCTCCCGGTGGTACTTGACGGAGACGAATTTCAACGGCCCGCCCTTGACCACCTCCAGCGGCAGGGCATCACAGGCGATGTCCAGATAGCAGGCGTTGTTCACATGGCCGTTCAGGTCGCACAGGGAGTAGCTGGCTGTCCGGCTGCCTGCACAGGTCAGTTCCTTTGCTTTGTGCACCAGCTGGGGCAGCTCCCCGTCCAGATCCTCGTTCCAGTAACCGGGCGTATACCAGGAGGGCTGGCGTAGGATGCACTCGCGATCGGTATCCACCATGATCCACCGGCTGTCGATCAGAGCACACTCCTTCCCTGCTTCGTCCAGAATTCGAGTCAGCCGCTTCATCGAACCTTTCTTGCACGGCTCACAGGCGGTAAGAAAGGTCAGCTTTTCGGCACGCAGGGGCATCCGGGTGATCTGCGCCGCCTGCTTGCCCACCAGAAACGCCGTGTGGTGCGCTTTGAAAAAAGCATCATCCATGCCGTAGGCACGGGCGTGGTCTGCCGCAGCCTGCTCCACATAGCGGAACAGGGCGCTGGGCTTGATCATCCGGCGAAAATCGCCGTCTGCGTTCAGCACGGTTGTATGATAGGTATATTGATTCATACGTTTCCTTTCCAAAAGAGGACCCTCTCCGTCATTGCTTCGCATTGCCAGAGGCTTTGACGGAGAGGGCCCTTTCTTCTCAATACTGATTCCGGGTCTTTTTGCGCAGCTTGCGCCAGATGTTGAAGCAGGCCAGCGCTACCATGGCAAGCAGCAGCAGCAGGAACACAACGCCGCTGCCGCCCTCATTGTAGCTTTTCATCTCGCTCCACTTTACATCGAGCTCGTTGTTGACCTCATCGCTCAGGGCGGTGAACACCTTTTCCTTGGCTTCCACTTCCTCAGAGGGGTATGCGATCTCGCTGTACTTCAGGTCCTCGTCCAGGATATCCCACACCTTCTGCATGGGGGTGGTGTAGCCGATATACTCCGCATTGGCCTTTCCGATGTCCGGCTCGCACATGAAGTTGATGAACATCTCCGCAGCTTCCTTGTGCTCACTGGTGGCAGGCACCGCCATGCAGTCCACCGACAGCACACTGCCCTCCTCCGGGAACACCCAGGCCAGATCCGGGTTATCATCGATCATGGTAATGGCATCGCCGGAGTAGTACACGCCGATGGCCGCCTCACCGCCGATCATCTTATCAAAGATCTCATCCATAACGTAGGCCTGCACCAGCGGCTTCTGCGCTTTCAGGGTCTCCACCACCTCGTCCACCTCTTCCGGGGTTTCGGGGTTGATGCTGGTGCCATTCTTGAACGCCGCAATGGCGTAGGCATCACGGCTGTTGTTGAACATCAGGATATTGCCCGCGTACTGCTCATCCCACAGGTCAGCCCATTTGGTGGGGGCATTCACCACCATGGTGGTGTTGTAGATGATGCCGGTGGTACAGAGCATATAGGGCACGGTATAGGCGTTGGTGGGGTCATAATCCGGGTCACGGTAGACCGCATCGATGTTCTGGGAGTTGGGAATGTTGCTGTAATCCAGCGGTGCAAGCATTCCCTCGGCGATCATCTTTGCCACCATGTAATCCGAAGGGATGACCACATCGTAGTTGGCCGCACCGGATTTCAGTTTGGCGTACATGGACTCGTTGGAATCAAAGGTGGTGTAGTTGACCTTGATGCCGGTAAGCTTCTCGAAGGCGGCCACCACATCCACGCTGTCATCGGAGCCGTTGGAGATGTATTCGCCCCAGTTGTAAACGTTGAGGGTGAGATTCTGACCCTGAAAGCGGGTCCAGTCGTAATCGTCCGAGACCGAAACGTCCTCGGTCACCTCAATGGTTCCGGCGGCAAAGGCGGGCGCAGCACAGCAGAACGCCATGGCCAGCGTCAGCAGCAGAACAGCAAAACGTTTCATTTTACGTCCTCCCCTCTCAGTGCCTTCTGATCCCGGCGGTACTCCCGGCTCTCCATGGCATTGGAGATGAGGATGATGGTCAGGATCACCACAAACATGATGGTGGACAGGGCATAGATCTCCGGGCTGACCTTTTTCCGGGTCATGGAATAGATGGCAATGGGCAGGGTCTCCACCGTGCCGCAGTTGAAATAGGAGATCATAAAATCATCGATGGAGTAGGTCAGGCAGATGAGGAAGGCAGACAGGATGGCTGGGCTGATCTCAGGCAGGATGACCTTGAAGAACGCCTGCCTGGGGTCGCAGCCCAGATCCAGAGCTGCCTCATACAGTTTGATGTCCAGCTGCTTGAGCTTGGGGGTCACGTTGAAGATGACATAGGGCACATTGAAGGCGATATGCGCGATCAGCAGCGTGGGCATTCCCATGATGGTATCGGGCAGCCAGGAGACTCCCTCGGCAAAGCGCTGGTAAGCCACGAACAGAAGCATCAGGGAGATGCCGGTGATGATCTCCGGGTTGACCACCGGAATATAGGTGATATTGGTGACCACCAGGCGGCTCTTGCGGCTCATGGACGCAATGCCCAGCGAGGCCGCCGTGCCCAGCACCGTGGCAATGACCGCAGAGATGAGGGCCACCTCCAGTGAGACGCGCAAAGCGCTCAGGATGGCAGAGTTATGGAGCAGGCTGGTGTACCACTTGAAGGTAAAGCCTGTGAACAGTGCGTAGCCCTTGCTCTGGTTGAAGCTGAACACGATCATATAGGCAATGGGCAGGTACATGAAGCAGAAGAAGAGGATGACGTAGGCCCGCTGCATCAGGCGCAGATGTTTCGTTTTCATCAGGACACGCCCTCCATTTCATC
>OGMK01001469.1_pt1 | contig 11244 bp, 8 predicted proteins | sample 1573151 | NCBI WGS metagenome assembly OGMK01 (sample SAMEA2581887, study PRJEB24529) | metagenome | biome: Human gut stool | place: China | collected 2011
GCCTACTCCCGTAAACGACGACCACACCCCCGCCCTTACACCGGCAGAGGGAGCGAGCGAAATTGTCGGCAGAAATCTTACAAAAGGCTCGGTAGTTGTATACGAGAGCACCGTTTATCCCGGCGTTACCGAGGATATTTGTGTGCCGATACTCGAAAAAGAGTCGGGGCTTAAATGCGGTACGGACTTTAAAATCGGTTACAGTCCCGAGAGAATAAATCCCGGCGACAAGGTACACCGCCTTGAGACAATAACCAAAATAGTAAGCGGTATGGACGACGAAACTCTTGATACCGTGGCGAAAACCTATGAGCTTGTCGTAAAGGCAGGCGTACACAGAGCGGAGAGCATCAAGGTTGCCGAGGCTGCAAAGGTTATTGAAAACAGCCAGAGGGATATAAACATTGCATTTATGAATGAGCTGTCAATAATCTTCAACAAAATGGGCATAGACACAAAATCCGTTTTGGAGGCGGCAGGCACAAAGTGGAATTTCCTCAAATTCTATCCAGGACTTGTCGGCGGACATTGCATAGGCGTTGACCCCTATTACCTTACATACAAGGCTGAGGAAATGGGCTATCACAGCCAGATTATTCTCTCCGGCAGACGCATAAACGACGATATGGGCAAATATGTAGCCGAAAACACCGTTAAAAATCTTATAAAGGCGGATGTCCCGGTAAAAAACGCAAAGGTTGCGATTCTCGGCTTTACGTTTAAAGAAAATTGCCCCGACACGAGAAATACGAAAATCATCGACATATACAACGAGCTTCGCGAGTACGGAATAACCCCGGTAATAGCCGACCCTGAGGCTGACGCAGACGAGGCTAAACGCCTTTACGGAATAGAATTTGTCGATATAAATGAAATTAAAGATTGTGATGCGGTAATTCTCGCCGTTGCTCATGAGCAGTTTAAAAATCTCGGGCAGGCCGATTTTGACAAAATGTTCAAATCGGGCCGTAACGAAGAAAAGGTGCTTGTTGATATTAAAGGGCTGCTTTCTCGTAAAGAGTACGAAAAAGCGGGCTATAAATATTGGAGACTTTGATCTTAGGAGATGTAATTGTAATGCTTCAGGAACAACTTAAAAACAGGCCTGACCTTCAGAAATATCTGTTTATCAGAGGCTTTTTGGCAACCGACAAAAAAATAGAAAATCTCAATGATTTTCCGTTTTACGGCAATTGGAACGAAACGGAAAAGTGCGGTTTGTATTTTTACACACATAATAAAACCGCTGTCCATTTTGCCTCAAACAAAAGCGTTACTCTGTTTTTATTGGGCCATTGCTATGACCCGTTTTTGATGGAAATTGACGAGGAAAAAATACTTGCCGACTTTCTCAGAGACTACGGGACGGATAAATATTATGACCGAATATCAGAAATCACCGGTGTGTATGTGTTAGGCTCAATTGAAAACGGTGAAATTAAATTTTTCGTTGACCCTGCCGGTATGCAGTCGGCTTGTTACGGCGTTATAGACGGTCACTTCTTTTTGTCGTCTCATCCTCAGCTTATAGGCGATATTTGCAGTCTTAAAATAGACGATTTTGTAAAGGAACTTGTAAATTATAAATGGTATGGCAGAGTTATGGGTCCGTATCTTCCCGCGGATTTGTCACCGTTTGCAAATGTCAAGAGAATTATTCCGAGCACAGAATATACATATGACGGCGAGAAGCTTTCGCATAAACGCTTTTGGCCGTTAAAGCCGTTTGAATTTGCCGAGGGCGCAGAATACGACAGAGTAATTGAGGAAGCTGCCGATATTCTTAAAAAGAATATGGAGTTGATTTCAAAAAAATGGGAACATCCGTGGATTTCCCTCACAGGCGGAATTGACAGTAACACCACCTTTGCAGCTGCAAACGGAATGTATGACAGATTTGAGGCGTTCAGTTATATCTCCGCCGAAAAGGAAATACGCGACGCCGAAGCGGCTGCAAAAATAGCAAAGGCTTTCGGCGTAAAGCATCACATTTATAATATTCCCGATAATTCCAACGAGATTTCAGACTATGATTTGAAAGTGGAAATTCAGCGTCATAACAGCGGCTATATAGCGGAGCGCAAACCGAATGAATCGCGCAAGAGATTTTATCTTGAAGAAAACTGCGGATGTGATGTTGAGGTTAAATCGTGGGTATCGGAGACAATAAGAGGTTATTGGTATAAGCACTTCGACAGAAAAAAACTTCCGAAGCTGTCCCCGAAGCTTTATCGAAATCTCTATAAGATATTTATATTTAACAGGAAGCTTGCACACAAGGTTGACAAGATTTTTGCAAGGTATATAAAAGAATTTGAGTACGACAAAATCCCCGATTGCTATCCGACGGCGGATATACACTACAACGAGGTTATGTGGGGCAGCTGGGGCGGACTTAATATCAGCGAAATGAAATTCTGCTTTGATTTGACGTTCCCCTATAACAACCGCAAATTTCTTGATATTTTATTCAGGGTTCCGCTTGAAAAGAGAATTTCGGACGAGCACCATCTCGATATGAAAAAGTATCTTAACAAAGAGCTTTATGATATGCATATTCGCGTTGTGAATATGAAAGAAACCGACACAAGAGCAAGGTTGCTCAATGTTATATTTACAATAAATCAATTTTTACCGTATTAAAAGGAAGTTGTGTAAATGGGTTATAAAAATTTGAAATTTCCGTCGGACACGCTGTTTCTTGTAACGGGTGCGGCGGGCTTTGTCGGCTCGAATCTTTGTGAAGCAATACTAAATATGGGCTATAAGGTCAGAGCGCTTGACGACCTATCGACCGGCAAGCAAAAAAATGTTGATATGTTCCTCGGCAATCCGAACTATGAGTTTATAAAAGGCGACATTAAAGACCTTGACACTTGTATGAAGGCATGCGAGGGCGTGGACTATGTGCTTAATCAGGCGGCTTGGGGAAGCGTTCCGAGAAGCCTTGAGATGCCGCTGTTTTATTGCAAAAACAATATTGAGGGAACGCTCAATATGCTCGAAGCGGCAAGACAATGCGGTGTTAAAAAGTTTGTATATGCATCTTCTTCGTCCGTATACGGCGACGAGCCGCACCTACCCAAAACCGAGGGCAGAGAGGGTAATCTTCTTTCTCCGTATGCTCTGACAAAGCGCTGCGACGAGGAATGGGCAAAGCTCTATACAATGCACTACGGGCTTGATACCTACGGAATGAGATATTTTAACGTATTCGGCAGACGTCAGGATCCGGACGGCGCGTATGCGGCGGTAATTCCGAAATTTTTAAAACAGCTTATGCACGGCGAGGTGCCGACAATCAACGGCGACGGTAAGCAGAGCCGGGACTTTACTTATATCGACAATGTTATTGAAGCGAACCTCAAAGCTTGTCTTGCTTCTCACGAGGCGGCAGGCAACGCGTTTAATATCGCCTACGGCGGCAGAGAGTACCTTATAGACATTTATTACGGTCTTACAAAGGCACTCGGCGTTGACGTCGAACCGAATTTCGGCCCGGACAGAAAGGGCGACATAAAGCACTCAAACGCCGATATTTCAAAGGCGAGGAAGCTCCTCGGCTACGATCCCGATTACAGCTTCCAAGACGGCATCAAGCTTGCTATCGAGTGGTATAAGGAGAATTTGTAATGAAGAACATGAAAGTGTTATTTGTTACCAGCGGCGCCATCGCCTACAATGTCAGCAGCGGCAACACCTTTCTCAATCTGTTCGGTGAGCTTGCGGATACAGAGCTTTACAGCCTTTTCACCCGCAGCGGTGCGCCCGACAAAAAGATAATTGCCGCTTTTCGCATTGCGGAGGCGGAGTTGCCTCGCTACATTTTTCGCCGCAACCGCATCGGCGAGCGCGTCACGGCGAGTGACTGTGTACTCGACGAGCATGCCATGCAGTTGGAGGCGGTCGCCAAGCGCAATGCCTCCCAGCTCAAATATGTCGCCCGTGATATCCTCTGGAAGATCGCGCCGTGGAAAAACCGCAACCTGCGTGCATTCATTGAGGAAGTACAGCCCGACCTTATCGTTTCCATTCTGAATGAAAACCTCTCGCTTGGCGCAATGACCGCCTTTGCCCAAAAGCACAGCGGCGCACCGTTGATGCTGTTTGCGTGGGACGATAACTACAGCTATACCGTCGGTTGGTCTGCTCCGCTGACGCGCCTGTCGCAGACGGTGCATCGGCGATACATGCGTAAAATAGCAAAAAGGGCAGATACGCTGTTTGTCATTTCCGAGACACTAAAGGCAGACTATGAGCGTATTTTCGGGCGTTCCTGTGAGATCATGACGAAAGGTGCGGACTTTTCCGAAAGGCCGATGCCGACGCCGCACCATGAGCCGCTTAGGCTACTTTATGCGGGCAATCTGGCGCTCGGCAGGTGGGAAACGCTTGCCGCCATCAAAGAAGCGCTGCAGCATATCAATAAGAACGGCATGCGTGCCGTACTGCATATCTATTCGGCAACGCTGCTGTCCGATGCACAAAGGGATGCCATTGCGGACGGCAAAAACGCCGTGTTCATGGGTGTTGCGCCAGCTGCGGAGATTGAAAAGATGCAAAAGGATGCGGACATTCTGGTGCATGCGGAGAGCTTTGACCCGCAATATTATCTCTCTATTCATTACTCGTTTTCAACAAAACTTGTCGATTGCTTTCACAGTGCAAAATGCATTTTTGCGGTAGGTCCCGAAAATGCGGCTTCAATTGACTGCCTTATAAAAAATGACGCCGCGGTCGTTGCAAAAAGCAACGATGAAATATATGAGAAATTAGGCCGGCTTATAAATGACCGGAGTATGATTGACGAATACTCGGAAAAAGCTTGGGAATACGGCAAAAGATCTTTTGATCGTGTTAATATTCAGATGTTACTTAAGGAGAGTATAAAAAAGTCTTGTAAGGAGGGAATAGAATGTCCGTATATTTACTGAATATTGCACTCATATTTATATGGGCATTCTTTTTGCTAAAATACAAGCCGAGTAAGAACAAGAAAAAAGCATTTTGTGCGATTGCCTGTGTTCAGTGGGTAATTTTATCCGGACTCAGAGGAATGAATGTCGGAGCGGATACAATAGGATACCGCAGAAGCTTTTACAGGATAGGCCTCACATCATGGCACAGAATTTTTGCCGATGTATCTGATTATATCGGCGGAGCGGAAATAAAGGACCCCGGTTATGCGCTTTTTGTAAAGATATTTCAAGTTTTTTCCACGAATTACCAAGTGTACCTTGTATTTATAGCTCTTCTGTTTATGATACCGATGGCGATATGGATTTACAGGAATTCTTCTATGCCGTGCCTCAGCTTTATTATTTTTTCAACGCTGTTTTATTCGTTTTATGCGGTTACCGGTATAAGGCAAACAATAGCAACATCGCTTGTTGTTTTTATCGGATATGAATTTATAAAAAAGAAAAAGCCGATACCGTTTTTGATTTTGGTATTTTTATCGTTCTTTATACATAAGTCGTGCGTTTGCTTCTTACCGTTTTTGTTCTTTGCACATAAAAAAATCACAAAGGCTTATGTCGGAATTTTTTCGGCAATAGTAATTGCGTTCCTTTCTTTAGGTAAATTTTTGTATGCGCCTTTTGCTGAACTTATAGGTTATGAAATTGCGGAAGACGAGTACATAGGAGATACATATACATATATATTTGTTGTTTCTTTAATAATGATTGCATCATTTGTTTTATACAGATATATAAAAGTAAATGTTAGCGAAGACAAGTTTAGAGCTATGTATAATGCAATGTTGTTTGCAACTGCATTTACGCTTTTAACAATGCGAAATCAAGGATTTATGAGGGTTCAGCAGTATTACGCTTTGTTTTTAATGATACTTGTTCCTGAAATTGTTAAGGCATTCGGCAAGCGTTGGCAACCTTTGGTTTATTTAATCGGTGTCGGTGTTTTAATATTAAAACTCGTACTTAATAATCCGTTTTATGAATTCTTTTGGGTAAATACATTGACGAATATCGGAAATATCAGCGGTTGAGAAACGGGGATTGAGATTATGAAAGTGTTACAGATAAATGCGGTTTATAATTTGGGTAGTACAGGAAGAACTACAGCAGAATTGCATAATGCTCTTTTAAATAATGGGATTGAGTCCTATGTTGCTTATTCTAAAACAAATAAGCCGGGCGACACCCGGCTTTACCATATCGGCTCACCGCTTGACGTAAAGCTACATGGGCTTTTTTCCCGAATTTCCGGAGAGCAGGCATATTTTTCTCACATTGCAACAAAAAAACTCATAAAGCATATTGACGCTGTTTCGCCGGATGTGGTTCATCTCAGAAATCTGCACGGCAACTATATAAATTTCCCGATGCTGATGGATTATCTTGCAAAAAAAGACATAGCCGTTGTCGTGACATTTCACGATTTTTGGTTTATAACCGGGAAATGCGTTCATTTCACGGAGAGCCGATGCGATAAATGGCAGTACGGTTGCCCGAACCTAAAGGATGGAAATCCCACTTGGTTCTTTGACCGAACCGAAAAGCTTCTCAGAGACAAAACCGAGCTTTTCGGGAAAATCAATCGTCTTGCTTTAATAGGTGTATCAAACTATGTTACAAACGAAGTTAAAAAGTCTCCGATAGCCAAGAAAGCGGAGATTGTAAAAACTATATATAACTGGATAGATTTCGATAAGTTTTATCCTCGCGACGCAGGCCGCGCGCGTGAAAAGTACGGGCTTAACGGCTTTACCGTAATCGGAATTTCCGCGGTTTGGTCCGACAGAAAAGGCTTGAAGAGCTTTATAAGGCTCGCCGAAGAGTGTCCAGAAATAACGGTGGTTCTGGTCGGCAGCCTCAAAGGAAACACCGTTTTGCCGAAAAATATAACGGCCGTTTCCGCCACATCATCTACAGATGAGCTTGCGGAGCTTTATTCGGCCGCTGATGTTTTCATCACATTTTCACTTGAGGAAACCTTCGGAAAGGTCTCCGCGGAGGCTCTCTCCTGCGGTACGCCGGTAATATGCTACGATTCTACCGCCAATCCCGAAATAGTAGGCGACGGCTGCGGTTACGTAGTACCGAAAAACGATTTTGAAGGAATTTTAAATGCCGTAAAAAAGGTGCGTGAAAACGGCAAAAACAGTTATTCCTCGGCGTGCGTAAATTTTGCGCATGACAGATTCGATAAAAATATGCTTATTGACCGATATATTGACGTATATAAACAGCTGTCAAAACCGTCACCGGAGGGAAAAGAATGAAAAATGTTATTCTCATAACCAATTCCTTCCCGTTCGGGATAGCTGAGGCAGGCTTTTTAGCACCCGAATATGAGGTGCTGAAAGAAAAAGCCGACGTATACACTGTAACAAGGAATACAAAGGACAAGATGACGACCTCGGTTCCCGAGGACAGAGTATTCAGATATGCGTCGCACTACGGAAAGAGCGTTTTTGTTTATTTTTTAAAAGCGTTGGTTTCTCCCATGTATTACAGAGAGCTCGCATATTTAAAGCGCGAAAAAAAGCTTGCTTTTTCAAATGCGAAGCGTGCGTTAAAGACGCTTATGAGAGCTTTCCACTTTGAGACTTTTCTTAAAAAAGTCAGAAGCAGGGCGGACGGAGAGTGCGTGCTTTATACATATTGGAATGACTATACGGCATTGTCGGCAGCTCTTGCCGCAAAAAAGGGCGACAGGGTTGTTTCGAGAATACACAGAGCCGATTTATATCTCAATGAGGGCAACGGATACTATATCCCCTATAAAAACGAGATTGCAAGACGAATAGACAAGCTTGTTTTTATAAGCCGTGACGGTATGGATTATTACCGTGAAAATTTTGAGATTGATGACAGTAAGTGTCTTCTCTCCTACCTCGGAGTAAAAGAGGGCAAAAGGCCGGAAAGGCCTTGCGCTGACGGTCCGATTAAAATATTAAGCTTTTCGTATATGTCACCGGTAAAGCGCGTAGACAGAATAATCGATGCCCTGTCCTTGACAGACGGCATAAAAGCGGAATGGACTCACATAGGCTCCGGTATGCTTGCTGATGAACTAAAAGAAAAGGCAGAGCGTGAGCTCAAAGGAAAAGAAAACATCAAATACGAGCTTAAAGGATATATGAATCACGACGATGCCATGGAGTATATATCCGATAATTCATTTGATTTTCTTTTGAATGTTTCATCATCGGAGGGCTTGCCCGTAACGATGATGGAGTGTATGGCAAGAGGTATGCCGGTTATGGCAACTGATGTCGGCGGTGTTTGTGAAATAGTCGAAAACGGCAAAAACGGATTTATGCTAAAGCCGGATTTTACCGACGGCGAGCTTGTGAGTGCCATAAAAGCGTATGCGGAAATGTCCGCAGACGAGCGGCGAAAAATGAGCGACTGCGCATATAAAAAATGGCAGGAATGTTTTGACTGCCGAAAAAACTATCTCGAATTTTGCGAAGAGATATTATCCCTTTAAAAGTATCTGAAAGTGAAGTAAAATATGCTCTGTATTGTTTTGTTATTCTTCGGATTTGCGGTTATAAATCCGATCTTCAACAAAAAAACATATAAAATATATCTGCTGCTTTTTGCGGTTGCTTTGGCATGCCTTGCGTGGTTCACAAAGCCCGATTATACGATGGACCTATACAGAGCGTATGGGCAGCTTGATTTATTCAGACAGATTTCCTTCGGCAAGGCTTATTCGTATTACGGTGCGAGCAACCCTTTGACGCTTGTGTATTATTACGCTCTTGCGAGAATTTGCCCGAAAAACGGCTTGCTGCCGGCCCTTACCGTATTCATCGTATACGTTTTTTCATTTGCACTGCTTTATAAAGCAGCTATGAGGTTCGGCTCGACAAAAAAAGAGATGAATATGGCGCTGTTGTTCTTTATGGCGAACTTCAACTACTTCTATGTTATTGACAACACGCGTATTTACATCTGCTTTGCCGTGCTCGCTTACTTTATGTATGTGGATATAGTCGAAAAAAAGCACCGTATTTTCTGCTTTCTCGTATATGCGGCTCTGTGTTATTTTCACTACGGCATATTGCCGTTTGTACTCATCAGAGTAGTTCTTCTGTTTATCAAAAAGACATCGCCGATTGTGAAAAAGGCTTTTATTGTAATACTTCCGGTGCTTATTTTTGCAGCAAACAAAATCGTGATTGCTCTCGGCTCCGCAAGCGACGGACTTTTGGGTACGGTAGAGAAAAAGGTTTCGGGCTACAGCGATTATGAGGTGTTCGGTATCTGGCAGTTTTCAATGTCGATTGTAAGGCTTGTCTTGGCTCTTGTTATAATGTTGCTTTCTATGACGATAACGGAAAGCCTCTTAAAAAAGAAAAATACCGACGGGCTTCTCGGCAACAGACTGTTGAACGGAATGTATAACTACGACTGGATGATAGTTTACAGCATAGTCGCAATATTCCTGTTTGCTTCAAATTACCAGTTCGTTTTGCGAACACCTAACTTCATACAGATAGCGCTCAGCATGCCGCTGCTGTTCCTTTTATACAGGTTCAGAAACCCCGTCAACAAGAATTTAAAACCGTATACGTATATTCTGTTATCGGCGGAGAGCGTGATACACTTTGCTTATTTGCTGTTGTATGTTTACAATAACGCACAATTTGTTTTCTGATTAAGGATATTTAAATATGAACAGGAAAATCGGGTTGGTTTTTTCATACGGAGTTATGATAACAGAAATAGTATCGGCTATGTTTGTAACTCCGTTTATAATAAGAAGTCTCGGTCAGGCGGAGTACGGTATTTACCAGCTCACTTCGTCAATAACCGCATATCTGATTATATTCGACCTCGGCGTCGGCAATTCCGTTATCAGATATATGGCAAAATTTCGAGCCAATAACGACAGGGAGTCACAACGTAAGTTCTTGGGCGTTACCACCGTTTATTATGCGGCGGTTACACTTGTTATACTTATTGTCGGTGTGCTTTTAATAACCGTTTTCCCGAATGTATTTTCAAAGGGTCTTACTTCCTCAGAGATAGTCAAGGCAAAAGAGCTTTTGTCCATAACGATTGTCACAAGTGCAATCTCAATAGGAACATCGGCTTTTTCAAACACTCTCGTAGCATATGAGCGGTTTACGGCGCATAAGGGAATTATGATTCTCGCCAATATCGTCAAAATGGCGGTGCTTGTATTCCTGATGAAGGCGGGAGTCAAGAGCGTCGGCGTCGTAACCGTAAACCTTATTGTTACAGCAGCTACGCGGCTTTTCTATATATGCTATGTGTTTTTCAAGCTGAAATTATATCCGAGCTTCAAAAAGATAGATACGTCTTTTGTAAAGGGTGTATTCTCATATTCCACATTTGTGCTTATTCAGCTTATAGCGCAGCAGTTAAATTCAATGTCGGATCAGATAATCCTCGGTATTTTCGCCCCGTCCGCCGCAATACTCATAGGTATATACGGCGTAGGCTCACAGATAGTTCAGTATTATAAGACCATAGGCAGTCAGTTTAATTCGGTGCTTATGGCGGGAACCGTCCGTATGATAGAGGGCGGAGCCGACAGTAAAACGGTACAAAACGAAATGGTGCGTATCGGCAGAGTTATCTTTATGGTGCTCGGTATAATTTACTGTGTGTTTGCCGTGTTCGGCAGAGATTTTGTAGCTCTTTGGGCAGGCAAAGACAATATCGACGGTTACTTTGTGGCACTTATTATAATGTTCCCGTGGCTGATATCTACCCCTCAGGGAATAGGCAACCAAATACTTTGGGCAATAAACCGTCATAAGACGCTTGCGATAATACAGATTTGCTCGTCGGTTTTCAACATTATTGTCACTATTTTTCTAATAAAGTGGAAGCCGCTTGTCGGTTCGTCTCTCGGTACGGCTCTTGCGCTGATTATCGGCGATGTTGTGCTTATGGATATTGTTCTCCGTAAAGAAGTAGGTATAAGATTCGGCGAGTATTACCGAGACTTGTTTAAGGGGACGCTCCCGGCACTTTTGATTACCTTTGCGTTCGGAGCGGCGTTTTCGCTGCTTCACCTTAACAGGTACGGTTGGGCGGGTCTTATAATAAATTGCGTCATAACTGCGGCGGTATATGCAGCTCTTATGGCGGCGTTCTTTATGAATAGCTATGAAAAAGGCCTTTTAAAGGGGCTGTTCAATAAAATAACAGGTAAGCTTGGCCGTAAAAAGGCTTAATACAAAGGAAGATGAATATGTTTAAAGACAAAACCCTGATGATTACGGGCGGAACT
>OGMK01001475.1_pt1 | contig 11199 bp, 9 predicted proteins | sample 1573151 | NCBI WGS metagenome assembly OGMK01 (sample SAMEA2581887, study PRJEB24529) | metagenome | biome: Human gut stool | place: China | collected 2011
AAGATTGAGAAATGAGACGTTTCAGTACCATACTATTATATGTAACCATCGCTTTTCTGCTTCTTTGGCAGTTGCCCTGGTGCTACAATTTCTTTGTCGTAAAGCCAGAAAAGACTCCCTTTACCCTGTATAGTTTCGTAATTGGCGATTTCGCCCAGATGGGACAAGAAGAAGGGAAAGGAACCGTGCGCCGCGACCTTGCAGGAAACATTTATTCGGAAGCTGCTTTCGACAGCATCCTGCCTATGTTTTATTTCCGTCAGTTGATGTCTGATGAGCGTTTTCCGGATACCATTCAAGGAATCGCAATGACTCCTAAAATGGTGCAGACAGAAAACTTCAACTTCCGCAGTGTGCCTTCGGATATAAACGCACCTTCTATCGGGCTTTACCCACTGATGGAATCTATGTCAGGACGTGTGGACCTGAAAATGCCGGATGACGTATTCCGTATCACCTCCAAAGGGATCGAATTTATCGACATGGCTACCAACAGCGTGAAGGAAGACAAAAGCCTTCAGTTTACCGAAGCTATGACTAAGAAGGATTTTCGTTTTCCGGCAACGGAAATCGTAGGAAATCCGACGGTGAAAAAGGAGTATGACGAAGGTTATCTTCTGTTGGATGCCGACCGTCGTCTGTTTCATCTGAAACAGGTGAAAGGACGCCCGTATGTCCGTGCCATCACCTTGCCTGAAGGCCTGACATTAGAACATCTGTATCTGACCGAGTTCAGAAATAAAAAGACGCTTGCTTTTATGACCGATGCCAACAACGCTTTCTATGTGTTGCAGAACCGGACGTATGAAATCGTAAAAACAGGAATCCCAGCATTTGATCCGGAAACGGATGCGCTCACCATCATCGGTAATATGTTCGACTGGACAGTCCGCGTGACAACTCCGGCTTCAGATAACTATTACGCATTGGACGCCAACGATTATTCGTTGATAAAGAAGTTGGAGAACGAATCGAACGTTCATTCCATGCCAGGTATTACGTTCACATCTTACACAGATAAATATGTAATGCCACGCTTCGAATAATGTTTCAATAATTGAATGTAACATGGGTGAGGGGTTATCAAAAGTCAATAAATTAAATGTGACTTTTGATAACCCCTCACTGTTTCCTTTCCACGCATTTAGAGAAAACAAAAGGATTTACAATTATTTCTTCAATAAGTATGTTTTTTCCAGCAAAAAGGTTTACCTTTGCCGACTCATTCAACTATTTAAACCGCAATTGCTTCTGCATTATACTCAAACAAATACGGTAAAACGAAATAACTCAAACTAAAAACCGTATGAAAGTTTACCAAGCATTTGCTTTCCTAAGTATCTTCATCATATTGTTCTATAATTGTTCGCTCCCTGCTGATGACGAAGAAAAGGGAGATTTAAAAGGAGAAGACACTATCACACCCGAACTTCCCTGGGAAGGAGAGATGGACAAATTCACCATCAATTCTAAAGAAGGAATCCATCTAAATGATCCGCAGGAAGACGCCGGAACAGCATATATCACCATTCCTTCTACCTCTATAAAAAACACCCGTTGGGAATTTGGAGTTCACCTCGCCTTTAATCCCTCCGCCAACAATTATGCACGATTTTATCTGACTTCTTCCTCAAACATTCTTTCCGGTAATTTAAACGGCTATTACATTCAGATTGGAGGAGCTAAAGATAATGTAGCTCTTTATCGTCAGAACGGAGAGCAGTCTAAACTACTGGCTTCGGGAAGAGAACTGATGAAAGGCGACTCATCACCGAAACTATATATAAAAGTAGAACGTGACAATAACGGTTACTGGACTTTTTGGACACGGCTTGAATCCGAGAATGAATACGTAAAAGAAAAACAGATAAAAGATACCGATATACAGACTTCCCGCTACTGCGGTATATACTGCATTTACACCAAAACCCGTTGTAAAGGATTCACGTTCCATCACATACAGTTGTCTAATGACGTAGAAACGAACACATCACCCGACGAAACACCCGATAACCCCGATACGGACCTTCCAGATAATCCGGACACTCCCGAACTACCGAGAGATGTGAGAGGTATGCTTCTTTTCAATGAAATAATGTATAACAATGCCACTGATGGTGCAGAATATGTAGAAATCTATAATCCAACTGAACAGGCAGTCATTTTACCCGCACTTTATCTATATAAAATGCATGAAGACGGGACAATATACAATACTACTATCCTTCAAAATGAGAGTCCTTCTACTCCCCTAGCCATTCCTTCCAAAACTTATCTTTGTTTCACGAAATACTTCAACAGAGTTGTTCAGAAACATAAAGTTGGTGGAGAAAATATAATAATTATACCGAACTTCCCGGCACTGAACAATAATGGTGGGTATCTGGCACTTTCGAGTAGTAAAGAGACTGCACCAGGACATACTTTTGACACTTGTTGTTTTAGAGATGAAATGCACACCATTGACAAAATAACCGGCATTTCGCTTGAAAAGAAATCTCCGGAGTTGTCCTCGCTCAATAAAAACTGGCGTTCGTCCAAACACGCGACCGGAGGCACACCGGGAATAAAAAATAGGTAGGAGTATACATATATATGATAAATTCCCTACTTTTGTAGACAAAGAAAAACTAATTCGGATCATTCATCCTCAAACGAATTTAAATAGCAGATATGAGTCCAGCCGTTATATCTATCACTATTGTGGCATACTTTATAATCCTGTTCACTATCTCTTATATAGCAGGACGCAAAGCCGACAATGAGGGATTCTTTGTCGGAAACCGTAAATCGGCATGGTATGTTGTTGCCTTTGCCATGATTGGTTCCACCATTTCCGGAGTCACTTTCGTTTCCGTTCCGGGTATGGTACAGGCAAGTAGCTTTTCTTACCTGCAAATGGTGCTGGGATTCATAGTAGGACAAATTATCATTGCGTTTGTACTCGTTCCTCTCTTTTATCGTATGAACCTGGTTTCCATATATGAATATCTGGAGAACAGGTTCGGAAGCTCTTCCTACAAGACGGGAGCCTGGTTCTTTTTTATTTCAAAGATGCTAGGGGCTGCCGTTCGATTATTCCTGGTATGCCTGACGCTACAACTGCTGATCTTCGAACCTTTCCATCTTCCTTTCCTGTTGAATGTCATACTTACCGTATTTATAGTATGGCTCTACACTTTCCGCGGTGGAGTGAAATCATTGATATGGACGGATGTTCTAAAAACATTCTGCCTGGTAGTGTCGGTTGTACTTTGCATCTATTATATTGCTTCCAGCTTGCATCTGAATTTCAGTGGTTTGGTTAGTACGATTTCAGACAGTGACTTTTCCAAGACATTCTTTTTTGACGATGTTAATGACAAACGATATTTCTTCAAGCAGTTCCTGGCAGGAGTGTTCACTGTCATTGCTATGAACGGACTCGACCAGGATATGATGCAACGCAATCTTAGCTGCAAGAATTTCCGGGATTCACAGAAGAATATGATTACAAGCGGTATCTCACAATTCTTTGTCATTCTGCTTTTTCTGATGCTGGGAGTACTGTTATATACGTTTACAGCACAGCAAGGCATTGGGAATCCGGAAAAAAGCGACGAGTTGTTTCCGATGATTGCTACCGGAAATTATTTTCCCGGCATAGTCGGAATATTATTCATTATCGGACTGATAGCCTCCGCCTATTCTGCAGCCGGTTCTGCCTTGACGGCACTGACCACTTCCTTTACTGTAGATATTTTACATGCACAGAAAAAAGGAGAGGCGGCACTTAGCCAAATACGCAAACATGTACATATCGGTATGGCAGTTGTGATGGGAGCAGTCATTTTCGTATTCAATTTGCTGAACAACACCAGTGTGATTGATGCGATTTACACATTGGCCAGTTATACGTATGGCCCTATCTTAGGACTGTTCGCTTTCGGCATCTTCACCAAGAAACAAGTTTATGATAAATATATTCCGTTGGTAGCTATCGCTTCTCCTATTCTTTGCTATATCCTGCAAAGAAATTCGGAAGCATGGCTCAACGGTTACCAAATTAGCTACGAGTTGTTGATAATCAATGCCCTGTTCACATTCCTTGGACTTTGTTTGTTCATCAAAAGACAAGACAAAGAAACATCTTACACAACTCATACTACAAAACAAGAAGTAAAATAATGAAAACAACAATCAACTGTTTTCTTCCTTTCAGCCGGTTGGAAGAAACTGTGCAAACAGTTAAGGAGTTACGTGCATCGACGCTGGTAGACAAAATTTATTTATTGGCATCGCCAATTACCAATGTCTGTATTCCCGGATGCGAACTCATCTCTGTAGAAAAAATGCAGTCTACACAAGCGATGCGAGCTATTGCAGAACATTCTGATAAAACATATACCTTGCTCTATACCAAACACACTGCACTAAAAATAGGCATGTTCGCTCTTGAAAGAATGGTTCAAGTAATGGAAATGACCCAAGCTGGCATGGTATATGCAGACCATTACCAACAGATAGACGGTGTGCAAAAAACAGCTCCGGTCATTGATTACCAACCCGGTAGCCTGCGTGACGACTTCAATTTCGGCTCGGTTCTACTGTTCAATGCCAACACATTCAAGGAAGTTATAGAAAATACGGAAGAGGAATATCAATATGCAGGTTTGTATGATTTGAGACTCAAAATATCCCAAAAGAGCAAACTGGTACATATCAACGAATATCTATATACCGAAGTAGAAAGTGACAAGCGGAAAAGCGGTGAGAAGCAGTTCGATTATGTAGACCCTAAAAACCGTCAGGTACAGATCGAAATGGAACAGGCATGCACCAACCATTTGCAGGAAATTGGCGGATATCTTTATCCTATCTTCCGTCCCGTAGACTTTTCTTCTCACACTTTTGAATATGAAGCTTCTGTCATTATACCCGTACGCAACCGTATTCGCACAGTCAAAGATGCCGTACGCTCGGCACTGAACCAGCAAACGACCTTTCCGTTCAATGTCATTGTCATCGACAATCATTCGACAGACGGGACCAGTGAAGTTCTCCGTGAACTTAGTTCGGACAAGCGCCTGATTCACGTCATTCCCGAAAGAGATGACCTCGGTATAGGCGGATGTTGGAACATAGGTATCCATCACGAGAAATGCGGAAAGTTTGCCGTCCAACTTGATAGCGATGACGTGTATAAAGACGAACATAGCCTGCAAATCATCATTGATACTTTCTATAAACAGAAATGTGCAATGGTAATCGGCACTTATATGATGACTAACTTTGATATGCAGGAAATTGCCCCCGGCATCATCGATCATAAGGAATGGACGCCCGACAACGGACGAAATAATGCATTACGTATCAACGGCCTAGGAGCTCCTCGTGCATTCTACACGCCCATTCTTCGGGAAATCAAAGTCCCGAACACAAGCTATGGAGAAGATTATGCCCTTGGATTGAAAATTTCACACGATTATCAGATAGGCAGAATATACGACGTGATTTACCTTTGCCGCCGTTGGGAAGGCAACTCGGATGCTGCACTGCCTGTTGAGAAAATCAACCAGAATAATCTATATAAAGACCGACTTCGTACGTGGGAATTGGAACAGCGCATCCTGCAACAAGAAACGACATTAGAGAAAATTCAGCAAAGAATCGAACAGTTATTCCAAAAGCAAACTCTTTCTTGGGAACTAGCCAAAGAGAATTACCAAGCATTGGAACAGTATCGGTCACGAACAAAAGAAATATCCAAGTGGTTTGGTAACAATTGTTTAAGTGCGAAACTATTCTTTAATCCGAAACGTATTCTTTCGGCTACCGCACAGACAGATACTGCCTCCATTCACTCACGGCCTTGCTTCCTCTGCCAAACAAACCGACCGCAGGAACAAGAGTTCATCAGTTATAGGAATTATCAGATACTGGTTAATCCCTATCCCATATTTAAACACCACTTTACAATTGTAGATAAGGAACACAAGTCGCAATCCATCGTCGGGCGTTTTAAAGATATGATAGAACTCACCGACATTATGGAAGAATACTTCCTTTTGTATAATGGACCGGAATGTGGAGCTTCCGCTCCCGATCATGCCCATTTTCAAGCTTGCAGTAAAGAGGAAAGTATACAGGGAGCCTATTACGATCGCATGGAATTAATAGATAACGACAAGGTGCAAATTAGTTATAAAGATTTCCCGTGCAGTTTCATCAGGATTCAGGCGGAAAATAAGAAAACAATGTCGAAAACCTTCCATCTGATTTACGACATCTTAGCTACCAATAATAACGGAAAAGAACCAATGATGAATATTCTTGCCTGGTATGGTTTGGAACGCACCAAAGAGGATTTTAGAGAGCGCTACGAAGAAGAATTTGAATCAGTGGCCGAACACCCTTACAATTGTATTATCTTCTTACGCAGCAAACATCGTCCTGACTGCTATTACGCAAAAGGAGACGAACAAATTCTCATCAGTCCTGCTATTGCTGAAATGAACGGCATATTCCCTATAGTACGTGAAGAGGATATGGAGAAACTGACTCCTGAAAAGGTATATGATATCTATCGGGAAGTATCTATATCCAAAGAAAAACTGCAAAAAATACTAGAACGTATTAAAGCTGTATTATGACTCAACCTCAAATAACAGTTGGTATCCTTTCCGGAAAAGAGATTGAATTCTCTTTCCCGGTGAAATTTAGTTCTTCTGTCGGAACGGAAATTTCCGGGACACAGAAAGTTATTTATCAGGATGGGAAGATTCATTGGCAAGGGAAAGAGTACGACGAATTATCCTTCATTCCTCCACAAAATGCACATGCTTTCTTTGAACTGAAAGATGTGACCATCGGAATCAACTTCCATTGGGAACGCAAAGAAGTCCAGAAATTCAAAGGGGAATTAAAGATTATCATCGAAGGAGAACAACTAACCGCCATCAATGTGATTTCCATTGAAGAATATCTTACCAGTGTAATTTCATCAGAGATGAGCGCAACAGCTTCTTTAGAACTACTAAAGGCTCACGCCGTCATCTCCCGAAGCTGGCTACTCGAAAAAAATAAAGAATTAAGAATGAAGAATGAAGAATTTAAAAGAACTTTGCAAAAAGACAGCGCAGCCAATTCTTCATTCTTCATTCCTAATTCTTCATTTATTAAGTGGTATGACCATGAAGCACATAGAAATTTCGATGTATGTGCCGATGATCATTGCCAGCGTTATCAGGGAATTACACGAGCCTCAACACCACAAGCCATCGAAGCAGTCTCCGCCACGCGGGGGGAAGTGCTGATGTATAAAGGAGCAATTTGTGATGCCCGTTTCTCTAAATGTTGTGGCGGAGCTTTTGAAGAGTTCCAAAATTGTTGGGAAAACGTAAAGCATCCTTATCTAATCAGACAACGGGATAGCAAGACTGAAAAACAACTTCCCGATTTGAACATAGAGGCGGAAGCTGATAAATGGATACGTACCTCACCTGTTGCTTTTTGTAATACGCAGGATAAGAAAATTCTAAGCCAAGTACTAAACAACTACGATCAGGAAACAGCAGACTTCTATCGTTGGAAAGTCAGTTATTCGCAGCAGGAGCTTTCAGAACTGATTCATCAACGTTCAGGGATTGATTTCGGACAAATTCTGGATTTAATTCCTATAGAACGTGGAACGTCGGGACGTCTTGTCCGATTGAAGATTGTAGGAACCTTGCGGACGCTTATTATCGGGAAAGAACTGGAAATACGCCGTACCTTATCTACTTCTCATCTGTATAGTTCCGCCTTCGTAGTAGACAAGGAATATGAGGAAAAAGGACATAAAGAGGATAAAATCCCTTCACGATTCATCCTTACCGGAGCCGGATGGGGACATGGAGTAGGACTTTGCCAGATTGGTGCTGCCGTAATGGGAGAGCAAGGTTACAAATATGAAGAAATACTGTCTCACTATTACCCCGGCAGTACGCTCGAGAAACAATATCAATAAAAAAGAATAATACCATGACAACCCCCACTATAAAAAGAAATCCCTGGAGCTGGATACCCACCCTCTACTTCGCAGAAGGGCTGCCATACGTAGCGGTAATGACGATTGCTGTTATCATGTACAAGCGTTTGGGATTATCCAATACGGAAATAGCCTTATATACTTCCTGGCTCTATCTTCCCTGGACTATCAAACCGCTATGGAGTCCTTTCGTCGACCTGGTGAAAACGAAACGCGCCTGGATTATTGCCATGCAAGGTTTCATCGCTGCCGGATTTGCAGGAATAGCCTTCTTTATTCCGACTGCTCATTATGTACAGTTGACTCTCGCCTTTTTCTGGTTGTTGGCGTTCAGTTCCGCTACGCATGACATCGCTGCAGACGGTTTCTATATGCTCGGGCTCAATAATAAAGAACAATCTTTCTTTGTCGGTATTCGAAATACGTTTTATCGGCTTGCCAATATTTTCGGGCAGGGAATTCTAGTCATGCTGGCAGGATGGCTGGAAACATCACAGAACAATATTCCCTTGGCATGGAGTATTACATTCTACCTCCTTGCCGGATTATTTCTGGCTCTTACTATCTATCATCGACTTACCCTCCCCCATCCTGATTCGGACATTAAACGTCCCGGACTCACACCGGGTAAGTTGTTGGGAGATTTTCTCCTGACCTTTGTCACATTCTTTCAGAAAAAGAACCTCGGTCTCATGTTCTTTTTCCTCCTCACCTATCGGTTGGGAGAATCACAGTTAGCCAAAATAGCTTCTCCTTTCCTGCTCGACACGACCGATAAAGGTGGACTGGGTTTATCCACAGCAACTGTCGGAATGATCTACGGTACCATAGGTGTCATAGCTTTATTGCTCGGTGGAATCATTAGTGGTTTCCTCGTTTCCCGTGACGGATTCAAGAAATGGATATTACCCATGGCATTAGCCATCAACATTCCCGATCTATTATATGTATGGATGGCTGCCGCCACCCCGGACAATCCTATATTTATAGCCATTTGTGTAGCGATCGAACAGTTGGGGTATGGTTTCGGCTTTACCGCTTATATGCTATATCTGATTTATATAGCAGAAGGTGAACACAAAACGGCGCACTATGCTATCGGAACCGGATTTATGGCACTAGGCATGATGATTCCCGGTATGCCTGCCGGATGGATACAGGAACATCTCGGATACACAAACTTCTTTATCTGGGTTTGTATTTGTACCCTGCCCGGTATCGTCGCCTCATTAATGATTCGCAACCGACTGGAGGATTCTTTCGGAAAGAAACAATAAAAAACTCAAAGATATGATACTCATTGCAGATAGTGGTTCTACCAAAACCGACTGGTGCATCGTTTTCAACGGCACCCCAATCAAACGAATGGGAACGAAGGGAATTAATCCCTTCTTCCAATCAGAAGAAGAAATTCAACAAGAGCTGACACATTCCCTTCTGCCACAACTACCGGAAGGAACGATCAACTCCGTCTTTTTTTATGGTGCAGGCTGCACTCCCGAAAAGGCTCCCGTCCTCCGGCGGGCCATCGCCGACAGCCTGCCTGTCATCGGAAATATCAAAGCCAACTCGGATATGCTTGCCGCTGCCCGCGGACTATGCGGACATGAAGCAGGGATTGCCTGCATCCTCGGCACAGGTTCCAATTCCTGTTTCTATAACGGTGAAGAGATTGTCAACAACATCTCCCCTCTTGGATTCATCCTGGGAGATGAAGGAAGCGGCGCAGTCTTAGGAAAACTACTGGTAGGCGATGTACTGAAAAACCAGCTTCCACCCGCCATCAAAGAAGCTTTCTTAAAACAGTTCGACCTGACGGCTCCCGAAATCATCGACCGTGTTTATCGCCAGCCTTTCCCGAACCGTTTTCTGGCTAGTCTCTCTCCCTTCCTTGCACAGCACTTGGAAGAACCGGCTATCCGTTCACTAGTACTCAACAGCTTTATCGCTTTTCTCCGCAGAAACGTGATGCAATATGATTATAAGCAATATCCAGTACATTTTATTGGTTCCGTAGCTCACTGTTACAAGGAGATTTTGCAGGAGGCTGCGCAAACAACAGGTATTCAGATCGGTAAGATTCTTCAAAGTCCGATGGAAGGGCTGATTCAATACCATCAACAATAATTCTTTTACCTATTGTAATTTATAACCAGTAATTATAAAAATGCAGATAACCGAACAACCGTCCTTTTACGATCATCTGGAAAAGAAATCTGTGCGAGAGATCTTAGAAGATATCAACCAGGAAGATCAGAAAGTAGCGTTAGCCGTACAAAAGGCTATTCCACAAATTGAAGAGCTTGTCAATCAGATTGTACCCCGCATGAAACAAGGCGGACGCATCTTTTATATGGGGGCCGGCACAAGCGGTCGCCTGGGAGTATTGGATGCTTCCGAAATCCCTCCTACTTTCGGAATGTCTCCCAACTGGATTATCGGACTGATTGCAGGAGGCGATACAGCCCTGCGCAATCCGGTAGAAGGAGCCGAAGATGATGAAAATCGAGGTTGGGAAGAACTCGTCGAACACCAGATCAACGAAAAAGACACCGTTATCGGCATTGCCGCTTCCGGCACTACCCCGTACGTAATCGGTGCTTTACGGGAAGCCCGTAAACACGGTGTCCTGACAGGTTGTATCACCAGTAATCCCGATTCTCCAATGGCGGCAGAGGCAGATGTCGCCATCGAAATGATTGTAGGCCCGGAATATGTAACAGGCAGTTCCCGGATGAAATCGGGCACCGGGCAGAAAATGATTCTGAATATGATTAGCACCTCCGTCATGATTCAACTAGGACGGGTGAAAGGAAATAAAATGGTAAACATGCAGCTTAGTAATCATAAACTGGTAGAAAGAGGCACCAGGATGATTATGGAGGAACTAGGATTAAATCATGACCATGCACAAAAATTGTTACTGTTACATGGTTCGGTTAAGAATGCAATTGACGCTTACCGATATTCTCAAGATCATTAAAATCTCTACTTACTCTTGTTTAACCAACTTATATTATACGCATCACATACCAATCTTATTAATACGGAATATGACACATTAACCATCATTATTCATCCGACAGCCTCATAGATACAATACAAAAAGATTTTGAAACAAAATCAAAAACATTTATTGGTAACCATTCTATTTTCCGCCTTGACATAAGTTGTTAGCCGCCATATCTTTG
>OGMK01001481.1_pt1 | contig 11180 bp, 9 predicted proteins | sample 1573151 | NCBI WGS metagenome assembly OGMK01 (sample SAMEA2581887, study PRJEB24529) | metagenome | biome: Human gut stool | place: China | collected 2011
TTCAAAAATCTGCTTTCAGAGCTAAATTTCATCTGTCCGATGAGGATATAAATTATATCGACAAAAAAGGCTTGGATACCGTAAAAAGCCATGCGGAGGATTTTATAAAGAAACGTCTTGCACCGGCGGTTATACCAAACGACGGCAAGCAAACGCCGATGCGCGGTCACCCTGTGTTTAAGGCTCAGCATGCCTGCGCCTGCTGCTGTCGAGGGTGTTTAAATAAGTGGTATCATGTAGAAAAGGGCAGAGAATTGTCTTATGACGAGCAAAGGCGGATAGTCAATCTGTTAATGGCTTGGATAGAAAGAGAATACCGCAGTTATAAAAATAATACATAAAAGCAGTCCCGTGAAGGAGAGTAAACTTCACGGGACTTTTTCTTTATTCAATTATTCGCTTACTAAGTTTTTAATGACCTCAACCATCTTGAGCATAGCATTTACAGGTATTGCTTCATAAATACTGTGGAAGTTCATTCCACCGGTTGATAGGTTGGGGCAGGGCAGACCCTCAAACGAAAGCCTTGCACCGTCGGTTCCGCCGCGTATCGGTGTAATTTGCGGCTCCACACCGGCTTTACGCATTGCTTTTTTTGCTCGTTCTACTATGTCTATATGCTCTTTAATGACATCAAGCATATTGTAATAGCTGTCTTTAATTTCAGCCGAAACCGTGTTTTCTCCGTATTTGCGGTTGAAAAATTCAACAAGTACGGTAATAAATTCCTTGCGCTTTGCAAAGCTTTGCTTGTTGTGATCTCTGATTATCATATGAAGAGTTGCCTTGCTCTCGTTGCCGTTAGCCGATGAAACGTGATAAAATCCCTCGCGATTTTCGGTGTGCGCGGGAGCTTCGGCGGCAGGAAGCATATTTATAAATTCAGCAAGATACAAAACAGCGTTTTTCATCTTGTTTTTAGCCGAGCCGGGATGCGTGTTGACTCCGTTGAAGGTTATTTTTGCACCTGCCGCGTTGAAGTTTTCATATTCTATTCCGCCAAGCTCTCCGCCGTCAACGGTATATGCAAAATCCGCGTCAAAAGTTTCAAAATCGAACTTGTCGGCGCCTCCGCCTATTTCTTCATCGGGTGTAAAACAAATTGAAATATTGCCGTGACTAAGAGTGCTGTCACCGCTAAGCTCACAACACGCCTCGATTATTTCGGCAATACCGGCCTTGTCATCCGCGCCGAGAAGCGTTGTTCGGTCGGTAACTATAATATCCTCTCCCGAATATTTGGCATCTATCATCGGCGCATTTGTGCCGTCAAATTTTATTATTTTTGCTTTGACGTCTTTTCCGCTGACATCGGGGGATGTGTCCATATGAGAAATCAATCCGATTTTTGGAAGCTTCTCAAATCCTTTTGTTGCAGGTATATGTCCGTAAACATAACCGTATTTATCACGGTAAGCGTCACTTACACCTATGCTTTTCAGCTCTTTTACAAGGTAATCCGCAAGAACTGTTTGTTTTTCCGTTGACGGTATGCTCTCGCTGTTTTCGTTTGAGGTTGTTTCGAATTCGACGTATCTTAAAAATCTGTCAATAACACTCATCTTATTCATTCCTATCTGAAAAAATTATGCCTTTTCGGTACAAAATGATTTTAACATACGGCTATTATCTTTTCAAGCATATAAAAACCGCCCGTACCTTAAACGATACGGGCGATCTGTTTTTGTGCTTAGTGTCTTAAGAGAAATTACTTCTCAAGGGTAGCATACTGGAAGTACCAATAGCCGTACGGGCTGTGCCATACGCCCTTAAGCTCGGGCTTCTGGAGCCAGAAGTCATTGTAATAAGCAACGGGGATGCAGGCGTAATCTTCCATCATGGTCTTTTCAGCCGCGTGGAGAGCCGCAAAGTGAGCTGCGGAGTCTGCAACCTTAGAGTTAGCAATGTCAGCGTCAAAAGCAGAGCTGTTGTATTTACCGTCGTTGTTGCCGTTGGTAGAAGTGAAGAGATCAAGCATATTTGAGGCGTCGTTATAGTCCATTACCCAGCCGTTGCGAGCCATATCGTAATTGCCTGCACGACGCTGAGGAGTGAATGAAGACCATTCAACAATGTCTATCTTCATAGTGATACCGAGCTGAGCATAAGCACTCTGGAGATACTCTGCAACAGCCTTGTGGTAACCTGCATCGTTTGTTGAGTAGGTGATGGTCGGGAAGCCCTTACCGTCGGGATATCCTGCCTCTGCGAGAGCCTTTTTAGCCTCCTCGAGATTAGCCTGATAATCCTTGCTGATATAGGTCTCTCCGCCGTTTTCCTTAACTGCGTTATCGAAGAACATACCCTCGTTATCAACAACGCCGGGACCTGCAAAGTTATAGGCGGGGGAGTATGTGCCCTGCATTATGGTGTTTGCAATGTAGTCGCGGTCAATTGCAAGGTTAAGAGCCTTGCGGACATTCTTGTTGTTGAAGGGAGCCTTGTTAAGGTTCATGCTGAGATAGTAGGTACCGAGAATGGTGTCAACATAGAAATCGCCGCCGTCAGCAGCCTTCTTGAGAGTCGGGATTTCCTCGGTGGGAACATCCTTAATGAGCTGAGCCTCGCCGCTGTTGTATGCGGTGAAGGACGCACTTGAGTTTTCGAGAAGCAAGAATGTGAGCTTGTTGTTAACTATGCGCTTTGAATCCCAACCACCTTTGTAGTTCGGGTTCTTTTTGCATACAATGCGCTCACGGGGAGTCCATTCGGTAATCATGTACGGACCGTTGCAGACATAAGTATCGGGTTTTGTAGCCCAAGAGTCACCGTTAGCTTCAACGGTAGCCTTCTGTACGGGGCTCATAGTGCCGAATGCAACGATTTTGTCAAAGTAAGAGCAGGGGTAAGCAAGCTTGACTGTAAGAGTTTTGCCGTCCTCGCTTGCTACAACGTTGAGCTTGTCGGGATCGGGAGTAGTGGTGGGCTTACCGTCTTTATCCGGATTGCCGATAGCGTCCTGATAGCCCTCAACCATACCGATAACAGTCTCGGCATAGGGAGCGGCAAGCTCTGTGTTTGTAAGGCGCTTAAAGGTATACTCAAAGTCCTTGGCGTTAAGCTCGGTGCCGTCAGACCATTTAAGACCGTCACGCATTGTGAAAGTCCAAGTAAGACCGTCTTCGCTTACAGTGTACTTTTCAGCCTGAGCGGGCTGAACCTTGTTGTTCTCATCAATTATGAGAAGCGTCTCATAGAGCGTGATGAGCATATTGCCGCCGTCAACAGCACTGTTAAGAGCGGGATCGAGCGTTTCGGGGTTAGGTCCTATCTGAACCGTTATACCGGCGTCGTCCTTTTTGCTGTTACCGCATGAACTCAGGAGTGCCATTGCCGACAGACACATGACAACTGCGAGTATCGCAGCAATAAGTCTTTTGGTTTTCATTAAATACATCTCCTTCTTATAGCAACTCGCGCTGCTTAAAAATATATCCATTGTGCTCCAGATGCACAATAAACAACTATTTTACCTTGTCAAGGTGATGGCAAGCTGCAAAATGGCCTGCCGAGATTTCGCGAAGCTCCGGGCATTTTTCGGCGCAAAGGCCGTCGGCATACGGGCAGCGGGTCCTGAAACGGCATCCGCTCGGGGGATTCAGCGGACTCGGAACATCGCCCTCAAGAGGAATTCTGTTAGAGGAGCGTGCAATTATCGGATCCGCCTCCGGTATAGCCGAAATAAGGCTCTTGGTGTATGGATGCGCGCTGTGCGTTATAAGCTCGTAGCTGTCGGCGAGCTCAACGAGCTTGCCGAGATACATTACGCCTATACGGTTTGAAATATGTCTTACGACGCTTAAATCGTGCGCTATGAAAAGGTAGGTGAGACCGAGCTCGTTCTGCAAATCCTCAAACATATTGACGACTTGTGCCTGGATTGAAACGTCAAGAGCCGATACAGGCTCGTCGCATACGATAAATTCCGGATTTACCGCAAGAGCTCTCGCTATGCCGACGCGCTGTCTCTGACCGCCCGAAAACTCGTGCGGATAGCGGTTGGCGTGCTCGCTGTTAAGGCCGACGGTCTCAAGAAGCGATATGATTTTGTCGCGTCTTTCCTTTTTGTTGGCGGCAAGATGATGAATATCAATAGCTTCGCCGACAATATCTCCTATCGTCATACGCGGGTCAAGACTCGCATACGGGTCCTGAAATACCATCTGCATCTTTCTTCGATAGGGGAGCATATTCACCGCGATTTTTTTCTTTTTGTCAAATATGACGTCTCCGTCATATATTATTGTTCCGTCTGTAGGCTCGTAAAGCCTTAAAAGAGTGCGCCCTACTGTGGTTTTACCGCAGCCGGATTCGCCGACGAGTCCGAGAGTTTCGCCTTTTTTTGTATAAAAGGAAACATTGTCTACCGCCTGAACGTATTTTTTCTTTTTGCCTCTGCCTCCGGCAGGAAAGTACTGCTGCAAGTGCTGTACTTCTATGAGCTTTTTATCGTCACTCACAGTCTTTCTCTCCTTCCTCAAATTCTTCTTTTTGAAGCAGCCAGCAATGGCTGTAATGTGTGTCGCTTAAAACCGTTTTCGGCGGCATTTGCTTTAAGCATATCTTCATGCATTTTGAACATCTCGGTGCAAACGGACACCCTGCCGGCGGGTTGAGAAGATCGACCGGCTGCCCTTCAATCGGTACAAGCCTTTCCTTACTTTCGACATTCAGCTTCGGAATGGATTTTATAAGACCCTTTGTGTATTCGTGCTTCGGCTCATAAAATATCTCGTCTGCCGTGCCGTATTCAACTATATGACCCGCATACATAACTGCAATTTTTTCGCACATACTCGCGACAACGCCAAGGTCGTGAGTTATCATAATTATGCTCATTCCGAGCTTTTTACGCAAATCCTGCATAAGGTCAAGTATCTGCGCCTGAATTGTGACGTCAAGAGCCGTTGTAGGTTCGTCGGCTATTAAAAGCTTCGGCTCGCAGGCAAGAGCTATGGCAATCATAACTCTCTGGCGCATACCGCCCGAAAGCTCGTGCGGATACTGTTTAAGACGCTTGGTAGGCTCGTTAATGCCTACAAGCTCCAAAAGCTCCTTAGCGCGCTCATATGCCTGTTTTTTGTCTTTATCCGTATGCAGCCTTATAACCTCTGTTATCTGGTTGCCTATTGTGTAAACGGGATTAAGGCTAGTCATAGGGTCCTGAAATATTATGGAAACCTCGTTCCCTCTTATCTTTCTGAAATCCTTATCGGTCATCTTTTCAATTTCGTGACCGTTAAATCTGATTGTTCCGCCTATAAGCTTGCCCGGGTAGGCGGTAAGCCCCATTATTGAATATGCCGTGACGGATTTTCCCGAACCCGATTCACCGACTATTCCGAGAACCTCGCCTTCATCCATCGAAAACGAAACGCCGTTAAGTGCTTTGACTTCGCCTGCGGGAGTAAAGAACGACAGCTTCTCGTCTTTTATTTCCAAAAGTTTTTCACTCAAAATATTTACCCTCCTTTAGTTCTTGAGCTTCGGGTCAAACGCGTCGCGCAGCCCGTCTCCGAGAAGGTTAAAGGCAAGTATGATAACGCTTATCAATAGCGCCGGTAAAAACAGCAGATAGGGATAAGTGTTCATACCCTTTACGGCCTCCGTGGCAAGAGAACCGAGCGACGGCATGGGAGCCGTAACGCCGAGTCCGAGGAAACTCAAATAGCTTTCGGTAAATATTGCGGAGGGTATCTGAAGCGTGGTTGTTACTATAAGAGTACCTATGCAGTTCGTCAAAAGGTGCTTTCTGATTATACGCGAATTGCTTGCACCGAGTGCTCTTGCCGCGGTAACGTATTCGGACTCCTTGAGTACAAGTATTTGAGAACGCGTTATTCTTGCCATACCTACCCAGTATATCAAAACGAATACAAGGAATATTGCTATAAGGTTCGGTCCCATTCTCTGCATCCAAGTAAAACCCGGATTTGCAGAGAGCGCTTCGAGTCGCGGCTTTAGGGAGGTTGCAAGCAGAATTATTAAAAGTATATCGGGAATGGTATATAAAATGTCGGTAAAACGCATCATTATATTATCGACCCAACCGCCGGCAAAACCGGCTATTGCACCGAACAGCGAGCCGACTATAAGAACCAGCGCTGCGCACACAAGACCTACCGTAAGGCTTATTCTTGTGCCCATCATAAGGCGAACGGCAAAGTCTCTGCCGAGCTTATCCGTTCCGCAGATGTGAGGAAATACCTTTTGACCCGCGTCTATTTGCGCCTGTTCTGTTTCGCTGTACTGAAACGGAGAGAGGTTCTCGCTGTATTTTATTTGCTGCTCATAGCTGTACGGCCAAAAGCTGGGAAGAATGTAAGCAAAAACCACTATCAGTAAAATAAAGACAAGACTTATCATGGCAACCTTGTTTTTACGCAGACGTCTGAAGCCGTCCTTCCAAAAGTTGACGCTGTCTCGCATTACAACAAGGTTTTCTTTTTCCGTCGTTGTAGCCGGTATAAAATCGTCTGCCTTCAAATGCAGACTCGGAAATTTTTTGTTCATCGGCGATGCCGCTCCTTACTTAAGTTTGATTCTCGGGTCGATTATTTTATACAGTATGTCAACTATGACGTTTGCAACTATGATAAGTGTCGCAAGGACAATTGTTGTTCCCATTATCATGGTGTAGTCGCGGTTGACTATGGCCGAAACAAATTCACGGCCGAGACCGGGTATTGCAAATATCTGTTCTACTATAAACGAACCCGTCATAAGGCTTGCGAGCATTGGCCCGACGTATGTTATTACGGGGAGTATTGCGTTTCTGAGAGCATGCTTGAAGAGTATTTTGAAGTTTGAAAGGCCTTTGGCTTTTGCCGTTCTTATATAATCCTGCCCCATAACGTCCAAAAGACTTGAGCGCATAAGCCGCGTTATATATGCCGTCGGGTAAACCGACAGCGCCGTCACCGGCATTATATATGATGACAGCGTGTTAAGACCTACCGTTGGCAGTAGATTTAGCTTGCTGCCGAATGTATACAGTAAAATTACGCTGATTATAAAGCTCGGTATTGCGATACCGCACGTCGCGAGTACTATAATAAAGTTATCGGCAAATTTACCTCGGTTGTATGCCGAAAGACATCCGAGCGGTATGCCTACAAGAAGAGAGACGAGAACAGCTATTCCGGCGAGCTTTGCCGATACGGGGAATTTAGAAAAAATAATGTCCGATACGGTTCTTCCTCTTTGACGTAAGCTTACGCCCATATCGCCCTTGATAAAATCGGTAATATAGGTTATATATTGCTCAAATAAAGGCTTGTCCAATCCGTATTTTGCTGCGAGAGCTTCCTGTGCAGCCTTGCTTATGGATTTTTCCGCAACGAACGGACCGCCTGGAACAAGGTTCATAAGGAAAAACGTCAGCGTGGCAACAATGAAAATGCTGAGCAAGCCCATTGCTATGCGCTTGATGATGTACTTGGTCAAATGATAGACCCCCTGTTAATTTGTGTATTTTTTTTCAAAAGACATAGAAGTCTTTTTATATTATTGTCTCAAATAACCATTTATTGCTAAATCACAGGTATTCTTGACGATATTATTCGTACATTTTAGCACAATGTCTCACTAAAATCAAGATTTTTGCCTTGTATTTATTCAATTATTCCGCAAAGCAAAGCATTTTTTCGTGATATGTACCGATATAAGACATTTTGCCCACTAAATAACGATTTAAATATATTTGTAATTTTTTCTTGACAAAGAAAGAACGGCGTGATAACATTGTGGCAACATCTAAAAAACCTGAGATTAAGAAGAGTAGCTTTACTTAAAGCTTGCAGAGAGCGGTTGTCGGTGGAAATACCGCAGGGGAGAGTACAGCGAATGGACTTATGAGGGCGGCACGAAAGCGTTTGTGAGTAGCGGCCGACGGGTTCCGTACCCGTTATCAGAGCGGCTTATATGTAAGTATAAGAAACGAGCGGTCGGTTTATCCGGCAATTTGGGTGGTACCGCAGGATTCAAAGTCTTGTCCCATATATGGGATAAGACTTTTTTTATTTGCTTATTAAGGAGAAAAGAATGAAATATTATTTAAGACGATGGCGATTTTTAAAATATAACATTGTACACTGATTTATTTTAAAAATTAAGGAGTCATCATTATGAAAAAAGTAAAAATAACGGTAGCGGTAATTTTAGCGGCAATAACAATATTCTTCGTAGGCTGTACGGCGAAAAAAGACAAGGTTCCGGTAATAGGCATCAGTCAGTACGGTGAGCACGCCTCGCTTGATAATTGCCGCGAGGGCTTCCTTCTCGGTCTTAAGGAGGCCGGACTCACAGAGGGTGAGGATTACACAATAGATTATCAGAATGCTTCGTTTGACAATGCCACCGCAACACAGATTGCCAATAACTTCTCTTCCAAAAACGTCGCGCTTATGTGCGCCATAGCAACCTCCTCGGCAACAGCTTGCTACGCTGCGGCAGAGGATAAGAACATTCCGGTTGTATTCAACGCCATAACAGACCCCGGTGAAGCAGGTCTTACAACAGGCAACATCACGGGCGTTTCGGATAAGCTTCCCGTTGACCCGCAGCTTGAGCTTATAAGAAAACTCCAGCCTGATGCAAAAACAATCGGTATCATCTACACAACAAGCGAACCGAATTCGGTATCGGCAATCGCCGAGTATAAAGAAAAAGCAGGCAACTACGGATTTACTATCGAAGCCATAGGCGTTGCCGATCAGGCGTCCGTTACACAGGCTGCCGATACTCTTATAAACAAGAAGGTTGATTGCATCACAAACCTTACCGACAATAATGTTGTAGGCGTCCTTCCGTCAATACTCGAAAAGACAAACGCCGCAGGTATTCCCGTATACGGTAGCGAAATTGAGCAGGTTAAAAAAGGCTGTGTGGCGTCTGCCGGTATCGATTATGTGGAGCTCGGCAAAATGGCAGGTAAGCTTGCCGCTCGAATTTTAAAGGGAGAAGCTAAGGCTTCCGACATTCCGTACGAAACAGTAACCGAGTACAGCACATATATAAATTCCGACGCAGCAAGCGCTATGGGAATTACCGTTCCGTCGGATTTAGCCGCAAAGGCAATAGAATGTAAATAAGGTAGTGTAAAAAAATGCTGGATCTTATTATAAGCACGTTAACTCAAGGCTTTATATACGCTCTTCTCTCCTTCGGCGTATATATTACATATAAAATATTGGATTTTCCCGATCTCACCGTAGACGGCAGCTTCCCTTTGGGAGCTGCCGTAACGGCTGTTTTACTTGTAAAGGGCGTAAATCCGTATCTCGCTCTTTTAATATCTTTTCTTGTCGGAGCTCTTGCCGGATTTGTCACGGGATTTATCCACGTCCGTTTGAAGGTACGCGACCTGCTTTCGGGTATTATAACAATGACGGCTTTATTTTCAATAAATCTGCAGATAGCCGGTTCGAATCTTTCAATCGCGCGTGAAAAAGATACTATATTTACATCTCCCGCTACAATGTCGGTTTTCGGGTCGATGTCGCTTATTTTAAGAAAACTTATCGTTTCCGCAATTCTGATGATAGTCTGCAAGGTGCTTCTTGACCTTTACTTTAAGACAAAAAACGGCTTTTTGCTTCGCGCGGTAGGCGATAACAGCGTACTTGTAACCTCTCTCTCAAAGGACAAGGGCACAATAAAAATAATCGGACTTGTAATATCGAACGCTCTTGGGCCTCATTATGATCCGAAGACTGATCTATACCGTCATGCGTTTTCCGCGACGATGGGAACCGGTCAGATAGTGTTCGGTCTCGCAGCGGTGATTATAGGAACAACGCTTTTCAGGCGCGTAAGCTTTATAAAGGGCACCACCGCCGTAATATTCGGCAGCGTAATTTACAAAGCTTGCATACAAATTGCAATAAGCCTCGGCTTGCCTGCAAATCTTTTGAAGCTTATAACGGCTGTTTTGTTCCTGGCAATACTTGTTCTCGGCAATCTTCAGAAAGGCTCGGTGAAGAAAAATGTTGGAGCTTAAGCATATTTCAAAAATATATAATCCCGGGCTCGTTACGGAGATGTGCCTTTTCGACGATTTTAATTTTACCGTAAATGACGGGGAATTCGTCTCCGTAATAGGCTCAAACGGCAGCGGAAAAACCTCCATGCTAAATATAATATGCGGAAGTATACCCGTAAACGCAGGCGAAGTTCTTATAAACGGCAAGTGCGTGAATAAGAAGAAAGATTTTGAACGCTATGCCTATATCGGCAGAGTGTACCAAAATCCCTCAATGGGCAATTGCCCGAATATGACGATACTCGAAAATATGTCGCTTGCCGACAATAAAGGAAAGCCCTTCGGTTTGTCATTTGCGCTCAATAAAAAACGATATGATTTTTACCGCGAACAGCTTTCGTCGCTCGGCCTCGGACTTGAGGATAAATTGCACGTGAAAATGGGTTCGCTGTCGGGCGGTCAACGTCAGGCGGTTTCACTTGTTATGGCAACGCTGACACCGATAGACTTCCTTATCCTTGATGAGCACACCGCCGCCCTTGACCCCAAGACTGCGGAAATAATTATGGAGCTTACCGATAAAGTGGTTAAGCAGAAAAAACTTACGGCTGTTATGGTAACGCATAATCTTCGCTATGCCGTGGAGTACGGCACGCGCCTTGTTATGATGGACAGGGGCAATATTATACTTGATAAGGCGGGCGAGGATAAAAAGAATACGTCGATAGGCGATATTCTCGCAATATTTAATAAGATAAGCATTGAATGCGGAAATTAACATTTTTTATATAAATACGTATATCAAAGCAGCTTTGAATTTTAAAATCGGCTTCTCAATTAAAAATATATAAAAATGACCGAAAGCAGAGATTATTTTCCGCTTTCGGTCAAAATTTTGGTCGGAGTGAAGGGACTCGAACCCCCGGCATCCTGCTCCCAAAGCAGGCGCGCTACCAACTGCGCTACACCCCGATATATTTGATTTTTTACTTTGTCAGCCCTGTGAATTTCGATATAACAATCCGCTGCGCGTCCCTCAAAAACATAGTCGCACTGCTCGCTTGGAGCACGTCGCATTGCTCGTTGTTTTTTCACCTCAGAGTTTCGCCTGAATCGTCCGCAGGACGCGGCGAACCTCTTCGCCCAACTGCGCTACACCCCGATATATTTGATTTTTTACTTTGTCAGCCCTGTGAAT
>OGMK01001485.1_pt1 | contig 11155 bp, 9 predicted proteins | sample 1573151 | NCBI WGS metagenome assembly OGMK01 (sample SAMEA2581887, study PRJEB24529) | metagenome | biome: Human gut stool | place: China | collected 2011
GGAAAGCTTGATGCCTTAAATATGAGCTGCAGCGGATTTTATCTGTCCTCGGGCTATACCTCTATCGGCGACTTGCGGTGTGTTTTTAATTGGAATTACGATAAATTCCCGAACCCCGCAAAGTTTATTGAGCGTTTTAACAGTGAGAAAATTCACTTGATACCCAATATCAAGCCTGCCTTTTTGACGTCGCACCCGATGTACAACGAAATAGCCGAAAAAGGGCTTTTTGTAAAGAATGAAGACGGCACACCGTTTGTAACCGAGTTTTGGGATGGTATGGGCAGTTACATTGATTTTACTCTGCCCGAGGGCTTTAAGTTTTGGCACGACAATGTTGCGGCAAAGCTTCTAGACTACGGAATAGACGCCACTTGGAACGATAACAACGAATTTGATATAAAAGATACCGACGCTGTGGCAAACGGCTTTAAAGACGGTAGCGTAAAGGCGAGCAGAATAAGACCGATACTCACGTATCTTATGGTCGCCTCCTCGTACTCTGCGCAAACAGAAAAATATCCGGGCAAAAGACCGTTTTTATCGACACGAAGCGGCAGCAGTGCCGTAAGACGTCTCGCAACCACCTGGTCGGGTGACAATTTTACATCATTTCACGACCTGCGTTATTGCCATTACATAGGTATGACGCTGTCTTTGTCGGGATTTTTCTTCTACGGGCCGTCACGTGAGCTGCTTTTAAGATGGATGCAGCACGGCATTTTCGAGCCTAGATTTACAATACATTCGTGGAATTCGGACGGCTCCGCAACTATGCCGTGGAGCTATCCGGATGCCATTCCTGCCGCACGAAAAATAATGGCGGAAAGAAAAAAACTCATTCCGTATCTTTATAATTCCGCCTTTTTATCTGTCGAAAACGATGTGCCGATGACAGCTCCGCTGTTACTCTACTATGGTGACAAAGAGATAGACTGCGACAGCACATCGTTCCTCGTGGGCAGAGATATTCTTGCCGCGTGTATTCTCGATGAAGGAGTGAGCGAAACCGAGGTCTATCTCCCCAAAAACGAAATTTGGTATTTAAATGATAAAGTATACGACGGCGGTACGTCCGTAATACTGAATATTCCGTCGGACGGTGAGGTCCCGTATTTTGTGCGAGGCGGAAGCGTTATAGCTACCGATGAGGGGGAGTACGGGTTCAAATCCTCGGAAAAATTAAGGCTTACCGTGTATCCGTTAAGGAGCGGCAGCTTTAAATCGGAATTCTTTACAGATGACGGCGAGAGCTTTGCGTATAAAACCGGCGATTGCGTTCACTTGCTGTTCACCGTGGATTGCGACAGCGAGTATGTCAGAGTCCGTATCGAGAATATCGGTGAAAAATCATTTACCCCGGATATTGTGCTTTGCAATGCCGACGACAGAATACTGACGGTAGAATAATACATTGTAAATTACAAAAAAAGAGCCCCGGATATGCTTGTTTCGGCATATCCGGGGATTTTGTCATCAAGACCTGTTTTTACTTTGATTCGGCTTCTGCCTTTTCTCTTCTTTCACGCAAAACAATGTGAAGCTCATCTAGCTGCTCCTTTGAAAGCTTATAGCCGAACGTCAATACAACGAATATAAGAGCAAGCAATATTGCAGGAACTATTGTTGCTATGTCATATAGCCTTGTCAGAACCTCGGGTGATTGAACGGCGAGCTTGCCGTCATAGCCTATAACTCCGAGAACGCCTGCCGCACCTGCACCGGCCACTGTTTGACCGAGCTTGCGTACAAACGAATAAAAGCTATAAGATGTGCCCTCCTCTCGTCTGCCCGATATGTATTCGTGATAGTCCGTGACATCCGTAACAAGTGCCCAGATTTGCATAATAAGGAAGGTTTGACCGGCCCCGGAGAAGAACGAGAGAACGAGAAATACATACGGATTACTCACAGCCGGAGTGAATTTAATGACGAACATTGCTATGTTTACAATAAGAGCAAAGAGTATTCCTGCGGAGCATATCTCTTTTTTGCCGTATTTTCTTATAAGCTTGCCCATAAACGGCAAAAGCAGTACCATCGGCAAATATGTACATACGGTAACAAGTGCGTAAAGACCCGGCTTTTCATAGAAATTCTTAAAGAGATAGTTGTAAACGGTCTGAGTATACATCTGGAAGCAGATAAGAAGCATTGATACTATGCAAAGCGCGATAAACGGCTTGTTTTTTAAAAGAGCGCGCATCGCTTTGCCGAGACTATAATCCTTTTGATTCTGCGTCGGCGGTAAGGTTATTCTCTCTTTTGTCAATTTAAAGTGTAAGAAGAAAATTATTACAGTGAGAACCGAGAGAACGGCTACCGACAGCGAGAGCTTTGTGCCGTCGAGTACCTTTGCGGTTGTTCCGTTTTCATTTGTCACGGTAGTATAAACGAGGAGCGGTAAAATAATAGAGGCGGGAAGACCGCCGATGCCTGCACCGATGCTTCGCCACATCGAAAGCGAAGACCGCTCTATTTCATCATCTGTTATTACCGAGGCGAGCGAGCCGTATGGAATATTTACGCCGGTGTACATCATGCCGTAAAATATGTACGTGATATATGCGTAAATAAGATATCGGTTGTCGCTGAGACCCGGAATTTTAAAGAACATAAAGAAAGCACCTACCGCAAGCGGCAGAGATGCCCAAAGTATGTACGGCCTGAATCTTCCGTATTTAGTGGGCTTCCTTGAGTCGATAAAAGAACCCCACATAGGGTCGTTTACTGCGTCCCAAATTCTCGCAACTATCATCAGTACGGTTATGCGCGCCGCGGATATTCCGAGAACGTCCGTGTAAAACATATTCAAAAATGCGGAAACAAGTCCGAATGTCAGCAGTCCGCCCATATCGCCCATGGCGTAGCCTATTTTGTCTTTAAAGGTTATGCCGTGCATAGCTTCTTCTGATTTGCTCATACGATTCCTCCGTTTTTTTGCGATTTATCCACTTTGCATTTGCTGTTTGTTTTCCGATACCTGATAGGATGACACCAGGCAGTGTAAAGTAAACTACATTTACACACAGACCTTTTGCTTTCAAAACTTGAAAGAAATCCGCTATATAGCGCCTTTATAAGCCGTAGCGGCTCATCTTTCACGTCTATAAAAAACAAAAACCTGTAAAGCATTATACTTTACACAGCTGCTGATAAGTTGATTTTGTTTGCGAAAAATCCGCAGCAGAGCATAAATGACATAATGGAATTATAATACAAAAATATGCAGTAGTCAATCGTAAAAACTAAGCAATATACCCAAAGAGGTAACAAGTCAAAATTATCACCTTTTAATCCCGGGTTTAAACGAAAAACACTTTTTAACCTAATCTTAATAATTTCGACTCTTGTTTGTAATTTTGCGATGATATATATTGTATTGCAGTTGATAAGAGTACAATAAGATTTGACAGGAGATATTATATATGGATATACAGTATAGCGTTAAACCCGCCGGTTCGGAAATTCGAAAAGAAAAAATCAAGAGCCGTCTTTTCGGACTTTTTATAACATTGTTTATAATGTCCGCTCTGTTTATAAAAATGTTTGTCTTTGTTCCCTTGCTGAACGAGCATCCGACATTCGGTGACGACCGCAACGGTGTCGCTCGCGTTATAGCGGCTGACAATATTCCGCAGAATATTATGTCGTAAAGCCATACTTCCGAAACCATTACTGTTGAGACCGCCGTGCCGAGTGCACGACGGTCGTTTTTTATACATTACATTATATGGCGTATGCTGCTTGTGTTGTGCAATCGCACTAAATTTGCGACATCAAAACCGTCGTTTTGTACTAATATACAAAAGTTGTAGGAAGTGACAAAAAATTCAGCTCAACTATTGACAAAACGACAACGCGGCTGTAAGATGTGTACAAATAAAGAAAGCAATACTTGTGCAATAGATACAAAGCGAGGAGCTAAAATGGCAGAAATCATCAGATCAATGAATTTGGTAAGTGTGTTTAAACAGGAAAAAGGCGTAAAACGCTTTTTTATGATGATATTCAGCATACTGCTTATGGGCTTCGGTATTTCGCTTTTCTCTTATTCCGATATGGGCGTTGACCCGTTCACATCAATGAATATGGCGATAAGCGGTAAAATCGGTATCAGCTTCGGCTTTTATCAGATGTGTATCAACTGCGTTATCCTTATTGCAATTGCTTTTCTCGGCAGACATCTTATCGGCTTCGGTACAGTAGTTAATATGGTCGGCGTCGGTTATATTTGTGAGTTTTTTACATCGCTGTACGATGCGCATTTGCCTGTAGAAAAATCCCTTGCTTTACGCTTAGTCTTAATGCTCTTCGGCGTAATATTCCTCTCTCTTGCGGCTTCGATGTATTTCACTTCGAATCTCGGAGTTGCTCCCTATGACGCCACGGGCTTTATCCTTGATGACAGGACTAAGATTAAATATAAATGGTGCAGAGTCATAACAGACCTTATCTGCACGGCTGTCGGATTTGCTTTCGGCGGACCGGTCGGCATCGGCACTGTGGTTACTGCCTTTATGATGGGCCCGGTGGTTGCGTTCTTTAACAAGCATGTGTCGGAAAAACTGCTTGCCGCAAAAATGCCGAGACTTGTTGTTCGTGTCTATGATCTTCGCCGTTTCGGCGGTGGAGTAATATCTTCAAACGGCAAATTCGCAGCATAAACTTGCTTATTCCATTTCCTCTCTTTTTATACACTTTTCTACGGCAGATTGTCTGCCATGGCTGCTTTTTGTTCTCCACACTTAAAGCAGTAAAAAATACCACCGTCAGGTGGTATTTTTTTGCCTTTTTTCGTGTTGTGTTACATTCGGCACGGGTAATGTTTCTATACGGGTAAAGCCGGAATCAAGCAGCTCGGCTGAAAAAACGAACCGATTGCCTTATGTTCGTTTTCTTGACAAATGATGTGTAAGTTTGTTATCATATAAAAAGGTATTTATGCTATTTGGTTTTGGAGGAAAAAAGATGTTGACCGATAACTTATGTATGGGTTGTATGAAAGAGCTTGGGGAAGAAAAGGTTTGTCCCCATTGCGGCTTGCATGCGGATTTTGTTCAGGAATCTCCGCTTCTGCCGCTTAGAACGGTTATCAACGACAGATATATTATAGGTAAAGCCATTTCAACCGGAGGAGACGGTGTAACATATATCGCTTGGGACCGTGAACGCAATGTCGCGGTAGCCGTAAGAGAGTTCCTTCCGCTGGAGCATGTAATCCGTGAATTCGGTGATAGGGCAATAACCGTTAAAAAGGACAGTTCTCTTGTGGTTCACGACGGTATAATGGCGTTTTTGGAGCTTTGGCGCAAAATCGCAAGACTTCGTGATCTCTCGGCGTTAAAGCCCGTTGTTGACATAGTTACCGAAAATAATACTGCGTACTCCGTTTCCGAATACATAGAGAGCATAACGCTACGCGATTTTCTTTTGAAGAGCCGCACGGGCTATCTCGGCTGGGATCAGGCAAAGACGCTTTTGATGCCTGTGCTTTCAACTCTTGCCACAATGCACGAGGCAGGAATTTATCACCTTGGTATTTCACCAAACACACTTCTTTTGGGACGTGACGGTAAGCTCAGACTCACGGGCTTTATGATATCCGACGCGCGACTTACAAATACCGACTTTAACGCCGAGCTTGTAAAGGGTTATGTTCCCTATGAGCAGTATGACCCGAACGGCAAGGTAGGCGCTTGGTCTGATGTATATGCGTTTACGGCAGTTGTTTACAGAACACTTATAGGAAGCACTCCCGACGATTCGAGTGAGCGCGTGGTGAACGATAAGCTTTTAATTCCGGCAAAATTCGCCGAGGTTCTTCCTGCATATCTTGTCAGTGCCATACACAACGGTCTTCAGCTTCAGCCCGAGGATAGAATAAGAACCGTTGATGATCTCCGTGAACAGCTTTCCGGAAGTCCAAGCACCATGGCGACAAATAAAATAAAATATGAAACTCCCATAGAGGATGCTCCCAAAAAACAGGAGCAGCCTACAACAACCGCGGATGAGGAGGCGGAGCGTAAGCGCCGCGAAAAGCTGCGTCGTGAGCAGGAACGAAAACAGGAACAGACCAAAACTCTGCTCATAACCTTTGGAATTTGCGTTGCAATAGGGCTTGTGGTTCTCGGCGGCTGGCTTTTTGCTACCCGTGAAAAGGCGCAAAAGGACAATACAACTCCTACGGAGGAGGTTTCGCTTGTCTCCGTTCCCAATTTTGCGGGGCAGAGCTATACAAGAATTTCGACAGACGAGGTTCAAAATCAGCGCTTTAAGATTACGGCCAAATATGAATATAACAATAAGGTGAACGTAGGATATATTATTTCTCAGAGCATAGAAGAGGGCCAGCAGGTTCCCTACGGCACCGAGCTTGTGCTTACTGTCAGCAAGGGCACGGAGTATATTGATATACCGGATGTTTCCGGCAAGGATTACGCCGATGCGGAAAAAACTCTTACGGATGCCGGATTTACTGTCAAAAAGGTTGAAAAATCAAATGACGGAACACATCAGGCAGGCAAAGTAATAGCCTCCACTCCGAGTGCCGGCACATCAGCAGAGAGCGGCAGCGAAGTGTATCTTCAGGTTTGGGGTGCGGCTCCGACAACAACCTCGGCGTCAACTACAAAATCCTCAAACGGATTCGGTATAGATATTCCGAGAATAAGTGATATTTTTTGATACAAATCTATATGAGGCTTAAATAAAACCAAAGGACTGCAAGGTATAATTCCTTGCAGTCCTTTTTTATGCTTTAATCTTTTCTTACTTTTTTATTTCGGCGACAAGACGGTTGATTTTCTCAGCCAAAGCCTTGATTTTCGGGTCGTCCTTACTTACGGGAAGCATCGGAAGTCTCGGAATACCGCAGTCTATGCCGTACCTGAGAGTCATAACCGCTTTGCACGCTCCGTACAGAGAGCCGAATGACAAAAGCTCGTAAATGCAGTCGTTTATTTTTGTCTGCATTTTTTTTGTGTTTTCGATATCGCCGTTTTCAATAAGCCTTGTGAGCTCAAGATAAAGCTCCGGCATGGTGCCGTATGTACCGCCTATGCCTGCCGTTGCGCCCATAAGCCTGCCGGCAAGCAGCTGCTCGTCCGGACCGTTGAATATGACAAAATCGGGTCCTGCGATTTTTCTGAATCTCTCCGTCTGGCAGGTGCTTTCCGAGGAGTTTTTTATGCCTATAACCTTTTCTTTCTTTGCCATTTTTTCAAAAAGCTCAAAAGACAAATCATATCCGGTAAGCTGTGGGATATTGTATATGAAGAACGGAAGCTCCGTGGAGTCCATTATTGTGTCCCAATGCTTTTCGATTGAAGCCTCCGAAAGTCTGTAATATACGCTCGGAACAGCCGAGACAGCAGAAACGCCTATTTTTTCGGCATGGCGTGCCAAAATGCACGCTTCCTTTGTGGACGCGGCTCCGACGTGTACAATAACGGCCATATCGTCTCCGGCGGCCTCTTTAACAGCCTCTGCTACCTGCATTCTCTCCTCGGTGCTCAGTAAAAAGCCTTCTCCGGTGGAGCCGCAGGCATATATTCCGTTTACCCCCAGCTGTTTGTATTTTGCAACAAGGGCTTTTACGGCATCTGTGTTTATGTTGTCGTTTTCGTCGTATATTGCGTTTAAAGCGCAAAAAACCCCTCTGTAAATCGAAGTATCGTATTTCATAGTATTATAATCACTCCAAAAAGCATTTTCATATATTATATTACCGTATCGCAACCAAAACAATGCTTTTTTGTTTTTGTATTGTATTTTTTATGAATCGGAAATATAATATAGTAAATTTGATATTTTACAAAGGATGAAAAGACTTGACTAACGAGGAAGTTTTGAAGAGAATAAAAGGCGGTCTTATAGTGTCGTGTCAGGCGCTTAGCACCGAACCGCTCTGCGACCCGTACATAATGTCCATGATGGCGTATGCGGCTAAAGAAGGCGGAGCCGTAGGAATACGTGCCAACACTACGGTTGATATAGAGGCAATTAAGAAAAAGGTGGATTTGCCTATTATCGGAATAATAAAAAAAGACTATGAGGGAAGCGACGTCTATATAACTCCGACCGAAAAAGAGGTTGAGGAATTGGTGCGAACGGGCGTTGATATAATTGCCGTTGACGCCACAAAGCGTATGCGTCCGGGTAATATAACATTTGAAGAATTCTTTAAAAATATACGCAGTAAATATCCGAATCAGCTTTTTATGGCCGATACCTCATGCTTTGAAGAGGGGAAAAAAGCTTTGGAGCTCGGCTGCGATCTTTTGGGCACAACTATGTGCGGCTATACCGAGTATACAAAGGGGCATTCGCTTCCGGCACTTGATTTAATAGAGCGATACAGCAAGGAGCTTCGGGCAAGAGTGGTTGCCGAGGGCGGAATTTGGGTACCGGAGCAGCTTGAGGCCGCATATAAGAGCGGAGCTTATACGGCAGTTGTCGGTACCGCCATAACAAGGCCGAGAGATATTACAAGACGTTTTGTAAATGCCCTCAAGACATTAGAAGAATAAAATGCGAAAGGGTTAAAATGAAAATCTTAGCTATTGATATAGGCGGAACAGCCATTAAATACGGTATTACAGACGAAAATTTTAATGTCTGTGAATTCTATGAAATACCGTCCGAGGCAAAACTCGGCAGAGATCATCTTATGCTGAAGGTGCTCAGCATCGTAGGTACATATTACGGCGGTGTTGATTGTGTGGGAATCAGCACTGCGGGTCAGGTGAATTCCGAGGAGGGCAGGATAATCTTCGCAAACGAAAGTATCCCCCACTATACGGGCACCGAAATCAAAAAGATGATAACGGAAAAATATGATATACCGGTTGTTGTTGAGAATGATGTAAATTCCGCCGCGACGGCTGAAGCCATGTTCGGCAGCGGCAAAGGCTCAAACGACTTTCTTTGCCTGACTTACGGAACGGGAGTCGGCGGAGCGGTTTGGCTCGGCGGTAAGCTTTACACGGGTCATGATTTTTCAGCGGGCGAATTCGGTCACATCGTCACACATACGGGCGGCTTGCGCTGTAATTGCGGAAATAACGGGTGCTATGAGATGTATGCTTCCACATCGGCGCTTGTCAGAATGGTCAGGGAGGGCACCGGAAAAGAGCTTACGGGGCGTGAAATTTTCGAGCCGCAAAATTTTCATAATACTGCAATAAGAGCGATAATAGATAATTGGATAGACGAAATAGTGGGCGGTTTGTCTACGCTCATTTTCATATTTAATCCGGCTGTCATAATCCTCGGCGGCGGTATTATGAATGAGGATTATATAATCTCCGAGATTGATAAGCGTATTCATTCAAAGGATATAAAAAAGCCATGCTCAAAAATCGCGCAGGAATGCTCGGAGCGGCATATCTTGCCAAGAAAAATTTCGATAAGCTGCCGAAAAACTAAAAAACATTTCCGAACGAGGGCGTTTCCGTTTCTGCTATGTGCTCGAAACGGTAGATGCTCTCGCGGCATTTTTCAATAAGCTCATCGTAATCTTTATCTGTACTGAGCTGTCGTATCTGCTTCATAAGCATCATAAGCTCATCCATTTCGCTGTGATTGGTGTAAACGCCGAGCAGCGGACTTTTTTTATCCCACATTTTTTCCGTATCGTCGCATTTTCTTTTCGTCTCGTCGGCGTCACCGTTTTCCGCCGCTCTTATGACCTCGTTTACCGAGCAGCTCATATTGCGGAAAATGCTTTTCAGATTTACATACCCGCCTATCGAAATCGCTATTCCAGTAACGAGCATACATACGGCAATTATCAGTCTTTTCATTTTTTCTTGTCCTTTTTTAATATATTTATGTTGCCGTCCTTGTCAAGTGTCATAAGCATTACATCTTCTTCGTTTAGATGCTTGTCCTTTAGGATAGCTTTTATTTTGTCGCTGTCGGTATTACATTCGGCAAAATCGGTTTTGATTATTCTTCCGTCGCTTATGACTATACACGGAAGAGAGCTTTTCGGAGTATTTATTTTCAGCTCGCTCTTTGTGGCGGGCTGATTTTCTTTTTTTAGCAGAACGCTTAACGTGCCGTCCGTCTCAACTATGGCATATTGCACCTCCGATATATCAAAAATATCTTTTTTGCGCAGAGCCTCCGCAAGGTCGTCTGTTGTAAACCTAAGCTCCTTGAGCTTCTTGGCGTTGAGCTTACCGTCGCGAATGACAATAACCGGATTGCCCTGCATTACCGAGCGGAATTTAATGCTTTTCATACCTATGAAGGATACGAGCATTTCAAATCCGGAGAGTACAAAAACAGGTATAAGAGTGTTGACGAGAGGAATTTCCGTGTCCTGCATCGTTATTACTATTATCTCAGACAAAAGTATGGTAATTACAAGCTCGGCAGGCTGCAATTCTCCTATTTGACGTTTTCCGAGAACGCGCATTGTAAAAATTATCAGAATGTAAAGTATCAAAGTGCGAAACAGAGTTATCAGCATAATTTCACCCACACTTATGTTGTCCTTTTTTTGCCGAATATAAACTTTTCTTTCGGAAATAACATAAACGGTGATAAAAATGAGCAAGTGGTTTAAAAAGGAAGTAAAAAAAATAACCGACCCCGTCGCTTCGGAGCCGGCCGAAAAAACTCGCGTGTCGAAAAGCATCACCGAGAATACAATCTGTTTAAAGAGCCGGTTCGGAAACAGCTTTGATATATTGTATAAGGAAATATCGCTTAAGGGCAACAAGGCACTTTTTGTTATGGATGACGGTATGTGCAATAATATGCAGGTGATATGGCAGGTTATAGGTCCTGTTTTGTTTGCGCCGAATATGCCGAATGAGCCGTCAAGGCAGGCTGATTATATCCGTGACCGGATAACCACGGGAGCCGACCAGTCGCAGACATACGATTTGGACGAAGCGATAACCGATGTATTGTCGGGACTTATAGTTCTTTTTATCGACGGAGTTGATTTTTGCCTTGAATTCGGTGTGCAGGGCTTTCCGAAAAGAAGCGTTGATGATGCAAAGACCGAGGTGCAGGAGAGAGGCTCGCATGAGGGGTTTACGGAGAGCTTCAAGGATAATGCGGCACTTTTACGCCGCAGAGTCCGTTCGCCGATAATGAAATGCGAAACGCTGACTGTCGGTACAACAAGCAAAAC
>OGMK01001489.1_pt1 | contig 11123 bp, 14 predicted proteins | sample 1573151 | NCBI WGS metagenome assembly OGMK01 (sample SAMEA2581887, study PRJEB24529) | metagenome | biome: Human gut stool | place: China | collected 2011
TTGAGTTCCACATCAAAGTGCAGGTGTTTCATGCTCTCCCTCCAAATCCGATCTTGACGATCTGCATTTTCATCCCGTTGTCCCCAATCTTGGCGAGAAACCGGAAAAAGCCGCTGACGGAAGGGGCTTTCAAATCGTTGTACCCCAGCATATAGCCCTTGCTGGATACTTGCAAACGGCTGTCCCACTCGCCAATCTCCTTGGGAGCATCCGAAACCGCGAAATACGCGCCCACATCCTTGATTTTCGCCGTCCTGAGCCACGTTTTTGCAATCATCTTCACCGCCGTCCGATTGGCTGCGTCAAAGACCAGCACCCCACCGGGGAAAGCGTCCGCCATTCCCTGCACCAGTTCCCGAACCTGCTCCGTCAGAAAGTAATAGAATACCCCGGAGGCAAAGAACACTGCCCCGCCGGAGGCATCGATTTTGTCAAACCATGCGGGGTCTTTCAGGTCGTAGGGGATGTTTTGCTCCCGTTCCCCGGCAGGCAGCAGCTGCTGCCGCAAGGCAATAACATCGGGGAAGTCCAGATTGTAAATCTTGCATCTGCCGTTGTCGCAGGCTTTGCCGGTGTTATCCAGCCCGCAGCCCAGATTGACCACCGCTGCGCAGGGGTGCATTTTCAGGTATGCCCGCACCTCAAAGGCAAGGTCATTCTGCCGCATGGCGACCTCCAGCGCACCGAAACGCTGCATCAGGCTGCGAGAATTTTTCTCTGCCTCCGAAAAGTCGTAGTCGATTTCATCGATCAGGCGCACCGCCGTTTCGTCCCGGTAAAGGTTCGGGTACAACTCCGTACACAGCTTCCGTGAATACAGCGGGAGGATCAACGTCTCCTGCACGGTGTTTTTCTCGATTTTGTATTTCATAGGTTCCTCCCTCAGTGAGTAAAAATAGTCATCATTGCCGCCAGCACCATCGCTATGACCGCCATGCCTACCGTACCAAAAAGCCACTTTTTCTGCTTGTCTTTTGCGGTGATGTAGGGCTTCAGATCTTCTGTTCCGGGAATCGTCCATGCGTTCGTATGTTCCACCCAATAGCCGTCGATCAAAAAGCGGTCGATGAGATTCATAACGGACAAGATGAGAAGCAGCTGCCAGAAGCTCGCCGCAAAGCCGTGCGCACCGTTTATCCCATAGACGCAAACCAGCACATAGCTAATATAGCCGGGAATGCAAACGGCTTTGAAAAGTAGAGAATTGCGCTTGATTTTCTCGTGTGTTGTAAGTTCCAGCGTCACGCACCGCTGCTGCACCGCCGGGCTATAAAGATGCACCATCCCAACAGCCCTTTTGCGGATGCCCGTAGCGCAGACCAGAATCAGCAGTGCCCCCAGCCCAAGACCTTCCAAAATCACTTGTAAAAGCACTACGTGTTCCTCCTGAATCCTGCCTCGTCCCGATATTCGGGATGTTCCTTTGCATACGGGTCTTGATCGCCGCAGATGGTGTAGTCGCACTTACAGCCATTCACGCAGGTGGTCGTCCGCACCAGCCTTGCGTGAAGCAGCTCCATCGCTGCAAAATCCACATTGCACAGGGCGGGCATGATCTCTGTAAGGCCGTTTCTGATAGCAAATTCTGCTGCGGGACAGGCGGTAAATTCATAATAGATCGGCTTGTTCTTTTCGTAAGGAGCCACCGTCATTTCATAATCGTGCCACTTGTCACAGCCCGCTTTTGCCCGTAGAAACGCCATGTGCATCAGTTTTTTCCAGAACGGCTTATTACAGTTCACGAATTTCAGTTTGCGGAAGGACGGCAGGATCAGATTTCCCTCAATTTCCTCGATCTCACGGAAGGATGTAACCGGTTTGCAGACTACATAGTAGCTCATGATAGCGATGCAGTCATAGGTGCCGCCTGCGCCGTTGTGAAAGTTCCGTTTCCCGCCCAGATCTTTGCGCCAGTCCGAAAGGAAACCTACATATTGCCGCTGCACCTTTTCCCATATCATCTCCCGCTCCGCTTCCGGGTAATGCAGGGCGATTTTCGACTGTATCTCCTTCTTGCAGGTTTTGGAGTATAGCACATGACAGCTGTGGTCGAATTGGAGTTCATCGTCCTTCATGTATTTGTCTCCTCACTTTCCACCTATGTGAACAAGGTCGTTGTCTACCTTATTTCCTCTATTGCCCCGCGATAGCATACGCCGCCTCCGGGCAGCATGGCCATCAGTTCTGGATTTTCTTGTCCAAATTCAAAATATTTCATCTGCATATCCCCCGCGGCAGTAAGTATCCGGCAGCAACAAAAGCATCGGAACTGTTCTGAAATTCACCGCCTTTTTATCTTCCCACGCCCTTCAAGTACCCGATCTTTGCTTTTTCTTCGGTATCGTCAGATTCATCATAGGCATCGTAAAGCGCATTGGGGTCGTGGGCTCTTTTTTTGAAAGGCGAACACAGCTCATTTTTGTGCGCAAAGGCAAACTCTATGTTGTCCGTCCAGCCGGTGTGACCGGTAATAAACAGCGGATGCAGTCCGCGTTTTTTCAGCTTTTTCTCCAGCAGTGCCAGAGACTTCACTGCCAGCTTGTTATCCTCTGCCAGCGCAGAAATAAAGCTGTAGCCGCCGTCCGCACCGAACCAGATAGTATCGCCGGTAAAGAGATACTTTCCGTCCACAAGGTATACCATGTGCCCCCATGTATGCCCCGGAACCAGAAAGCACTCGATTTTGATGCCGTCAATGTCAAAGACCTCTCCATCGTGCAGCACCACTTTTTCATTGTTGATCGTCACCTGCGGTAGCTTGTAAAGGTGGTAAATGACCCTGCGGCGCACCTCGCCGGTCAGATAGCGGTTCTCGATCTCGCCAATATACAGCGCAGCATCCCGAAACAGTCCCGGACTGTCCGCCTCTACCGCGCCTACATGGTCGGTGTCCTGATGAGTGATGAGGATGTGCCGGATGGAATGCGGGTCGATACCGAGCCAGCTCATTTTCTCCGCCAGACGGTCATAGTTGTATCCGGCATCAATCATAATGGTGGTATCGCCCTTGCGGTAGAAGAAGATATTTGCCACCCACTCCCGCACACAGGCGACATTTTCATCGATCCAGCCGGTGTTCAAGGGCTTAAAGATCTCCTTGCCCCGGTACATCCGGCTCATTGCTTTTCTTTGAAATTCCGTTGCTTTTTTCGACATGATCGCACCTCATTTCTGTGCTGTGACGCACAGCCAGCCCTTTTTATTTTTGTGACTCTGAACCCTGCCAAAGCCTGCTTGCTCCAGATACGTTTTACCGTTCACAATGCAATACTTTTTACCAGATGCGCCCACTGCTCCGGGTGACAGGCCAGCAATTCCTCGTGCTGCAAGTTCTGCTCATGGAGAACAGGGTGCGCAAAATGCTGCTGATACCGGGCACGATATTTTGCGCCCATTTTCAGGGCGTAAAAAATATGGATCTCGGTACCGGGTACATGGATCTTATCCGGCAGCGGAGTGATAAGATCGGAGTAGAACTGATTTTTACAGCTCTGCATGGTCACATAAGGGCGGGCCTCACCGAACATTTTCAGAAAGGCTTTGACATAATCCCCCGACTCTCTGGCACGCTTATCCAGACGCATTTGGAGAAATTTTGCCTTGAACTTTCCGTCCCGCACCACAGGGTAGATCAATGGCAGCAGAAAATCAGTCTGCAATCTTGCCGCCAGCGGCGATGCCTGATCCAGATCGGAGCTGCCCAGAATGCCGTAGTCCATGTGGATGTTCTGCCGCGCCGCCAGCAGCCCCACGAAGGAACCGCCCAGAGAACAGCCGTAGGCTGCCCGGATGTGACCGCCGCAGTGGGTCTTGAGGTAGGTCTCGATCTTTTCGGTCTCCTCCAGCATGGTGGGAAATTCGGTCTGTTCGGTCTCATCAAAGCCATCGTAGCTGACGCACAGTACCCGGAAGCTATCAGCCAGAAGCGGGATCACCGCACCGAAATTGCTTTTCCAATGGCAGCAGGTGCCCGGCAGCAGCAACAGCACCGGGGCATTCTCTGCACCAAAAGGGTAGATTTTCATCGTGATGCGCTCCTTCTCTATTTGTTTTCCGCCTGTAAATGGAAGAGGTACATTTTTTGTGTAGGGCAGAACCATAAGTTAGATAAAGCTAACTTTTTGTTCTATAAAAATCCGCTTTTCAGCGGCCCTTCTGCCAAAATAATACGCCCTGCCGTCTCCTCTGTCAAGGAGTTTAGGCATTTTCGGAGATTCCGAAAAAGATTTCGCTTCCGTCCCCCAACCATCACCCCCCGTGCTACGTCCAGCACCATCATCACACTGAAGCACACCGCAAAAAACACCGTGCCAACGTTGGAGTGCTGCCCCTGCGACATTTCCGGGATCAGTTCCTCCACCACCACATACAGCATGGCTCCGGCAAAAAGGTCAATGGCTTTGCGGTATAGCGGGTGCTGTCGGCACCTTTTGCCGAAAAATTAGCCTCTATAAACATCCCTGTTTTTTCTTGACAAGCCCCTGTATGCGTGCTATTTTAAATTTCGTCAAATTAGTTCAACCTAACCATCTGAGGGGCATTACCCCACAGATTTTTTTGCGCGAAATGTTAGGATCAACTAACTATGTGGCAGTGATTCTCTGCTTTTGCGATGAAAGGAGCATTTTTCATGAGAGCAAAGAAATTTCTTTCCCTGCTGCTGTCGGCGGCCATGGCGTTCAGCCTGCTGACCGCTACCGCCTTTGCAGCAACCCCCGCCGAGGAGGAAAACGGCTTTTTGGACTTCCTGTTCGGCGAAAAATACACCTACCTCTACGCTGCCCTGACTTGGGATGAGTACTGGGCAAACGAGAAGGTCTATGCTGCCGGCAACGCTGCCGCCTCTGCACAGCTGGACAGCCACGAGGAGCACGACCTTGGCGCATTTGATGCAGTCTCCCGCGCTACCGTCAACCACGGTCTGCACCGCGGCAGCTTCCAGAGCACTGCTGTGATCTACGCCAAGGACGGCAGCAGCTACACCGTTTCCCACTGGTCGGACGATGGCAAGACCATCTATCTGGCCGATGGCACCACCGTGGGCTGGAACCGGGGCACCATTACCAAGGCCGACGGTTCTACCGTGCAGATGGATCACTACGAGGTGCTGGGCATCAAGTATGTGCCGGTGCGCGTGGCCACCAGCGACCTTGCAGATTTCTGCTCCAAGTACACCGTGGTGGAAAACGGCGGTCAGCTGGTGGGCGGCTACTCTGAAAAGAACCTGACCGCCTATACCTTAACGGCTGCGGTGGACGAAAACACCAACGGCCTGAAGTACGCTACCAAGAGCGGCGATGGCTACACCTTCTCTGCCGCTCACACCGGCACCGGTTCCGGCGTGGCAGAAGCCGCCCAGAAGGCTGCGGATGGTCTTACCGTGAACCTGCGCAGCGGCAGCGATGTAGGCAGCTTTGGCGAGTTCATCCGTGTGGATCTGAACGGCAACTACGGCGAGCTGGGCTCCCGGATGCAGTCTGTGGTGTGGACCTACTACGGCGATGACAGCACCTACACCCACGCCAAGGCCTCCTACGGCACCAAGTTTGCAGCCGACAACTGGATGCACAAGTCCATGGGCATCCAGCTGGGTCTGAGCGATTCCGCCCGCTGCCAGCTGCCGGAGGGCACCGATGGCACCGGCTACTGGACTATCACCATCCGCGCACTGGGCTATGCCGACACGGTGGTGAAGTTCCATACCACTGCCGAGAACCTTGCCAAGCACGAGCTGGCAAGCGATGCAGACCGCGCCGCTCTGCAGGCTGTGGTCGCCACGGCACAGAGCAAGGCAAAGGCCGCTTACACCGCAGCCAGCTACGCTGATCTGGAGACTGAGCTCGCCGAAAGCGTGGAGTTGCTGAGCCGGGATACCCTGTATAAGGCTGCTGCACTGGAACAGGTGACCCACCTGACCGAGGCTCTGCAGAACCTGAAGGCTGCCTGATCCGGCAAAAAAACAGAACACCCAAAAGGCAAGGTCGCTTTAAGCAGGCGGCCTTGCTTTTCCGTGTCAGGAGAAGATGGAATGAATAAAAAACAATGCAATGCGCTGCTGCCGCTGGTGCAGCTGCTCCCGGCAGTGGCGGCAGCGGCAGCCGTGCTTTTTGCCCTGCCCCGCACCGTGCCGGTGCTGGCCGCCGTGCCGGAAAGACTGACGGCTGTGGTGGAGCAGCCGGTGGAAGCCGCTTCCTCCGAAGTGGAGGAAGAAGTGCTGCCCAAACTGCCCTATGCCGACGGCGTTTACGTCGGCTCTTCCCGGGGCTACGGCGGCATCGTCCGGGTACAGGTCACCATGGAAAACGGCAGCATCACGGAGGTGGAGATCTTGGACGCATCCCACGAGACCAAGCAGTTTCTGCGGCGCGCCAAGCGGCTTCTGACCACCGTGGTGGAAGCCCAGAGCTGGGAGGTGGATGCCATTTCTGAGGCCACCTACACCAGCCGGGGCATTCTGGGCGCGGTGCAGAACGCCCTGACCGGCGAGGTAGTCAACAATCCCCTGCCGCCTCAGCCCAAACCGGCAGAGCCGCTGGTAGTAGAAGAGTTCACCGCACCCTCTACCTACCTTGACGGCATCTACACCGCCGAGGCCATGGGCTTTGAGGGCGAGATCACGGTTCAGGTCACGGTGGCAGAGGATAAGATCACCGATATCACTCTTCTGAGCGCTGAGGATGAGGAGGAATATCTCTCCCGGGCAAAACAGGTCATCCCTGCCATTCTGGAAGGGCAAAGTCCCAACGTGGATGCTGTTTCCGGCGCCACCTACTCCTCCACCGGCATCCTGAACGCGGTCAAGCTGGCACTGGCAAAGGCGGCTGTTGCTCCGGCAGAGGAAGCCGCCCCGGAGCAGGCAGCATCGGAAGAAGCGGCAGAAGAAGCCGCCGCACCGTCTGAAGCAGCAGGATCCGAAGAAACGCCGGTCGCTGCGCCCACCGTGGAGGTGGTGCAGCCGGAGGAAAAAAGCGCCGTTCCCCCATGGCTCAAAGAAATATGGCAGCAGCTTTTCCCGGCAGAGGCACCGGCATCCTCCGAACCGGAACCGGCATCTTCTGAGGAAGTGCTGTCGGCATCCGAAGCGGTGCTGCCGCCGGAAGAGACCGGGATTGAATCTGAAACGGAAGGAGCAGCAGAATGAAATACAAAAATTTTCTCCTCCGGGCGGTGAACCTGCTGCTGATTCTGGGGGTGCTATGGCAATACCAGCAGGTGGCGCTGGTCCGGGCAGCAGCGGTGAGCCAGCGCAAGCAGGAGATCGCTGAGGTGGAAGCCTACAATGCTTCCGTTTTGCAGGCGCAGAGCGCAGCGCAGGCAGAGCAGACCCAAAGCGGCTACCGGGACGGCACCTATGAGGGCAGCGCCTTTGGTTTTGGCGATGTCATCCGGGTGTCGGTGACCATCCGGAACGGAAAAATGACCGATATTGCGGTGCTGGATGCCTCCGGCGAGGATAAGCCCTACTATAAGCAGGCGCTGCCTTTGCTGGACGAGATGCTGGCAATACAGTCTGCCGGGGTGGATACCGTTTCCGGCGCTACCCTCACGGCAGAAGGTCTCATCGGTGCAGTCGAGGACGCACTGGGAAAGGCGGCAGGATGATGGAAAAAACACAGACAAAGCCTTTGACAGCGGCGCAGCAGCGCCAGCAGGACAAAAAGCGCCGTACATGGCTGCGCGCCGGGGTACAGCTGTTCTTCTTTGTGACCATGCCGGGCGCATTCGTAGCCGGTTTTTCCGGGGTAAAACAGATCTTTCTGCACATCGGCGCAGGCGAGGTACTCACAGCGGACAGCTTCACGCTTTCTCTGCTGGGGCTGTGCGGCTTCACTTTGCTGTTCGACCGTTTTTTCTGCGGATACGCCTGCGCCTTTGGCAGCTTGGGTGATGCCGTCTGGGCACTGTCCGGGCTTATCCAGAAAAAGCTGTTCCACCGCAAAAAGCAGCTCCGTCTGCCGGAGCGGGCGGTGCTTTGGGGGCAGAAGGTCAAATATCTGCTGCTGGCGGGGCTGGTGGCGCTGTATGTGACCCGGCAGGAAAAGCTGCTGACCGGCACAAGCCCGTGGGAGGTGTTTTCCCGCCTGACAGCTCTGCGTCTGCCGCCGGAGGGCTTCGGCGTGGGCATCGGGCTGCTTGTGCTCATCTTGCTGGGCATGGCAGTGCAGCCTCGGTTCTTCTGTCAGTTTCTCTGCCCCATGGGAGCAGTGTTCGCCCTGCTGCCGGTGCTGCCTTTTGCGCGGCTGCACCGGCAGAGCGATGGCTGCATCCCGGGTTGTAATGCCTGCAAGCAGCAGTGCCCGGTGTGCCTGAAGCTGGAGGAAAGCAGCCTGCGCAGCGGGGAGTGCATTGCCTGTGAAGCCTGCGTGGGCACCTGTCCCAAGCAGAACATCCACCGGTGGGATAGGACATTGTGCAAGAGCCTGTGGCTGCCGGTACTGGCGAAGGCGCTGCTCTTCTTCCTGCTGGGCTGCTGGCTGGGCTTTTGCCGATTCATCTGAACTAAAAAAGGAGGCTGCTGCGCAGTATTTGTGCAGCGGCCTCCTTTTGGCTGGGATGGATTCATAATTTCAGTACGCCGGAGCATCTGCGGACGCTCCGGCGTACCATTTTTACAGGGAAGACTTCTGCTCCAATAGGTCTGTCATGCTGCGCAGGCTGATGCCAAGGGTGGAAAGGTTATACAGCATGGCGCTGGTAGCCGGGGGCAGGATGCCCAGTGCGCCCAGAAGGATGAGCGCTGAGTTGAAGCTGAGCACAAAGCGGTAATTGCTGCCCACCCGCTTTTGCAGGGCGTTGGCAATGGATTTTAACATTGTTAGCGGCAGCTTGATACGGAGGATCATTTTGGTCATGCTCCCTTGCAGAAATTAGCAGACCGCGGCCTGTAAAGGCAGCAGAAAGATTGAATGCATCGTACTTTTTTCGATTTTGCATAACAAATTTTTCAAAAACCTCTTGACGCATTCTACATACCGTGGTATTTTTTTTGTAAATCCCACTGCTCTTGTGGATTGGTTTGAACCTTTCCACAAGATGTGGTCGTGTTCATTTTGAACACTGCCTCACCGTGGATTATCCCTGAAAGATTTACCGCCCCGCAACACACCCGATTCATTTTGCCGCCGATTCACCCGACAAAATCCATCGCTGCGCTGCGTGGGCGGTATTTTTCTTTTCCGGGGAAGATTGCACCTTGAAAATTTCATGAGCCGTCCGAACGTGATACCGGCTTTCCAGTCAACGCCGCTGCAAAACAGGGGCAGGAACTTCGTTCGGAGCAAACGGCGATCAACATACACGAGCAGCGGAACTCTCTACTTATTTTTGCGTCTTAACAATTCGGAAACATTTGTTGAACTTGTCGGGGCGAGGCCCCTCCATCTGCTATCGCAGACCGTTCTGCCGCTTAAAAGCCCCACTGGGGCTTTCATTGCTGCGCTGCGCTTCGCAAACGCGGTCTATGCGTTTTGAGCGCAGCGGTAGGGGGCAAGAACCGTCCAGTGGCCACAAATTTTCAATTCTTGAAAATTTCCTGTCCATCCGGGACTTCACTTCTCAAACTCTTGCGAGTTTTGATGTGATCTTGTTGGGGTAGCGCTTGTCGGGGCAACGCCCCTCCATCTGCTGTCGCAGACCGCGCTGCCGCTTAAAAGCCCCACTGGGGCTTTCATTGCTGCGCTGCGCTTCGCAAACGCGGTCCCACCCCAAACCCTGCTCATATTCGCACCTTGCGGTGCGAAAGAACGGCGTGTCGTGCTTACATAACTTCACCGAGGAGTTATCGAACAGACAGGAGGTACAATGACCAAAACGAATGTTCAACCGATTCCTAGCAATTTGCAGCACCACGACACGCCGAACAACAAAATAAATAGAGAGCAGACTGTTCTTCTTTCACACACCCATTAAATTTTTTTCCTGAATCTGCTTGACGAATATTACGGTTAGTGATATATTTATTACAGTAACCGTAACAAGGAGGCAAACCATGCGCGATAATGCAAAAGGTGGTGCGCTTACAGAAGTCACCTTTTTTATTTTGCTTTCTCTTTATACGCCAAAACACGGATACGCTGTTATGCAGTTTATTGAAGAAAAAACAGACGGACGGCTTTCCCTAGGCGCAGGCACTTTATATGGAGCATTAAACTCTTTGCAGGACAAGAAATGGATCGAACCTTGCGGAGATTGTGATGGAAGAAAAAAAGAATACCGTATTACGTTGCATGGGAAGGAAGTCGCAGAAAAAGAACTCACAAGACTAAATGAGCTTGTAAGCATCGCGAGTGAAATTATTGGAGAGGTACAGTATGAGTAAAAAATGCTATCGCTTCTTTGGTGGATTGCTAAATGCACAGGCAAACTGGTTAAACCACATGTCTCAAAAAGGTTATCGACTTGTCCGGACAGGAAGAATGCTCTATGAATTCGAAAAATGTAATCCTGACGAAGTGACCTATTGTGTAGAGTTTATCGGAGAAAAATCAAAAGATAACGCAACAGACTATGCTAACTTTTTGGAGGATATGGGCTACAAGGTATTTTTCAAGAATATCAATCTAAACTATTCTGTCGGAAAAGTTCGATTGCGTCCATGGGCGGAAATGGGCGGTTGTATTGCAACAAACTCAACAACTTTTAACAGGGAACTATTGATTGTGGAAAAATCAAACGACGGAAAGCCTTTTGAACTTCATACTTCTTATGCCGATAAAGAAAAATACTACCGCAATTTGCGTAACCCATGGCTATTCCTGCTGCTCCTATTCGCACTGTTTGCGATTATCAAGCATTCTATTGTCTTGGGTATTTTTTCATTGGTTTCTGCAATTCCCAGCATTCTATACCAGCTCCAAATTATAAATGTCCGACAAAAAGCCAAAACGTGGGAACAATAAATAATAATCAAGAGGGTGACAACAAAAGCTGTCGCCCTCTTGATTGTTATTTATAGAAATACCAAAAAGATTGCTCCGCAGCCTTTGAGGAGCAGCACCGTGCAGAGCTGACAGCGTACCGGGCGGCAGCAGCCTATTTCAAGGCAAACAGCATCACAAAGCTGCCCAGCCCGAAAAAGCTGGAAGCCGAGTATGCGCAGCTGGCATCCGAAAAGGCAAAGTTCT
>OGMK01001496.1_pt1 | contig 11026 bp, 11 predicted proteins | sample 1573151 | NCBI WGS metagenome assembly OGMK01 (sample SAMEA2581887, study PRJEB24529) | metagenome | biome: Human gut stool | place: China | collected 2011
GCGCAGGTTCATGGTGTCCGTGACCCTGCCTTCCGGGGTGAAAAATGCGCCATTCGAGTAAAGCAGTTGGTGGGTACTCAAAAAATCGTCACAGAAGATAGATTCGTTGAAGAAGCCTTTCTTGATCCATGCGGGGGTAAAGTTGTTTCCCATAGGCACACATCCTTTCTTCGGTGCTGCGGCTTATCCATGTGGTCAATTTGGCCACATGGATTTTCTCTGCTGCAACAGGTGGATAAACGTCCTTTGGGTTACGGCAAATCAATGTGGACAATTTGTCTACATTGATTTCTCCTGCCGCAACGAGTAGATTAAACGTCCGTTTCACCTCATGTGCTCATTTTGACCACATGAGGTGAATTGCCGTTCTCTCTGCATGGCTTTCCTGCCCCCCTCCGGCGGCGTTTTCCGGCTCTCCTTCTCAGGGTCATCGCCGGGTATCCCATACAGACGGTCATGCGGTTTTCAAGGTCCAACGGGCAAAACGGCAATAAAAAAGCCGTCACAAAACAGACCAGCCCTGCCTTCGCTTTTTCTGGAAGGTCATGCTAGTCGGTTATGTAACGGCTGAAAGCCAAGATGTTCAGCCCCGCAGGGTCTGAACGAATATGTAAAAATATGTTATATTCAATTGTTGGAATAGACTACCACAAAAATCGAGCCGTGTCAACAAAAAGTTTTGAGAATACGTCACTTTCGGCAGTGTGCAAGAAAAAGCAATGAAAACTTTGGCAAAAAGAGAGAGGGCTGGGCGGTGCCAGCCCTCTTGACAAGGCAATGAGGCACATCAATATGGGCTTGCAAAATTTATTAAGGGAATGCGGTGATAGTAGGACTTATACAAATTAAAACACCGTTCGGTTCTGGTGAAGGAGAACCAGAACCGAACGGTGCAAATGGAAGAAGGAGAAAAGCGTAGAAAATCAGACGATGCAATCTGGGAGCAACGCATGGAGCTGTGTCAGCAGTTCTTCGCAAGAATCGGAATAAATCACAAGGGTAAGCGGATTGCTCAGGTCGAGACTGTAAATGCCAAGCAGGGATTTGGCATCAATGGTATATCGCCCGGAGACTAAGTCCATCTCATAGGGATATTTGGACAGCAAATCTACAAATTCCTTGACCTGATCGACCTGCCGCATTCTGATCTGTAATTTTGTCATAGGGTATCCTTTCTTTTACAGCAGTGGGATAGAGGCAATGCAGTTCTGAATTTCCACCATGGAGGGCATTGCAGGGATTGCGCCGCCCTTTGTCGTGGTCAGACTGCCCGCTGCATTGCCGAAGCGGACGATTTCTTCAAGCTCAAATGCAGGGAGGGTACGCAAATCCTCAGCATCTTTTCCTCGCAGCTGGTAGTGAATTGCGCCCATGAAAGCGTCGCCTGCACCAGTCGTGTCCACGGTAGGCACATCATAGGTGGGAAGATGCCCTGCTCCCACAGCGTTCCGGTAATAAGCACCCTTTGCACCCAGCGATACCAGCACAAGAGATGGCCCCATTTCGAGCAGGGCTTGTGAGCCGCGGGCAAGGTCGCTTTCGTTTGTGATAAGCTGCATTTCTTCCTCGGAAACTTTCAGAAGATCCGCCAGCTTGACACCTTCCTGCATCTGGACAACGGCATCTGCCGGGTGCTCCCACAGAAGCGGACGGTAATTGGGGTCAAAGCTGACCAGCTTGCCCTGCTGCCGTGCATACCGCGCAGCTTCCAACGTGGCGGTGCGGCTCGGGTCGGCGGTCAGAGAGACAGAGCCGAAATGGAAGATGGCAGCATCGTCGATCAGATTCCTGTTGACTTCTGCCGAAGTCAGCATCACATCGGCACCGGGGTTCCGGTAAAAGGTAAAGGAGCGGTCTCCCTTGCTGTCAAGCTGAACGAAGGCAAGGGTCGTGGGAATCTTTTCGTCGATCACCAGACCGGACACATCAATGCCGCTTTCCACAAGGGTCTGGCGGAGAAAATCGCCGAATCCGTCTTTGCCGACTTTTCCGATGAATGCTGTTTTGCCGCCCAGACGGGCATTCATGGCAAGGACATTGGCGGGTGCACCGCCGGGATTCCGGGCAAACAATTCGATGCCCTGTGCATTGGTTCCGTTCGGGGTAAAGTCGATCAGGCTTTCTCCCAAAGCTACAACATCAAACATGGTATCACCTCAACCTGCTTTTTTAGCGTTCAGTTCGGACATAATCTGGTTATACGAACGCTTACTGATTCGGTAGAAGAACAGGACAATCGCTGTTACCAGCCACAGCGCACCGGGAAGCAGCGAGAATGCATAGTGCATCGCATTCTGCACGGCAGCATTCTGCACCTGATTGGGGGCAAAACTCAATGCACTCAGCACACCAGCCAGCGCAGAGGTGCCAATCGCCATGCCCAGCTTGTTCCCCAGTGAAACGAATGCGTACTGGAAACCATCGTTGCGGACACCGGTTTTCCACTCGCCATACTCCACGCAGTCGGGAACGATGGCGTAGATGGCGGTATTGAATCCGCAGAAGAAGAACTGGGACAGTGCAGCGAATGTATAGAACGGAATGGGAGAAGAAACTGCACTGAAGAAATAGAGCGCAATCAGGGAAACGCCGGTTCCGGCAGCGAAAAGGGAAGCGGTGTGCCCTTTGTTGCCCAGCTTTTCAAACACGAAGGGGAATGCCGCAGCACCCAGAATGGAGGGAACGATCAGGATCATCGAGTAGATGGTAAACAGATTCTCGTTGCCTTCCACATATTTGAAGTAATAGAGCAGGTCGGCATTGCGGCCATACAGCGTCACACCGAACAGGAACTGACCCGCCAGTGCAATCAGGTAGGGCTTGTTCTGAAGCGCTGCATCCAACTGCTTTTTCAGTGAGACTTTTTCCCGCTCCGGGGGCTGGACGACCTCTTTGGTTTTGGCGAAACAGAACCAGTGACAGAGGGTGAAGATACCGCCGTAAAGGACGGTCACCAGAAGATATCCCCGTGCTGCATTATCACCGCCAAAAGCAGAGATCAAAGGCAGGGTGATGATGTTGATGATATTGATGGCGATCATGGCACAGACGGAGCGGGAGGTGTTGATTTTCGCACGCTCCTCGATGTTCTGGGTCAGGGTGCCGCAGAGCGTACCATAAGGGATGTTCACGCAGGTATAGCCCAGAACCAGTACACAATAAGTAATGTACATATACAGGCTCTTGGCACTGTCTGACCATGCGGGGTGCGCCCAGAACGTCAGCACGAGCACCACAGCAGTTGCCGGTGCGCCGAACAGCAGCCATGGACGGTAGCGTCCCCAGCGGGAACGGGTGCGGTCGCTCAGCGAACCGATCACGGGGTCATTGATGGCATCCCAGAAGCGGGAGACCAGCATCAGGAGGGACACTGCCGCCATGCTGATGCCGCAGACATCGGTGTAAAAAATCATCAAGAAGTTGCCAACGAACATCCAGCTGAAGTTGCAGCCCACATCGCCCATGCCGTAAGCGATTTTACTGATCAGAGGGACTTTGATGTTCGTATCCTGCTGTTTCGGCTCTGCTGTGTAACTCATACGACGCGCTCCTTTCTCCTCTTGACGCGATGCTTATAATTTCTGGCAGAACTCTATTCTCTCTTTATTCGGGCCTTCGACCATGAAAAAGCGAACACCGTTTTCCCAGAACGGCAGTGACTGGATGCTGGAATGCAGCAGGTGCATCCCTGCCTCTTTTGCCGCAGCAAAGGCGGCTTCGATATCGGTCGTTGCCAGAGCTACATGGTCGATTGCTCCGGCCTTTTCCGCCGCACGATGGTTTTCATAGGTTTCGATCATCAGATCGCCAAGCTGAAGAAACGCAACGCGCTCCCCGGCGGCTTTGTTTACCGTTTCCAGCGCAGAAACAAACCCCAGCTTCTTGTAAAATGCAATGGTCTTGTCGAGATCATTTGTCGGGATGCCAATGTGCGCCACACCGGTCAGAACCTGCGGAAAACTCATACCTTCGTTGCCTCCGCAATCTTCACCACTGCTTTGACGATGTTGGCCTTGTCCGAAATGCTCTTGTCCATGGCATTCTGGATGTCGTCAAAGTCAAAGATGTTGGTCACAATGCCCTTCAGGTTGATTTTGCCGGAAGCAACGGCATCGATCGCCATGGGGTAAATGTGGCGATAACGGAACACGGTCTTGAAAGTCAGTTCCTTGTCCAGTGCAAGGCTCATAGGCAGGGTCATCTCGCCGGATTTGGAGTAACCGACCAGAACGATGTTTGCACCCTTCTGCGCCATCTCAATGGCCTGGCGGGTAGTGATTTCTGTACCAGCAGTCTCGATAACGAGGTCGCAGCCCAGACCATCGGTCAGGTCGAGAATCGTTTGGACGGCATCCTTTTCGCGGCTGTTGATCACACCGTCTGCACCCAGTTCAAGAGCCTTATCCAGACGCTTCTGCATGATATCCACAACGTAAACACGGGAAACACCCTCGGCTTTCAGCGCCATCATGGAGACCAGACCAATGCAGCCTGCACCCATGACCACCGCAGTCTGACCGGCATGAGCACCGCCCTGATTGGCTGCGTGGAAACCAACAGCCAAAGGCTCGATCAGCGCACCTTCCATGGTGCTTACGTTGTCCGGCAGCTTGAAGCAGAGGTTTGCTTCATGGGCCACATACTCCTGAAAAACACCGTCTACCGGCGGAGTAGCGAAGAACACGACATCCGGGCAGAGGTTGTATTTGCCCTCACGGCAGAACTTGCAGTGACCGCAGGTCTTGCCCGGCTCCAGCGCAACGCGGTCGCCGACTTTCAGATGCTTGACAGCACTGCCAACTTCCACGACTGTGCCGCCCGGCTCGTGGCCCAGCACGAACGGCGGCTTGACTACATAATTGCCGATCGCACCCGTTTCATAGTAGTGCATATCGCTGCCGCAGATGCCAACGTATTCCAGCTTGACCAGAACTTCGTCCTCTTTGGGTGTGGGGATCGGGCGGGTGGTGTAGCCCATCTTGCCGATGCCGTTCATGACTGCAACTTTCATTGTGCCTTTCATAAGATGACCTCCGTTTTTGTTTGCTTATTAACTTTTATAAAGTGTTTATGAATGTGACTACAAATTAGCACACCGCACAACCAAAGTCAAGCCCTTTTTCGCGGATTCGGAGAACTGCACAAGGAAAAAGCGGCGGAATTGTGCAAAAAATCGAGGACGGCAGGTGCCGTCCTCGATGGGAAGGTTTATAGGTTCTGAATGAAGGCTTCGATATGGAGCAGAGCGGCTCCCAGCGCAGAGGCTTCCAGCTTATAGCGGCTGAACTTCAGGTAGGAACTGTCCGGCTCAAACGTATTACGCTCGACCAGCATTTCCCGGAGCGGTTCGCCAAACTCTGCCAGAAATCCGCCAACGTAGCCGCCAACAATTACATCACAGTCGAAGGTCATGCGCAGATTATTGACTGCTACAGCAAGGTAAGAAAGGTATTCATTCCATGCCGTTTGCAAAGCTGCATCGCCAGAGCGCAACCCATCAAAGAATAGTGCAAGATTTCCGTCAGTCAGTCGGGAGAGGACTTTTGCAGAGCAATAGGCATCCAGACAGCCCTTTTTTCCGCAGTAGCAGGGGCGGCCATCGGGAACGAGCGTGTTGTGCCCGAACTCTCCGGCACGAAGATGGTCGCCGCCATAGAGCGCTCCACCGGTCAGAATCGCACCACCGACACTGTTGCTCAGAGAAAGGTAGACAAGGCTGCGGGGAGATTCGAGGTCGCGCACTTCAGCAAGTCCGGCAGCGTTCGCGTCATTGATGAACCGGCAGGAGAACGGGATGTAACGGCTGAATTCTTCGGTAGGAACATTCCGCAGACCCAAGGCATGAGAGTAAACCAATGTCTGCCCCTCTTTGTCCAGAATACCGGGCAGCGAAATGCCGACACCCAGAATTTTTTCCACCGGGTAGCCCTCTTTTTCGATCAGCCCCTGCACGATTCCGGCAAGCATTTCCGCATAGGTGTCCGACCGCTCATAAAGACGCTTTTTACGCTCATAGCGGAGAAGGTTACCGGACAGATCGACCAGAACTGCTCCGACATGATTCTGGGTAATCTCCAGTCCGACCGCAAGTCTGGCATCCCGTACAGGAGCGAATGCTCTCGCCTTGCGCCCGCCGGTGGATTCAAAGGTGCCGACCTCCTGCACCAGTCCCATCGCCATCAGTTCTTTGACATTCTGCAATACGGTCGGCCAGCTGTTGTTGACTTTTGCCGCAAGCTCCGGCTGCGAGATTCGGTCGCAGGAAAAAATGCTGCGAATCGTTCGGATGCGGTTGATTTTTTTAACATCGCGGTTATTTGCTCCGCTGCCGGTCATAGGATGATTCACCTCCAAGAGCGGGTTTTACATTTGAAAGAAGATTTATAAAGTTCTTTCTTATTATAGAGAATCTGGCTAGATTCTGCAAGGGAAACATTTACGAATAAAAAAGCGTTAGCCGAAAAGAGCGAGTTGCTTATGGATAAGAAGCGATGCCCACCAGCTTATGGCAAACCATAGGTCGGTGAGCATCGTGTTCTTTAGGGGGCGCTTAATCTTCCAGTCTGCCGTGCTCACAGCCAAGCGAGAGATAGTGTTCCATCTCGCCACTCAGCACAAGCTGTGCATATTCCAGTGGTTTGTTGTACAGCAGCCAGTCTAGTTCTGCCCGCTGTGCAGGGGTGTTGCCGTACTCGTCCTCGATGGCGATGCAGTCGATGGCAACGGCAGAGCTATCAGCGAACTGGGCTTCTATCCGGTTGGTGTCCATGTTGTAGCGGCAGGAAAGCAATTTGTTCATGGTAAAACTCCTTTTATATAAGGCGGTGTCAGTTCGATTGTCCATATCCCTGCCAAGAATCAAATTGTTGATGTACATTTGATGTGTGGTATAAATTGGTGATATAGAGTGTGCCTTTCGCCGGATGAAACAGACCTGTTTTCACCCCATTGCATAAAAATCCGATACCTGTTTTAAGGTGCTGATTTTGGCTCTGCACATTTTTGCACACTTTTTGCACACCGGAACGGCTGGATAACGGATGCAAGAGGTGACAACAGGTGCAAAGAATGCAGCAGATGCAAAACACAAATTTACGATAAAACGATAAAAATAACGAATTGACGCAATTTTGAAAATTGACGATTGTTGCACGTTGGTTTCTCTTAATCAGTGGGCCCAGGGTTCGAGTCCCTGGAGGTGCACCAGATATTGAACGTCAAATCGTAAGATTTGGCGTTCTTTTTTGTTATGTGACCCCGAAAAATCGGGGCTTGCACGGTCAATGCGCGGTTTTTGCACGGTCGGCGTTTTCGTGAGAATCCTCTGCATGGGCTGGAATTGCTTTGAAATGCGTGGTAAATTTTGCATCAGGTCAGCAGTGCAAGACGGAGCTGTGCCTTTACTTCGGGGTCTGCGTTCTTCAAAAGTTCCAGCAGAGCGGTCATGGAGATGGTCGGTTCGCCTGCGGCGGGTACAGCCTGCGGGCTGAGGCTTTCCTGTTTAGCATAGAACCCTTCTTCAAACTTCTTGCCCAGTTCCACACGGGAGGCCTGCTGGATATGAGCGTAGGTGTTTACCAGCATATCCGCCGTAGCGTGACCCGTTGTGCCCTGAACGGCCTTCACATCGCCGCCGGAGATCATCAACTGATAGGTTGCGCTGGAATGCCGCAGACCATGGAAAACAATACGGGGGAACTCCGGGTGTGCGTCCTGCCATTTCAGGAACTTTTTGCGGATGAGCACCGGCTCCACCGCCAGACCGTTGGGCAGACGGAACAGCATACCGCTGTCATGGTAGCGTGTCGGATCTTTCATCTCGTCTGCCGCTAACTGATTCAGCCACTTCTTTAGCTCTTCTTTTAGAGCAGAGGTCATGAAGATGGTGCGGCAGGAAGACACCGTTTTGGTACTTTTCAGGATGAGGGAAGTGGTGCTGCGCTCCAGCTTGTCCGGGAATACCTTGATGATGCAGCCATCGTCTACTTGTTTCAGGGCTTCTTTTCGCACCCGCTGCATGGACTTGTTGATACGGAACGTTCCGATGCCATCCGCAGCATCAAAGTCGATATCCTCTGGGGTCAGACCCACGATCTCGCCCTCTCGCAGTGCACCCACCAGTGTGAGGTGGACTGCCAGATGCAGGATAGGGTCCTCCATGCTGTCCAGAGCCGCGCGCATTTCCTCTACCGTCCAGATGGTGCGCTCCTGTGTGGACTTCTTGGGGCTGTCCACGGGAACAGGACTCTTAATCAGGATTCCCCACTCTACGGCATACTGGAATGCGGTGCCCAGCAGCCGATGAACCTCGTGGATGGTGGTGCCGGAAAGGAACCGCTGCTTCTGTTTTTCGGTCAGCTCCTGCTTCTTTCCCTCGATATACGAGCCGCAGGGCGTTTTGCTCAGGGTCGTGTAGAGGTTCTCCATGTGGTAGGGCTTGAGCTTCTGCATCTCCATGCTGCCGATATAGGGGATAATCAGGTTCTGGATGGTGGAAAGGTTGGATTCGTAGGTTTTGGGTGCCCACTTGTGTTTGCTGCACTGCTTGGGCAGCCAGTCCATGAGGAACTCTGCCACCGTCACCGAGGACGGAATCAGGAAAGTACCAGCCGCCAGTTCATGCTCAATCTGCTTTTTCCGGTTCGTTGCCTCCTCTTTGGTGGGAAAACTCTCCCATTTGTCGCAGCTCTTGCCGTGCTCATCTTCATAAGTGTATCGGACGCTATAAGAGTTGCCTCGCTTCGTAATATATGCCATACTGTTTGCCTCCTTATCAAGCTGCCCGGTAGAGCCACGCATCGAAACTGTCTTTCGGTACACGGATGCTTCCGCCTACCCGCAGGACACGGAATTCGGTGGTGCTGTTGCACAGGTTGTAAGCAGAGCGCAGGCTGATGGCCAGCATTCGTGCGATCTCTTCCACCGTGTACACCAGCTTCGTGGTTGCTGGGCTGTCAGTCGGAGACTTGACGGCATTGGTTTGAGTGACCACCTCCATTGTAGTCGTGGGCGAGTCCTTTTGCAAGAGCTTATTCGTATAATTTTCAGATTTCACAGCTTCGGTCATGTCAGGCCGATTCAAATTCATAGGCAGACCTCCAAATCCTTGTAGCCGGGTGACTTTTGCACCCGGCAATTTTTGTTTTCCAATGTTTTTCAGTTTATCCGATCAAGCGTTTCATGCGTTCCAGCTTTTCCTGCGCAGTTTCCTTGCGGAAACTTACACCGATACAGGAGATTGGGACGCACATTTCCAATAGGCGGTCATAGATGCGGGCATGAGCAGTATCTTGCGGGTGGCGTATCTCGTCCAGTGTCAAGTTGGTGGTGACGATCAACGGCTTCCGGCTGCGGTATCGGCTGTCCACGATGTTGTAGATCTGTTCCAGCGCATACTCGGTGCCTCTTTCCATGCCGAAATCGTCAATGATGAGCAGGGGATAGCGGCAGAGCTTGTCCACGACCTCATTGCGCCCGGAAAAGCAGCTGCTCAGCTCGTTTAGGATTCGGGCAAAGTTCGTTATACGCACAGGCACCTCCTGCTCCATCAGAGCGTTTGCAATGCACCCGGCAAGGAAACTCTTGCCGGTGCCCACACCGCCCCAGAGGAGCAGTCCTAGGCTCTCTGAGCGCATGGTCTGCCACTGCTCTACATAGCGCTGTGCGTGGTGCATCTGCGGGCTGCGCCCATTGTCGTTTTCAAATGTCCAGTTGAGCATTGCCGAGTCGGAAAATCCATCGGTTTTCAGCCGCCGCACAAGGTCGTTGTGCTTTTGCTGGTTGATAAGGGCTTCCTGCTTTGTCCTCTCGATGCGCTGGCAACTGCATTCGATTGGGTGCTTGTTTTTGCCCATCAGGGCAATGCCCTTTGCAAAGAATGCTTCTTTTGGGGTATGACATTTTCCGCAATAAAGCAGGCCATCCTCGCCATAATAATCCTCAGTGTTTTCGGGAATAATGGAAATGGACTGTTCCAAAGTTTTTTCAATCGTCTCTATAGGCTTTCTCCTTCCTTGAATGTGTAGTCCGGGATGCCCGGTGCTTGCTTCTGTTCTGACTTTTGCCGTTTTGCCCAGATGCGCAGGGTGGCGGCATGGTCGGCGTACTTTCTGCCGGTGGACTGGATATAAGCCGAAAGCTGCTCGATCAGGCTATCTAGCCCGGAAAAGTCAGCTTTGAGTCGCTTATACTCTTTTTCCGTCAGAAAGACATTCTGGTATTCTCCCAACGATAGACAAGCATTGTTTGATCTTATTCGGTGGTTATCATTCGGGTTGTTCTTATTACGTTGGTTAGGTGTGCATTTTTGCGCAATCGTACTGTGCGTTTCTGCACAGTCAGCTTGTGCGCTGGTGCATACTATGACTGCGCAATTCTGCACAGTATGCGGAACTTTGAGCAGAATGTGGCTGGGTTTAGAAAAGCCGTAGCGCACTCGTTCGGCAAGGTCAGTTTTTTCCAATTCTGTAAAGGCGCGTGTCACGCTGGAAATACAGCACCCTAAATCCTTCGCCAGATTGGAAAGCGGATAGATCACATAAATGCGTCCCCGATCGTCCACCCAGTTGTTTTTCTGAGAGAGTGTGGCACGGTCGAGCAGGAGCGTGTAGAGAAGCTTTGACGTGTGGCTCAGGTCAGCGTCGGGAAGAAACCGGGCATAGGGCAGATACTGCGGCAGCGGCATATTGGGTTTCAAATAATCTGAAATGGCATTCACCTCCTTGTCTTTCATACGACCATCTGTCGGGTTAGGAGTGTTGTTCTTTGCCATCATTCAGTCTGTCTTTTACAGCCTGAAGATACCGGCTGGCACGGTCGATAAAAACCAGCAGTTTCTCATTGTTCTTCGGTTCGGTAAGAATATCGGGGTATTCACGAAAACACATTTCCCAACGCCGGACAAAATCTTCCTGCGCTCCCTGAATCTCGCACATCATGGCTTCGCCATCTGCCAAACGGCGAGGTGAATAGATGCTCTTGACGGCATCCTTGAGATTCTGTTTTTCTTCCTTGTTGAGTCCTTTCT
>OGMK01001499.1_pt1 | contig 10971 bp, 9 predicted proteins | sample 1573151 | NCBI WGS metagenome assembly OGMK01 (sample SAMEA2581887, study PRJEB24529) | metagenome | biome: Human gut stool | place: China | collected 2011
TTATTTACCAGGATCCGTCTGCCCTGTGTTGTCCGGCGTTGCGGCGTCGGAATCGGAGTCGGGATTGTCGCTCGACGGCTGCTCGCCATTCGATTCAGAGGGAGAGACGTCCGAATCTGATGATGTCGCATCATCTTTGGAGGAAACCGCCTCATTCATTTGCTTGATGAGCTGCGCGATCCATGAGATTAGGCTTTTGCTATCGGCCGGCATCTGTTCCGTGACGTCGATGACCGGCACATCGGATTTGTGTGCGGTGCCGGTCAGAATATTTGTGGCATCCTCCGCCTTCTGAACATTGTTGATCAGCATATCCACTTGATGACCCTCCAGAATCTTCTGGAAGTCCTGGAGTTCCTTGGACGAGGGCTGAGAGCCTTCCGAGATGGACTGCGTGTAGCTTTCGGGAGTCTTATCGGATAGGCCCATGTCGCTGAGCAGATAATATGCGACCGGCTCGGTGGCTGCGTAGGAGACGTTCTTATGCGTATCGGAGAACTCTTTCATGCTTCTCTCGATTACCGTCTCGCGTCTGTTCCACGCCTTGAGTTTGTTTGTGAAATATTTCCTTTGCTTGGGCATGATGCGGCTGTAGGTGTCGGCAAGCTCCTTCGCCATGGCGTTGCGTGCGTCGCTGGAGAACCAGAGATGGGGATTGTCTCCCTCAACGGCTCCGACCATTTGCGCGGCCGAAACGGAAACGGTGTCTCTTTCCAGGTTTTTTGTGGCCCAGGAGTCGTATCCCGCTCCGTTGGACACGACGACCTGTGCCTTCTGCAGGGTGTCGACAGCAGTGGTCTTCGGTTCGAACGTGTGGGCGTCCTCTGTTGTGGAGGACAGAATCGAGGTGACTTTGACGTGCACGCCGCCGATCTGCTCCGCCAAAGCCCCCCACTGGTTGACCGACGCCACCACGTTGATCGGGGTGGTCTGCTCCTTTGGTGCGTCGGGTGCCGTTGGTTGATCGGGCTCCGAAGAAGCGCCAAAGCAGGAAGCGGTGCCCAGCACAGTGCACAATGTGATTCCCGCGGCAAGGATGCGGAAAAATGGACGCTGGTGAGAGCGCATGTCGATTGCCTTCCTCTTGGGTCGTCCGTCGTTTCGGTCGCGTCCATCTCATATAGCACATGCGCGACTTACGACTGAAACCAAGATAGCCTACGATACTTGCAAATGCCAATACGACAAGCGACTTAGCGAGGAAGTGGACCACATGGGAACAAGGATTGATGGCAAAAAGGTGGCGGCACGGACCAAGGCGGACCTCGCCAAACGCGTGGAACTGCTGAAGGCGAGGGGAATCCAACCTGGATTGGGTACCATTTTGGTCGGATCAGACCCCGGCTCCGTGAAATATGTCGCCGGCAAACATGCCGATTGCGCCGAAATCGGCGTGAATTCCATCAAGCGCGAGCTGCCTGAGAATGCGACGTTCGATCAGGTCGCCGATGCGGTCCGCCAGCTCAATGCGGATCCCGCCTGTACCGGATATATCGTGCAGCTGCCCTTGCCAAGGGGAATCGACGAGAACGCCATCATCGATCTGATCGATCCCAAGAAGGACGCCGACGGGATGCATCCGTATAATCTCGGCGAACTTGTGCTGCATGCCCGAGGAGACATCACCACGCCGTTGCCATGCACGCCTCGCGGCGTGATCGAGCTGTTGCGCGCCTACGACATCGATTTGGACGGCAAGGAGGTGTGCGTGCTGGGCCGTGGCATCACCATCGGCCGCACCATCGGTCTGTTGTTGACTCGTAAGGCGGTCAACGCCACCGTCACGCTGTGCCATACGGGAACCAAGGATGTGCGTGACCACATGCGACGGGCCGATGTGATCGTCGCAGCCATGGGAGTGGCTGGTTTCGTCAAGCCGGAAGACATCAAGGAAGGGTCGATTCTCGTCGACGTCGGAGTATCCCGCGTGTTCGACGAGGAATCCGGCCGATACAAGGTCAAGGGTGATGTCGATAAAGCCTGTTACGAGAAGGCTTTTGCATACACGCCGAATCCTGGAGGCGTAGGGCCGATGACGCGTGCCATGCTGCTGCAGAATGTTGTGGAGATGGCCGAACGTCAGTTGTGAGTTTCGCGATAGTGCTTTCGGGCGTGTCGTGACATGCGACACGCCCGATTTTTGTGCATGGCTTCTTGTAGACTTTCGCCTTGTGTGTATTTGCGCACACGTATAACTGAAGAACGATTTTATCCATCCACTATTTTGTAAGAAACCACATTAATGGCAGAGAACAATAACGAAGTCGCCAAGGTCGCCATCAACGACATCGGCACCGAAGAGGACTTCATCAAGGCAGTCGATTCCACCATCAAGAACTTCGATGATGGTGATCTGGTCGAAGGTACCGTCGTCAAGGTCGATCATGACGAGGTCCTGCTCGACATCGGCTACAAGACCGAGGGCGTCATCCCCTCCCGCGAGCTTTCCATCAAGAAGGACGTTGATCCTGACGAAGTCGTCGAGGTCGGCGACACCATTGAGGCCCTTGTCGTCACCAAGGAAGACAAGGAAGGCCGTCTGATTCTGTCCAAGAAGCGTGCGCAGTACGAGCGCGCTTGGGGCGACATCGAGAAGATCAAGGAAGCCGATGGCGTTGTCGAAGGCACTGTCATCGAAGCTGTCAAGGGTGGCCTCATCGTCGACATCGGTCTGCGTGGCTTCCTGCCGGCATCTCTCGTCGAGATGCGTCGTGTCCGCGATCTGTCCCCGTACATCGGCCAGAAGATCAAGGCCAAGATCCTCGAGCTCGACAAGAACCGCAACAACGTGGTCCTCTCCCGTCGCCAGTACCTCGAGGAGACCCAGTCCGAAGTGCGCGAGACCTTCCTGTCCCAGCTTAAGAAGGGCCAGATCCGTGAAGGCGTCGTGTCCTCCATCGTCAACTTCGGCGCATTCGTCGATCTGGGCGGTGTTGACGGCCTGATCCACGTTTCCGAGCTGTCTTGGAAGCACATCGATCACCCGTCCGAGGTCGTCAAGGTCGGAGACAAGGTCACCGTCGAGGTGCTTGACGTTGATCTCGATCGTGAGCGCATCTCCCTGTCCCTCAAGGCCACCCAGGAAGATCCGTGGCAGCGCTTCGCCCGCACCCACGTTCCTGGCCAGATCGTCAAGGGCAAGGTCACCAAGATCGTTCAGTTCGGTGTCTTCATCTCCGTCGAAGACGGCATCGAAGGCCTCGTGCATATCTCCGAGCTGGCCAACCGCCACGTGGAGAACCCGGAGACCGTCGTCAAGCCGGGCGAGGAAGTCTTCGTCAAGGTGATTGACGTCGATCTCGACCGTCGCCGCATCTCCCTGTCCCTCAAGCAGGCCAACGACTCCGTTGATCCGGCTTCCGAGGACTTCGATCCGGCTCTGTACGGCATGCCGGCAGAGTACGACGAGCAGGGCAACTACAAGTATCCGGAAGGCTTCGACCCGGCAACCAACGAGTGGATCGCTGGTTACGAGAAGCAGCGTGAGGAGTGGGAGTCCCAGTACGCCACCGCTCACGATCTGTGGGAGCAGCACAAGGAATTCGTTGCCAAGGAACTCGAGAACGCCGAGGCTTCCGCAGCCGAAGACGGCCAGGCTCCGAAGGAAGAGAAGGTCGAAGAGGTGTCCAACTACTCCTCCGACAACACCTCCAACGGCACCCTCGCCGATTCCGACCAGCTCGCCGCTCTGCGCGACCAGCTGCTCGGCAAGTGAGTTTCGACGAATCAAAATAAACTGATTCGCGTAAACCGCTGATAAATGGCCCCGCACCTGATGGTGTGGGGCCATTTGCGTATGTTGCGAGTCCGCCAAACATTACAATGGCGGTTGTGATGATTCGAATTGGGTTGACCGGAGGCATCGCCGCCGGCAAAAGCACCGTCGCTACGCATCTGCGTGAACTGGGCGCGACGCTTGTCGATTATGATGTGCTCGCCCGAAAAGTCGTGGAACCCGGAAGCGTGGGCCTGCAACGAATCGTGGAACATTTCGGGCCGGATGCGATGAACGCGCAAGGTGGTCTTAATCGGCGATGGATGTCCGAACACGTCTTCTCCGATCCGAATGCCGAATCCGAACGTAGAATCCTTGACGATATCGAACATCCGTTGATCTACGATCTTGCATTGTCGGAGGAACGGCAGGCGGTCGAAAAGAATCCGGATGCCGTGGTCGTACATGATATTCCGCTTTTGGCGGAAGTAATCGATGACATACCCATGCGTTTCGACCATATCGTAACAGTCGAAGCACCGGAACAGACGCGTGTGGAACGTATGATGCGCACCCGTGGCATGAGCGAGGCACAGGCGAAGGCGCGTATCGCGCATCAGCCCACGCGTGCGGCACGAGAATCCATAGCCGATGCGGTGATTGACTCATCCCAGGATGTAGAACACATGTTCGACTGTGTTGATAGGCTGATGGAACAGTGGCGTAAGGAAGCGAGACGGAACCATGGGATTCAACATTGAACGAGTGAACAAGCCGTTTGTGGTCAAATCTCCATATAAGCCTTCAGGCGACCAGCCGAAGGCCATCGAGGAGCTGGCCACGCGCATCGAGAATGGCGAGAACGACGTGGTGCTCATGGGCGCCACCGGCACCGGCAAAACCGCCACTACAGCGTGGCTGATCGAACGTCTGCAGCGACCGACGCTTATCATCGAGCCGAACAAGACGCTCGCCGCGCAGTTGTGCGCCGAATTCCGCGAACTCATGCCGGACAATGCGGTGAGCTACTTCGTTTCCTACTACGACTACTACCAGCCGGAAGCGTACATTCCCCAGACCGACACCTACATCGAGAAGGATTCCAACATCAACGACGATGTGGAGCGATTGCGCCACGCCGCCACCGCGAACCTTCTGACCCGTCGCGATTGCGTGGTCGTGGCCACCGTCTCCTGCATCTACGGTTTGGGAACGCCGGAAGAATACGCTGGCCGTATGCTGTTCCTCCAGGAAGGCCAGCAGATCGACCGTGACGATTTACTGCGCAAATTCGTGGACATGCAATACAAGCGCAACGACATCGCCTTCACGCGAGGCACATTCCGCGTGCGCGGCGACACCGTTGAGATCATCCCCGTATACGAGGAACTGGCCATCCGCATCGAATTCTTCGGCGACGAAATCGACCGCATCTCCACTCTGCATCCGCTGACCGGCGACGTGATCGCGCACGAATCGCAGGTGCACATCTTCCCGGCCTCGCATTACGTTGCCGGACCGGAACGTATGGAACGGGCGCTCAAAACCATCCAACAGGAACTTGACGAGCGTACCGCCGAATTGCATAAGCAAGGCAAGGAACTTGAAGCGCAGCGTCTCACCATGCGCACCACATACGATCTGGAAATGCTCTCGCAGGTCGGCACATGCTCCGGCGTGGAGAACTATTCGCGGCATTTCGACGGACGCGCGCCGGGCACGCCTCCGCACACGCTGCTTGACTTTTTCCCCGATGATTTCCTGCTCGTCATCGACGAATCACATGTCACCGTGCCGCAGATCGGTGCCATGTACGAAGGCGACGCGAGCCGCAAACGCACGCTGGTCGAACACGGTTTCCGCCTGCCGTCGGCAATGGACAATCGACCGCTCAAATGGCCGGAGTTCCAGGAACGCGTCGGTCAGACGGTGTACCTGTCGGCAACGCCCGGCGATTACGAACTCGGTTTGAGCGACGGTGTGGTCGAACAGATCATACGTCCGACCGGACTAGTCGATCCGCAGATCGACGTGCGGCCGGTGGAAGGGCAGATCGATGACCTGCTCGCCGAAATCAAAGACCGCGTGGCAAGGAACGAACGTGCGCTGGTCACCACGCTCACTAAGAAAATGGCCGAGGATCTGACCGACTATCTGCTGGAACGCGGCATCAAAGTCGAATATCTGCATTCCGATGTGGACACCTTGCGTCGTGTCGAACTGCTGCGTGAACTGCGTGAAGGCAAGATCGACGTCATCGTCGGCATCAACCTGCTACGAGAGGGCCTCGATCTGCCGGAAGTGTCATTGGTCGCAATCCTCGACGCGGATAAGGAAGGCTTCCTGCGTTCCTACCGTTCGCTCATCCAGACCATCGGCCGTGCGGCGCGAAACGTGTCCGGCACCGTCGTCATGTATGCGGACGACATCACCGAAGCCATGCGCAAGGCCATCGACGAGACCAACCGCCGCCGTGACATCCAGATCGCCTACAATAAGGAACATGGCATCGATCCGAAACCGCTCATCAAGAAGATCTCCGATGTCAACGACATGCTCGCCAAGGAGGACGTCGACACCCAGACATTGCTCGGTACCGGATACCGAAACGCGGACAAAGCCGGCAATTCGCATCTCGGCGTGCCACATACCAGCAAGGAGGAATCCGGCAGGCGGCACGAGGAGATTCTCAAGGCCGGATTGCCCGCGCAGGATCTGGCTGATCTCATTCGACAACTGTCCGAGCAGATGCATACCGCCGCAGAACAACTGCAATTCGAGCTTGCGGCTCGTCTGCGTGACGAGATCCGTGACCTGAAAAAGGAACTTCGGCAGATGACGGAGGCGAGCAAATAGTTCTCGACCGGTCATACGGCATCCGTACCATAGTGGATTATGGCTGAAACACCACTTGCTTTTGAAATCGCCACGTTCGCGGTGCTTGCCGTCTTCTTCGTGGTGGACCTGTTCATCATCGGGCGCAAGCCGCATGTGCCGTCCACCAAGGAATGCGTGCAGCATATCGCGTTCTTCGTGGTCATGGCGTTGATCTTCGGCGGACTCATGTGGTTCTTCGCGGGATCGAAACCGGCCATCGAATTTTATTCGGGCTGGCTTACGGAATATTCGCTGAGTATCGACAATCTATTCGTCTTCGTCATCATTATGTCGAATTTTGCGGTGCCAAAACAGCTGCAGAAATTCGTGCTGTCCATCGGCATCACCATCGCATTGGTGTTGCGCGGCGTGTTCATCCTCATCGGCGCGGCCATTATCTCCCGCTTCACCTGGGTGTTCTTCCTGTTCGGCGCATTCCTTATCGTCACCGCCATCAAGTTGGTCACCGGGGGAGACGAAGATGAGGAATATCATGAGAATGGCTTGATTCGCGCATTGCGCAAGGTCATCAAGATCACCGATGAGTATGACGGAGAAAAGTTGCGTACCGTCAAAAACGGTGCCAAGTATTGGACTCCGATGCTGATCGTCTTTCTGACCATCGGCACCACCGATGTGATGTTTGCCTTTGATTCCATTCCTGCGATTTTCGGTTTGACGAAGGATCCGTTCATTGTGTTCACGTCCAATGTGTTCGCGTTGCTCGGTTTGCAGCAGCTGTACTTCCTGCTCGGAGAGCTGCTCGACAAGCTGGTGTATCTGCCGCTTGGACTTTCCGTGGTTTTGGGCTTCATCGGCGTCAAGCTCATCATGGAGGCATTGCATGGCAACTCGCTGCCGTTCCTCAATGGCGGCCAGCCGATTTCCTGGGTTCCGGAAGTGCCCACATGGCTGTCGCTTGTCGTGATCGTTCTTGCGATTGGTGGTGCGGCTTTGGCAAGCGTTATTAAGATGCGCACCATGAAAGCGAACGAAAAGTGACAGTCCGGCAAACGTTGGGAGAATAGAGCTTTTCTATTCTCCTACGAAATTGTGAGCGCTCACAACACACCTAGTTCTGAGGTGGAAGTGGGCGCTTTTTGCTAGTAAGCTATGCCATTGGAAACAGGGTCGTCAGATCCAAAATCAATATCAACAAGAATAGGCAGGCATTCATGCGTAAAGCCAAGATCGTAGATACCATCGGTCCCGCCACCGAGTCCCTGGAAGGCATCACCAGCCTTGTCGAAGCAGGTATGGACGTCGCTCGTCTGAACCGCTCCCACGGCACTCCGGAAGACCACCTCAAGGTCTACAACAACCTCCGTGCCGCCGCCAAGGCCACTGGCCGCAACGTCGCAGCCCTGGTTGACCTGCAGGGTCCGAAGATCCGCTGCGGTTGGTTCAAGAAGAACGCCGACGGCGAGGACAAGGTCCAGCTGACCGAAGGCCAGGAGTTCGTCATCACCACTGATGACATCGAAGGCGACGAGCACATCACCTCCACCACCTTCAAGGGTCTCCCGGGCGACTGCCATGCAGGCGATCCGATCCTCATCGACGACGGCAAGGTCCGCCTCGAGGTCACCAAGGTCGAAGGCAACAACGTGTACACCAAGGTTGTCGTTGCCGGACCGGTCTCCAGCCACAAGGGCATCAACCTTCCGGGCGTCGCCGTGTCTCTGCCGGCTCTGACCGAGAAGGACGAAGAGGATCTGCGCTGGGCCATCCGCACCGGCGCCGACATCATCGCCATGTCCTTCGTGCGCTTCGCCACCGACATCGATCGCGCCCATGAGATCATGGACGAGGAAGGCCGCCGTATCCCGGTCGTCGCCAAGATCGAGAAGCCGCAGGCCCTCGAGAACCTCGAGGAGATCGTCAAGGCGTTCGACGGCATCATGGTCGCACGTGGCGATATGGCCGTCGAGTGCCCGCTGGAAGAGGTCCCGCTGGCCACCAAGCGTTGCATCGAGCTGGCTCGTCAGTACGCCAAGCCGGTCATCGTGGCCACCGAAGTCCTCGGCTCCATGGTCAGCTCCCCGGTCCCGACCCGTGCAGAGGCATCCGACTGCGCCAACGCCGTCCTCGACGGTGCCGACGCCACCATGACCTCCAACGAGACCGCCGTCGGCAAGTACCCGGCAGTCACCGTGAGTACCATGAGCCGCATCTCCACCTTCGCCACCGAGCATGGTTTCGACCGCATCCCGGAGTTGAAGAACCTGGATATGTCCTCCACCGGTGCCGTCTCTTCCGCCGCCGTCGACCTGGCCGACAAGCTCAACGCCAAGGCCATCGTCGCCTACACCCAGACCGGTTCCACCGTGCACCGCGTGTCCCGTGAACGTCCGGCCACCCCGATCTACGGCATCACCAACAATGAGCACACCTTCCACTGGCTGGCCCTGTCTTGGGGCACCGAGTCCTTCCTGGTCGACGAGGATTACCATGACAAGTCCCGCAAGGACCTCATGGTTTTCACCGACAAGGTCCTCAAGGACGCCGGCAAGGTCTCCGATGGCGACAAGATCGTCGTGCTGAGCTCCGCCCAGGGCGAACACCAGCCGGGTCGCACCGATTCCATCTACGTCCACACCGTTGGTGCCTGCGACTGAGATTTGAATCGTCGCGTTAAACGCTGATTCCATAATCCTCCCATTGGTTCCCGATGGGAGGATTATTGTTTTTACGCGATGTCTCCGAATGATGACAACGCCGAGATTTGGCGCAAATCGCAATCATGTGGTATTCTTCCAGAGTTGCGTGCAAGCCCTCGTATCCCAATTGGTAGAGGAAGCAGCCTCAAAATCTGCGCAGTGTGGGTTCGAGTCCCACCGAGGGCACGTAAGAAATCAATATCAATCCAGGCCCGGGTTGGGGCATGTTAGGCCGGCTTTGGGTGTGACAGTGGAAAGAGACCGACATGGCTGCAGAGAAGACCACGGAACCGGACGAAGTACTCACTGATGAGGAGCTCCAAGCTGCTGCGGCTCCCGAGCCGGATTCTGCCAATAATAACGAGGCGCACAAGCGCACCGTCGTCGTTGCCGAAGACGAATCCGTGAACCGCATGGATTTGGTCGCCATGCTTGAGGATAACGGCTATAAGGTCGTCGGAGAGGCCGCCAACGGTGAGGAAGCCGTTGAACTGACCCGTAAGTTCCGCCCGAGCGTGGTGTGCATGGATGTCAAGATGCCTCGCATGGATGGCATCGAGGCCGCTGGCATCATCTGTGATGAGAACATCGCTCCGGTCGTCATGCTGACGGCATTCTCCCAGTCTGATTTGGTCAAAAAGGCCACGGGCGCTGGCGCCATGGCGTATGTCACCAAGCCGTATGAGGAATCCAAGCTGCTGCCGGCTTTGGAAGTCGCCATGGGCCGTTTCGCCGAAATCAACGATCTGCTTGACAATGTCGAACGTAGCGAGTCCAAACTGCAGGAAACCGAGGAACAGCTGAAGAAGGCCGAAGAGCAGCTGAAGAAGGCCGAAGAAACGCTGGAGGAGCGCAAGCTCGTCGACCGCGCCAAGGGCCTGCTGATGGACAAGGCGGACTTCTCCGAACAGGGCGCTTTCCGTTGGATTCAGAAGACCTCCATGGACCAGCGCATTCCGAAGAAGCGTCTGGCCATGGCCATCATCGCCAAGTATGGCGAACAGAAGTCGGAAGCAGAGGATGAGCGCTAACACACCAACTGTGGAAGGCACTTCACGCGGAACGCTATTGGTCGTTGACGGCCATTCTTTGGCGTTCCGCGCTTTTTTTGCCTTACCCGTAGAGAATTTCAGTACATCATCAGGTCAGGCCACCAACGCGGTCTGGGGATTCGCCACCATGCTTTCGCAGGTGATCGATGCCGAACATCCAGACCATCTTGCCGTCGCATTCGATGTGAAGGGCGGCACGTTCCGCAACCAGATGCTGCCGCAGTACAAAGGAACTCGCGACGCGGCCCCCGAGGAACTGCTCAGCCAGCTGCCATTAATCCAGCAGATGCTGACGGCCTTGGGCGTCACATACATCGAAAAACCCGGTTACGAAGGTGACGATGTGATCGGCACGCTCGCCAGCATGGGCGACCAGGCAGGCTACCGCACATTGGTGCTGTCCGGCGACCGTGATGCTTTCCAGCTGATCAACGACGACATCACCGTGCTGTATCCCGGCCACCATTTCAAAGACCTCAAACATATGACCCCGGATGCCGTGCAGGAGAAATATCATGTCTCTCCCGCGCAATACCCGGATCTGGCCGCCTTGCGCGGAGAAACCGCTGACAACATCCCCGGCGTTCCCGGAGTCGGCGGCGGTTCTATTGCCGTTACCGATTTCTAACTTCAGATATCCATTGTGCTTCGGGTTATAGTTGAATGT
>OGMK01001502.1_pt1 | contig 10934 bp, 8 predicted proteins | sample 1573151 | NCBI WGS metagenome assembly OGMK01 (sample SAMEA2581887, study PRJEB24529) | metagenome | biome: Human gut stool | place: China | collected 2011
AGCAATCTTGTGCCTGTATCTGTGAACGTTTCTGTGGTGGATATCGTCAATCTGGTTTCTATCCGTAGCGGTTATTCTATCGGAGGATTTGACGCGGATAAGATTGTAGGCGGATTGGAACTAGGTGTCGGAAAAGAGGGGGAAATTTATCACGGTATCGGACGTGGTGAATTGAATATCGCCGGTCTTCCAGTCTACAGGGATGGAGTAGCGGGTGTCGGAACGCCTACCAGCGATGAGGAACGTACCAAGATTGAAATGTCGACCACTTCATTGTTAATGATTCTGAATGGTTATTCCGGTAAGGAGGGCTTATTGGAAGCGGGTGGTTACTCGGTTGACTTATTAAAAAGATATGTCTCAGCGGTAAACGTGGAAGCGGAACTGATATGCCGAGAAAACAGAGGAAAAACAACGTTATAACCGTGTTAATATTGTTTACAAAGCGAAAAATGTCCATCTTTTATGCTAAAAAACATCTATAATCTTTTGTTTTAATCATTTAATCTATAAATTTGTCCCCAGTAATCAAATGTTATCATAAAATGATTGAATTAATTGGTACAAACGCCGGCCTTGTATGGAACGTTTTAAATGAAGGCGGTAAAATGAGTTTTAAGGCAGTGAAGAAAGCCACGAAGATTAAAGCGGAAAAAGATATGTACGCCGCTTTTGGTTGGTTGGCGAAAGAAGGTAAATTAGCTTTCGAGGAGATTGAAGGTGAAATGTATGTTTCTTTAGTGTAAACAAGAGGAACGTTTACAAGAATTAGGGAGGGCTGTTCGATTTTTTTGGACGGCCTTTTTATTTGTCCATACGTTTTCTGTCAAAATAATTAAGTCTACAGTTGGTTAATTCAATTCAAAAACTTACTTTTGTGTAGAATTTGGTGTGAAATGACCGAAGATCATAAGAGATTGTTAGCTGTATTTGAGGTTAGAGTTCGTGATTTGATGGCGTTATGCGATCAGCAGAAACGTAGAATTGACGAACTTACAGCTGCTTTGAGCCTTAAAGACGAGGAGTTGCGGCAGGCGAAGGATATGATTGAAGGATTGAATGCCAAATGTGATAACATGCTGACGGCGCGAATTGTTTCCACGAACGAGGAAGAGATGAAGAACGCCCGGATGCGGTTATCAAAATTAGTGCGGGAAGTAGACAAGTGCATCGCACTTTTAAATGAATAGAAGCGATGGACGAAGAATTTCTTATAAATATAGTGATAGCCGGAAAGAAATATCCGCTTACGATCAAACGTCATGAGGAAGAGTTGGCACGTGCCGCCGCTGATCAGATCAACAGCAAGATTCTTCAATACAGGCAGCATTTCGCGGTCGAGGTGGATACGAAAGATTTGTTAGCCATGGTGGCTTTTCAACTCTCGATGCATAATCTGGAGTTGGAAAAACGGAATGATACAAATCCTTTTACGGATAAGATACAGGAGCTTACAACCGAGTTGGAAGGATATCTGAAGAAATAACATACATATTGTAAGAAGAGAGTTTCCGCACTGCTTTGCACGGTGAGACCGTGTGATGGTAGTGCTTTTTTTGTATATAAATAAATGAATCTTAAATTATTAGTTAAATGGTTGGAATGTATATAATCATACCGATAGTAACCTTCATCATTGGTGGGTTGCTTGCGTGGCTGGGCATGCGTTTCCTTCTGAAGTCGAAGTACGACTCCGTGCTTCAAGAGGCGGAGAAGGAGGCCGAGGTGATAAAGAAGAACAAGATGCTGGAAGTAAAGGAGAAGTTTCTTCATTTGAAAGCGGACTTGGAAAAACAGGTATCACAGCGTAACGCTAAGATCCAGTCTGTCGAGACTAAATTGAAACAAAGAGAACTGACGATGAATCAACGTCAGGAAGAGTTACAGCGTAGGAATAACGAGGTAGAGGCTGTAAAGGAGAATTTATCTTCTCAGTTGGAGTTGGTGGAGAAGAAGAAGCAAGATTTGGATAAACTTCATCAGAAGGAAGTGGAGCATTTGGAGGCTATCTCCGGGTTGTCCGCCGAGGAAGCCAAAGAGCGTTTGATCGAGTCCTTAAAGGATGAGGCAAAGACGCAAGCCGCTTCTTACATCAACGAGATCGTCGAGGAGGCGAAGATGACCGCTAATAAGGAGGCGAAGAAGATCGTGATCCAGTCTATCCAACGGGTAGCGACGGAGACGGCTATCGAGAACTCTATTACCGTGTTCCATATTGAATCGGACGAGATCAAAGGCCGTATCATCGGTCGTGAGGGACGTAATATCCGTGCTTTGGAGGCCGCTACCGGTATTGAGATCGTGGTGGATGATACGCCTGAGGCTATCGTTCTTTCTGGATTCGACCCGGTTCGTCGTGAGATCGCTCGTTTGGCCTTGCATCAATTGGTACAGGACGGACGTATCCATCCGGCTCGTATCGAGGAGGTGGTAACGAAGGTGAAGAAGCAAGTGGAAGACGAGGTCGTAGAGACCGGTAAGCGTACCGTGATCGATTTGGGAGTGCACGGTTTGCATCCGGAATTAATCCGTATGATCGGTAAGATGAAGTATCGCTCTTCTTATGGACAGAACTTATTGCAGCATGCTCGTGAGACGGCCAACCTTTGTGCCGTGATGGCTTCCGAGTTGGGCTTGAACCCGAAGAAAGCGAAACGTGCCGGATTGTTACATGATATTGGTAAAGTGCCCGATGATGAGCCGGAATTGCCGCACGCTATCTTGGGTATGAAGCTTTGCGAGAAATATAAGGAGAAACCGGATATTTGCAACGCCGTAGGCGCTCACCACGATGAGGTGGAGATGCAGACGCTGTTGGCTCCGATCGTACAGGTTTGCGACGCTATTTCAGGTGCTCGTCCGGGCGCACGTCGTGAGATCGTAGAGGCTTATATCAAGCGTTTGAATGATTTGGAACAATTGGCTTTATCGTATCCGGGTGTCGTCAAGACTTACGCTATCCAAGCGGGTAGAGAGTTGCGCGTAATCGTTGGCGCTGATAAGATTGACGATAAGGACACCGAGAACTTGTCCGCTGAGATCGCTAAGAAGATTCAGGATGAGATGACTTATCCGGGACAGGTTAAGATCACGGTGATCCGTGAGACTCGTGCGGTAAGCTACGCTAAGTAAGAATATATTTAATATAAATAAAAAAGGCCGGCTTGTGTAAGTCGGCCTTTTTATATCTGTCGTTATCGATTTCCCAGATCGTCGTATAAAGTTTGTAATAGGACTTTTCCTTTCTCCAAGCGGGTCTCGTTTCCGCTTTCAGGTTCTTCTACTAAAATCTTGTTCCCTTCATTGTCGTATACGGAAACACCGGATTCGTCTATAAAGCCAAATCCATTATTGAATGTATAAAAGGCGTAATGCGGGACGCAAGGATTCAATATATCTTTGCTGAATGAGAACTCATCTGTGGGGAGACCCATCTGATTTAATAAGGTGGCTGCCAAATCGGTCTGGTTTGCGTACGTATCGATCACTTTAGGTTCAGCGATCGCTCCACCTAGCCATAGCATAGGTATGTGGAAACGCAAAGGTCCGTACTCCTGCATGTTTTCAGGGTAACGGTATCCGTGGTCGGAGACAAAGATGACTACCGTATTTTTCCATGCCGGCAGTTCCTTGAACGTATCAATGAAATTGCCGATACAGCTGTCCGTAAATGCGACGGAGTTTAGATAGGGATGCTCCAAATGGTGAAACGGGACCTCGAAAGGCTCATGGCTACTTAATGTTAGGAATGTACTTAACCAAGGTTTGCCGTCGACTGGTCTTTGCTTGATATCCTCGTAAAGATGCGAGAACGTGATATCGTCGTTTGCTCCCCATTTACTCAGACGGCTACTCAAGGGAAAATCACGGTCTGCCGTTATCTTGCTGTAGCCGGAACTATAGAAATAACTTTGCATATTCGTGAAATTGATATCACCTCCATAGAGCATATCTGCCGTATATCCTTCTTTGTTAAGACTCTTTGCGATAGATGGAAGGGTCTGGCTTTTCACCGGATACTTCATGATGGAGGTGGTGGGTTGGGCTAAATAGCCGTTCAATACGGAGACTAAGCCTCGATCGGTACGGAACGAGTTGGCATATAGGTTCGTGAATAATACACCCTCTTTGCTCAGCCGATTCAAGTTCGGCGTAATTCCCGGCTCACCGCCAACAGCCTCGATAGCATTTGCCGTGAAACTCTCCATGATGATAATGAGAATATTGGGACGAGTCGTTGTCAATAGCTTGACAGGCTCTGTAGGTATGGAATCTCCCGGGCATAAGGAGTCTTGGGCTTGAATGAGCGTATCGAATAAGGCTTTCCGCTTTTCCTCCGGGTAGAAATCGAATTGCGAGGCAAAATCCTGTTGCTTACTCAATGAGGCTATCAGACTGAAACACGGGTTGATCGCCGAATGATTCAAGAACTGGTTCTGGCTGAAATAAACCATGCCGACATTCGCCGTAGACGTAGTTACGCCTCCCCGGATCGGAATAAACAATATTCCCCCCGCTAAGAGGATGGCGAAAGTACTTCCCAATTGTTCCAATCCCGTAGGTGGAAAGCTAGGCTTTACTGGTGCGAACCGGAGGATGAAGGTGAACCAAGCATAGATACCTAGCGCATATGCCACGAATACCAATAATTGGATAAAGAACAATCCCAACGGAACACTCGCCATCGCATCGGCGGGCGATTGCAGGTAGAAGAATAAAGTAGCGTCCAACCTGAATCCCCAAAAGCTGTATAAAGCCACATCTACGGAGAAGATCGCAGATACCAGAATTCCCATGATCAAGAAGTACCCTTTCAATACCTTCTTCAACCAAGCGCCCGGAAGCCAAACTGATACTAGAGTCAATAGGAGAGGGATGGCCGTAAGGTATCCCGCTATCGTACAATCCAGCTTCAGCCCATGAAGCATAACCTGTAGGAAGTCCGTGAAGGTACAAGCCTCGGACAACGCATGCTGATAAAACATAAATACCGGTTTTTGAATAACAAAAACCGGTAGCCATGCGATAAAAACGATTAGTATGAATAATAATCTTTTTTTCATTTCGAATATAACTTTTCCCGTAACTCCGCGATAGCCGGATCTGTGATGTAATCATCGTAATCCATCATCTTATCGATGATACCGTTAGGAGTCAGCTCGATGATACGGTTCGATACAGTCTGTATGAACTCGTGGTCATGACTGGAGAACAGGATATTTCCCTTGAATGTCTTCAATGTATTATTGAAGGCTTGGATGGATTCCAAGTCCAAGTGGTTGGTCGGAGTATCCAAGATCAAGCAGTTGGCGTCGGTGAGCATCATACGTGAGATCATACAACGCATCTTCTCACCTCCGGAAAGTACGCTTACCTTTTTCATAAGCTCCTCGCCCGAGAACAACATACGTCCGAGGAAGCCTTTCAAGAATACCTCGTTAGTATCCGGCGAGAACTGGCATAACCAATCGAGCAGGTTGATATCTGTATTGAAATATTTGGAGTTATCGAGAGGAAGATAAGAGGTCGTGATCGTCTGTCCCCACTGATACGTACCGGCATCCGCTTTCTCCTCACCGTTGATGATCTGGAACAAGGCGGTCATGGCACGAGGGTCGTGACTGATAAATACGATCTTGTCATCCTTCTCCACGAAGAAGTTCAAGTCCTTGAACAATACCTGTCCGTCGATACTCTTCGACAATCCTTTCACCTCAAGGATCTGGTTGCCCGGTTCGCGGTTAGGCGTGAACAAGATTCCCGGATAGCGGCGTGAGGACGGTTTGATCTCCTCGATATTCAGCTTCTCCAACATCTTCTTGCGACTGGTGGTCTGCTTGGACTTCGCTACGTTGGCACTGAAACGGCGGATAAATTCTTCCAACTCTTTCTTCTTCTCCTCGGCTTTCTTATTCTGGTTCTGCTGTTGACGAAGGGCTAACTGGCTAGACTCGTACCAGAAGCTATAGTTTCCGGCGAATAATTGTAATTTACCAAAGTCGATATCCACGGTATGCGTACAAACGGAGTCGAGGAAGTGACGGTCGTGGCTAACAACCAATACGGTATGCTCGAAATTAGAGAGATAATTCTCCAACCAAGAAACCGTCTCAAGGTCCAAGTCGTTCGTCGGCTCATCCAATAATAGGTTATCGGGCTGTCCGAACAAGGCACGGGCCAATAAGACACGTACTTTCTGCTTACCGCTCAAGTCCTTCATATACATATAATGCAAATCCTCCTTGATGCCTAGTCCGCTCAATAGGTTGGCGGCGTCGCTCTCTGCGTTCCAGCCTTCCATCTCGGCGAATTTCTCTTCCAGTTCCGATACGCGGATACCGTCGGCGTCGCTGAAATCAGGTTTCTCGTAAAGGGCGTTTTTCTCGCTCATCACCTCCCATAAGGTCGTATGTCCCATCAATACGGTATCCATAACCGTATATTCATCGAATGCGAAGTGATCTTGGCTCAATACGGAAAGACGTTCGCCCGGTCCTAGGTTAACGCTACCTCTGGTAGGGTCTAATTGCTTGCTGATTACACGGAGAAACGTAGATTTTCCGGCCCCGTTAGCACCGATAATACCGTAGCAATTGCCCGGTGTAAACTTCATGTTCACATCCTGAAAAAGGATGCGTTTTCCAAACTGTACGTCCAGATTGTTAACTGTTATCATATTTCGTATACCTATTAAATTGCGATTGAGGATGCAAAGGTACGAAAAATATTGTTTATCTTATCATTGGATGTCATACATCCCGCTCGTTCTCTCCCTTTTTTAGGCTAATTATCTTTTGGGCGTTGAGCGGTGAGATAACGCTTTTCCCGGTTTTGGCTTCCAGCTCTAATCGGGCGTTACGAGCCACCTCGCCTCCTTGTTGGGCGACATTTATGTGCTCGCTAAAGGTGTCTGGTTCCGATGCTTCTGATATTTCCTTGGTAGATAACTCGGCCAGCATGTTTAATACAAGCTCTTTGTTTGTCATATTATCTCGAAGATTCTCTTTTCTTAATCCTTTGAATCGTTTATATTCCTTGGAGGTCATGTCGGACCATGACTTATAGATTATGTCGGTTAATGTAGCGAAATGGAGGCCTTCTTCCAGTCCTCTCTTCTTCCATTCGTCTGTTAGATCTTTCCGTATCTCGATGGATTTCAATCGTTGGTTGATCCAATTATCCGAATAGCCCAATCGTTTATAATCGGCCATGGCTTGCTCGATAGACAATTCCGGGTCTTGCATTTGATCCAAACGTTCCTTCGCTACTTGGGCGATCCATAACTTAAAAGGTTCTGCTTTTGGAGATGGTACTGATTGGATAAGGCGGAAGAGTTGCTCGGTATTGGCTACGTCGGTTAAATATTTCTTGCCATCAGCGGCCTGCATTTTCAGTTGACTACAATTTGTAGTCAACTCGCTACCTTCTCTTTTCAATCTGGTTTTTAATACACTCCAGTATTTTCGAGGGTTGGGGCTATCTGTTAAAATAGATATAACATCAACGATCGAGAAATACCATTCCTCTTGTTCGTCATCCCATATGGCGCGAACTTTTCTTTCTTCGAATAAGCGGATAGATTCTTTTTGTGTCATTTGTAGTTGCTTTGAGTAGTTATAGACAAAGGTAAATGAGAATTTAGTATATCCATAGTTTAATAGTTTGATTAAAAGTTTATTTATCGCAAAGTAAGTATATTAATCTCATTTAAGCAAACGATACGCGGTTTAAATGAGAAGGTACGAAAAATATTGCTTATCTTTGCATTATACATTAATATCCAATTGTGTAATGAATAAACAATCTGTCATATCTCTTCTTCGGAAAGCAAAGCAGCCTTTGTCGCAGAGTTGCGGTGTAAAGCAGTTGGGGCTTTTTGGCTCTACTGTTCGTGAGAGCAATACGGAAAGTAGTGATGTGGATATATTGATCGACTTTGAGGATGATAAAGAGACTTATTCCAATTTCCTTTTGGCTTGTGAGATATTAGAGAAGCTTTTTGACAGATTGAAAGTGGACATAGTCACCCTTAAAGGGTTAAGCCCTTTTATTGGCCAGCAGATATTAAAGGAGGTAGAATATGTGTAAGACCCCTATCGCTTATTTGCTGCATAGTAGGGCTTTATGCGATTTTGGCTGTGTGCGACCTCTGTTTTATGGGAGAACCATGGTGCCGATACCTGCATAACGTGGGGATTATCGTGGGGTGCGTGTGCTTTATCAGCCTCACGGCGACCTGTTTGGAGCGAGGGCTTTGTCGGGTAAGCGGTTTTCTGGCGGGGAGCAGCTTCTTTGTTTATGCTTATCATGGGATGCCGTTGGCGTTGGCTATCAAGGTGGTGGTTCGGTATCTCCCTCCGGGGTCTGAGTTAGAGGTGATAGGCTTGTATTTGGGATCTGCCTGTGTGGTGATAGGGATCGGACTCGCTTTGTATGGCGGGATGAGGCGGTGTGTCCCTTCCTTTTTATTGCTGATTACTGGCGGACGATAGTTCTCATCACTAAAATGGCTTGTCTGCGTAATTCGCTTATTCGTGGCTTTTTGCTTGGAATGGGCGCTTTTCGCTGACAAGTCATTCCTTTGAATAGGCTGAAATAGCGGGAATAGAGGGGAGAAAAGAGAGGATTTGGTTGTCTTTTCATGCTGCGGATAGGCATTGTAAGGTTGTTACGATCCAGTTGTAGGATGTTTACGGCGGCGTTGTTAGTTGCTTTCGACTACGAATGCTATTGTTTTCGGAGCGAAACACTATTGTTTTCGAGTGAAAAGTCTATTGTTTTCGAATAAGAAGTCTATTGTTTGTATGTTTGAGGGTGATAAGAGACGGGAATCCTCGCTAGAATAAAAGCTCCAAAAACGATATATCCTTGGAAGATAACTAATTGCGGATTTTTATTCTCAAATTTGGAAGCCGACTGTACTCTGGGGCGAAATATTCGATTCTCTGGAGCTTTAGAATACAAAATGTCAGAATGTCAAATTGGGCGATCTTCTATTATTAACAAAGGAAATCTCATTATCTTAGGGCAATGTCATATGTTGTAGAGACGGGGCGTGCCCCGTCTCCCGTATCATGTGCGATGGATTCATGTTTCTTTGGCTATGGATGAAATTTGGTATGGTTGCCTTGTTTTTATCTGAATAATAAGGCTGGATTGGAAATAAATATCTACTTTTGTGCTCTAAAACATTAAAGTAAACGAAAATAGAAAGATGGCTGCAACGAAACGAATGAAACGTGCCTTGGTCTCTGTGTTTCACAAAGACGGGCTGGACGAAATCCTAAAGAAATTGCATAGCGAGGGTGTGAGCTTTGTATCAACAGGTGGTACTCAATCATTTATCGAGTCATTGGGTTTGCCTTGTGATGCGGTAGAGGACTTGACTTCTTATCCGTCTATTTTGGGCGGTCGTGTGAAGACGCTTCATCCGAAGGTGTTCGGTGGTATCTTGGCTCGCCGCGAGAACGAGAATGACCAGAAACAATTAGCCGAATATGAGATCCCGGAGATCGACTTGGTTATCGTTGACCTATATCCTTTCGAGGAGACTGTCGCTTCCGGCGCTGAGGAACAAGCGATTATTGAGAAAATAGATATAGGCGGTATCTCTTTGATACGTGCCGCCGCGAAGAACTTCAAGGATGTGGTAATCGTAGCTTCCAAGGCTCAATACCAGCCGTTGATGGATCTTTTGAACGAGAAGGGCGCTGAGACAAGCATCGAGGATCGTAGATGGTTCGCCAAAGAGGCGTTCGCCGTTTCCTCGGGTTACGACTCCGCTATCTTCAATTATTTTGATGGCCGCGAAGGTTCCCATTTCCGTGCAACGGTAGATAGCCCGATGCATTTGCGTTATGGCGAGAATCCTCATCAAGCCGCTAAGTTCTATGGTAAGTTTAACGATATGTTCGATCAAATCCATGGAGAAGAGATTTCTTACAACAACTTATTGGATATCGACGCTGCCGTGAACTTGATCGATGAGTTCGACGAGCTGACGTTCGCTATCTTAAAACATAATAACGCTTGCGGTATCGCTTCCCGCGGTAATGTGGTTGAGGCTTGGAAAGAGGCTTTGGCCGGTGACCCAGTTTCCGCTTTCGGTGGCATCTTGATCACGAATACTACGATTAACAAGGAAGTGGCCGAGGAGATCCATAAGATCTTCTTCGAGGTGATTATCGCCCCGGCTTACGACGCTGACGCATTGGAGGTACTTCAACAGAAGAAGAACCGTATCATCTTGATCCGTAAGGATTGCAAGACTTGCCCGATGCAGTTCCGTTCTTTATTGAATGGTGTCTTGATGCAGGAGAAGGACTTGAGCATCCAAGGTAAGGCTGATTTGGAGCCTATGACGGATAAGCAGCCGACAGCCTCGGAGGTTGAGGACCTGTTGTTCGCCAACAAAATCGTGAAGAACAGCAAGTCCAACGCGATCACCTTGGTGAAGAACAAGCAGCTTTGCGCCAGCGGTATCGGGCAGACCTCTCGTGTGGACTCTTTGAGACAAGCCATAGAGAAGGCTAAATCATTCGGCTTCGACTTGAATGGCGCCGTGATGGCTTCCGACGCTTTCTTCCCGTTCCCCGATTGCGTTGAGATCGCAGACCAAGCAGGTATCACGGCCGTAATCCAGCCGGGAGGCTCTATCAATGATAAGTTGTCTGTCGAGTACTGTAACCAACATGGTTTGGCTATGGTGAAGACAGGTGTTCGTCATTTTAAACATTAATAATAAGACTAATGGGATTGTTTTCTTTCACACAAGAAGTTGCCATAGATTTGGGTACCGCCAATACCATTATCACAACCAATGGTAAGATTGTGGTGGATGAGCCTTCGGTGGTAGCTCTCGACCGTCGCACCGATAAGATGATTGCCGTGGGTGATAAGGCAAAGATGATGCACGAAAAGACCCATGAAAACAT
>OGMK01001520.1_pt1 | contig 10775 bp, 5 predicted proteins | sample 1573151 | NCBI WGS metagenome assembly OGMK01 (sample SAMEA2581887, study PRJEB24529) | metagenome | biome: Human gut stool | place: China | collected 2011
TGCCCTTTTCGGCCGCTGCAATTTCGCAGTCTGCAACTGCCGTTCTGCGCTCGTATTCATAGAACCGGCGTCTTACGCCTGCGCCGCGGAACGCGACACGGGATTCCGACTTGAGGACGGCTGCCAAAAACACAGCGCATCCCCCGCGCCCCCCCGCAAACCCTACCGCGTAAACCGGTAATAGGTTCCCAACGGCAGCTGCTTGCCGGCCCGGTCGGTGAAACACAGCTCGCCCCACTGCTCCTCGCGCGGCGCGCCGAACGCCTGCCTCACAGCCGTGCGTGCCAGCGTCGACGAGAGGCCCATCGAGTAGAGGTTCAGCACCAGAAACGCCCCCCGGGGTTCGAGCAGCTGCGCGCAGCACTCCAGCATCTCGCCGATGTTGTCCTCCAGAATCCACCGCTCGCCGCCGGCCCCGCGCCCGTAAGCCGGGGGATCGAGGATGATCCCGCGGTAAAGGCTCCCGCGGCGCACTTCGCGCCGGACGAATTTCAGCGCATCCTCGACGATCCACCGCACGCCCTCCAGGCCGCTCAACTCCATGTTCTCGCGCGACCAGGTCACCACCTGCCTGACCGAATCGACGTGCGTCACCTCGGCCCCGGCGGCCCGCGCCGCGAGCGTCGCCCCGCCCGTATAGGCGAAGAGGTTCAGCACCTTGGGGGCGCCACCTCGCGCAACGCCCGAACCGACAGCCGCAACACGCTCGCCATCAGTAGGTCCGTCTCCGGCCAAAGCCCGGCAGTTGTCGTAGATGAAATTCCAGTTGGCGGCCTGCTCGGGGAAGATGCCCACATGCTTGAACGACGTAAGCCCCAGCCGCATGCGCAGCCGCATCCGCTTATAGGCATACTCCACCACCCAGCGGTCGGGCATTCCGGGCGCGAGACGCCATTCGCCCCGCTCGTCGCTGCGCGCATCGCGCCGAAACGAAGCGTCGGCCATGCGCCGCCACTCCTCTTCGGCGAGCGAGCGCCTCCAGATGGCCTGCGGCTCGGGACGGCGCGTCACATAACGCCCGAAGCGTTCCAGTTTCTCGAAATCCCCCGTGTCGAGGAGTTCATAATCCCCGAAATCGGGCGTCAGCTGTTCCTGCATACATTATTTTATAAATAGTTACACACCTTCCGGCTCCCGCTTTTCAAGCGGATCGACCAGCGACATTTCGCAGGCCTCGCAGTCGAACGCCAGCCGGTAACGGTAGGCGCCGTGTTCCAGAAACAGGTCGCCGCGCAGCCGCGGATGCTCCCGAAGGCATTCGCCGATCTCGCGGCGGATACAGTAGGCCGAACGCAAGACCACATGCCCGGCGGTCGTCGACGCGAGGTCCAGCCCCCGTTCGATCTGCCGCACCCCGTGGTCGCGGTAGAACGCCTCGGCCAGCCGGTTGGTGACGTTCTCCTCGGCCGCAAGCCGTTCCGACGGGTATTTCGCGGCGGGATTCTCGGGCAGAATGCGGTGTTCCGGCCGCCGTTCGCGGCGCGCTCCGGCAAGTGCCGCCAACGCTTCGCGGCGCAGTTCCGCAGCCAGCGACGCCGGCACGAACCACTCCGCGCCCCGCACTTCGGCTTCGCGGACCGCGAAGATCGTGTCGCCCGACTTCATCGCCTGCGCACGCAGTGCGGCGGCATTGGCGTCGGGATTCTTCGCCGGGTCGAGCCGCACGGCCCGCACGGCCGAGGCCGCAACGCCCTCGCAATCCGTATAAGTAAGTTTCAGCCCTTCGGCCGTCGCCTCCGCCGCGGCCTTCGCCGGAATCACCCGCCGCGTGCGGCTGCGCTCCACGGCCAGCGTGAAACGGCGGTCGAAATTGCGGCGGACCTCCGCCCCGGGCGTGATCCCCTCCATGCGATTGGGCGTGATGCGGCGACCCTCCACGGCGTTGACGTTGGTCCCGGTCACGCCGCGCGGCGTCAGGAAACAGATGCCGTCGCCCGGCGCAAGATCGTGCGCACCGTCGAGCGTGAACGTGCCGCCCGAAACGCCCGCCACGCGGCCCACCCGTTCGCCGACCGCCTTCGGGGTGTCGAACGACGCCACTCCGGCGCGCTTTCCGTCCAGAAAATAGTCGGACTCCCCGCGTGTAAAACTCTTCGACGGATCGGGCGTGAAATCCGGGACGCTCTCGCCGACGGACGACCGCACCAGCCCCGGCCGCAGGGCCAGCGCCTCGTCCACCGCCCGGCGGTAGTGGGCCACAACGTTCCGGATATAAGCGAGATCCTTGAGCCGACCTTCTATCTTGAATGAAGTGACGCCCGCATCCAGCAGATCGCCAATGCGTTGCGAAAGATTCATGTCGCGCACCGACAGCAGATGCTTCCCGGCAATCCAGGTCCGGCCCTTTCCGTCGGTGAGGTCCCACGTCAGGCGGCAGGGCTGGCTGCACGCCCCGCGATTGCCGCTGCGCGCGGACATCGACCGCGAGAGGAAACAGCGGCCGCTGTACCCCACGCAGACCGCCCCGTGGACGAAGCATTCGACCTCGGCCGCGGTGGCGGCGCAGATGGCCCGGATCTCCTCCAGCGTGAGGTTGCGTTCGAGAATCACCCGCGCAAACCCCGCCTCGCCCAAGAACCGCGCCCCCTCGGGCGTGCGGTTCGAAACCTGCGTCGAGGCGTGCAGCTCCACCGGAAGGTCCATCCGCCGCAGAGCCATGTCCTGCACGATCAGCGCATCGACGCCCGCGTCGATCAGGCTGCGGGCCTGCCGTTCGGCGGCCTCCAGTTCATCGTCCCACACGAGCGTGTTAAGCGTGGCGTGGACCCGCACTCCGAAGCGGTGGGCATACTCCACGACCCGGGCGATCTCCTCCGCGGAGTTCCCCGCGGCCTGCCGCGCGCCGAACCGCGCGCCGCCGATATAGACCGCATCGGCGCCGTAGTCCACGGCGGCCGCGGCCGCAGCGTAATCTTTGGCAGGAGCTAACAGTTCGACGAGTTTCATTTTTTTCTTTTTGCAAAAGTAACAAAAAGCGGTCAATATCGGGACGCCGCGGACGGAAAATCGAGGGAACCGCCGCCGGGACGGACATTATCAATTATCATTCAACGGCTTACGCCCCAAATGGTCAATATATAACAAACTCACATTTTTTTACCGGACCGGAAATATCCCTGCGATGACAATATCCGACAAACAAAACAATTGCAGCCGCAAAACGGCTGTCATTCTTCAAAATCATTAAAACTCAACCTTATACACACGCATAACACCGAAAAACAAACAATAAGAAAAGACTTTTACGACAATATTTTCAGGATTTCCAGAAAGCATTCGGGCAAATTTTCGTATATTGTGCCGCAAATAAACAAGTCCAAAAATTTCACACGATGCAATTTTCAGCAAATACGGTTCTCCGGAAACGGGATACCGTACCCATTCATTTTTTATTCCTAATCCAATTTTTATGAGAAGATGCTTTACGCTATTGACGGTTCTCGTCCTCTGCGCCTCAAGCGGCTGCGACGACAAGAACAAAGAGGAGGTCGCGGATGTGATCGTCCTCTCGCGAAGTAGTGTCGCGTTCGCCCAGAAAGGCGGAACGACCACCGTCGCGGTAGCCACGCCCTCCGACTGGAAGGTGAGCTGTCCGGACGATTGGGTGACGCTGGCCTCCGAAGAGGGCCTGCTGACCATCTCCGCGGCAAGCAATACGACCGACAATGTCCGCAACTCGAAAATCACCGTGGAAACGGCCGGCGACAAACAGGAAATCGCCGTTCACCAGGCATTCTCGTGGGAAACGGTCCTGCTGTCCACCACCGCTTCGGAGGAAATTTCGCTGGATTCCGAAGGTGAGAGCGTTCTCTTCACCGTGGTCTCCAACGGCCAGTGGAGCGTCACGAGCGACGCCGACTGGGTTTCGGTCGAAAGCGACCCGGTCAGCGGAACGGTACGCGTCGGCGCCCCGCGCAATCCCGACGCCCACCGCAATGCGACGCTCACCGTCCGGGCGACCAAAGGCTCCGCTACGGAATCCTGCAAAGTGACCGTTTCGCAAATCTCACGCGAGGAAAACCCCTACTACCAAATGCTGGGATATTACGGACTTCATGCGGAAAACTGGTATTACGGCCGTGAACCGATCGGCGTGAGCGGCACGGGTACGTTCTGCACCGTCGAAGAGAAAGAGTACCGCAAGAGTTTCTACATCAAGAACCTGTTCCTGACGGGCACGGTCGTGGAAGCCACCTATGACAAAAACACCCAAACCATGTCGATCGAACTGGGCAGGCTCTGCTACACCCGCGAGATCTCCCCGACGGTCTCCCGCTTCCACTACCTGTACTCGATCAACATGCAGGGCGGAGGTTTCCACAACGGCATGCTGACCGGCAAGCTGGGAGAGGGCTACAACGACGACGCGGACGAAACCCGCAAGGCGATCCTCCTGAACGGCTTCGAATCGCCGTACACCACGCTGGGCATCATCGGATATCAGGAGCAGCAGTGGCTGTCGTTCGGCGACCTCTACTACGCCACCGGCACGATGTATCTCGTAGACTGGGACATTCCGGCCGACACCGGCACGGCCCCGACCTCCGTCACCCGGGCCGCCGACGGCATCGCACCCTCGGGCAGCACCTTTCCCGTATCGAAACATTAAACCGCAGCACACATGAAAAAATTATATGCACTGACAGCTTTACTGCTCGGCATGACGGGGTGCTCCGAAGAGACGATCACCTACACCAACCCCGTCCCGGGCGACGAACCGTCCGGCATTGCGGCCGAACTGGGCATCTCGTCGAAAAACACATGGTTCGCCGCTGAAGACGAACGCAACGCCTCGATCGGCTTCAAGAGCCTGGGCGGAGAGGTCGTCGTGGACATCCAGACCAACACGACGTGGAAATACGACGCCGTCAACGCCGGCTGGCTGACCATCGAGAAAGACGACGTCGCCGACCAACTCGTCCTGAACTGCGAGGGCAACAAGGTCGAGGAGCAGCAGCAGGCTACGATCACCATTACCGCCGGCGACAAGACCGCGACCATCTCCGCCACGCAGAACGCGTACGGCACGCTCGAAATCGCCGCATCGAAAAACAACTTCCAGATTCCCGCCATCGGCGAACTGACCGCCGAATTCGAAGTGCAGTCGACCGACGAAGACTGGATCTTCGAAACCAAAGACTGCCCGTGGCTGCTTCTCGAACAGCAGGGCGACAAAGTCACGATGACGCTCGACCCCAACGAGGAGATCGAGGACCGCGAAACGACCTTCGTGCTGATTGCCGGCGAGGGGGGGGGAAATCCCGTCTCTGAAACGATCCGCGTCACGCAGGACCGCGCCGTCTACGTCAACGTTTCGCTAAAAACCATTCCCCTCTCGCCCACTCCCACCGAATCCGACAAAAAAGAGTTGGGAATCAGATCCAACTACGACTGGGAGTACACGCTTTCCGAAAATTCCGACTGGCTCTCCGCCACGAAAACCGAGCAGGGACTTACAATCACCGCCGAGACCAATTCGAGCGGATCGTCCCGCACCGCAACCATCACCGTATCGGCCGGCGACGGCAAACAGAACCAGACCGAACAGGTCGTCACCGTCTCCCAGACCGGCCTGGACCTCGACGCCTTCATCCTCGGAATCGACATCACCTCGTCGAGCCTGAAGACCTATCTGCCGTTCGACAAGGCCATCGACGCCACCATCGACTGGGGCGACGGCAGCATCGAGGAGAACGTCACCTCGGCCTACCCCTCGCACACCTACACCGACCCGGGCTACTACATCGTCTCGGTCAAGGGCAGCGTGACGTCGCTCAACTCCTACGACATCCCCGACTACGGACTGGGCGAACAGTTCAGGGAGGTTTACAACTGGGGCCGCACGGGGCTGACCTCGATGGCGCGCGCATTCCAGAACTGCCGCGAGCTGAAACGGATTCCCTCCGACAACACCGAAGCCTTCGCCAAGGTCACCACCTTCCACTATGCATTCACCGACTGCCGCGTTCTCGAAGCCGTTCCCGACGGGCTGTTCGACCATGCAACCGAGGCGGAAACCTTCGCCTACTGCTTCCAGAACTGCAACATGGTCACCGAAGTGCCCGCCGACCTGCTTTACAACTGCACGAAGATCACCTCGGTAGGTTCGCTCTTCTCCGGCACGGCGATCACCCAGATCGACGAGGATTTCTTCTCTCGCAACACGGAGCTGACCGACTGTTCGATCATCTTCTCGAACGGCAAACTGAAGACGGTTCCCGAAAAACTCTTCGCCAACAACAAGAAGGTGACGACCTTCAACTCGCTGTTCGCCAACACCGAGTCGTTCGAATCCGTCCCGGCCGGCCTGTTCGCCAACAACCCCGAGGTCGACTCGTTCCGCATGCTCTTCTCGGGAACAAGCCTGAAATCCGTCCCGGCCGGCTTGTTCGCCAACAACCACAAGGTCACCAATTTCCAGAGCGCATTCAGCAAAACGGCCATCCAGAGCGTTCCCGCCGACCTGTTCGCAGGCTGCGACAAGGTGACGACCTTTATGAGCTGTTTCACCGGATGCAGCGAACTGCAAAGCGTCCCGGCCGAGCTGTTCAAAAGCAGCGGAGCCTTCACGACCGTGACGAAGACCGCCTTCAACAACATCTTCAAGGACTGCACCTCGCTGACCGAAGTGCCCGCAGGGCTGTTCGACGGCTTTACCCTGGTCACCGCCTTCAACGACGCCTTCAACGGCTGCGCGTCGCTCACGACGCTCCCCGCAGGGCTGTTCGCCACCAATACGGCGGTCACCTCGTTCACCAATGTCTTCAAAGACTGCACCTCGCTCAAAAGCATCCCCGAAGGCGTCCTCGGCGGACTTTCCAAAGTCACCTCGTTCTCGGGCCTGTTCGCAGGCTGTACGGGGCTTGAAGAGATCGGCGCCAACATCATCTCCGGCTGCGCCGCCTGCAAGAATATCTCCTCGATGTTCAAGGACTGCGACAACCTGAAAACCGTTTCCGCGGAGGCTTTCGCCGGCGCACCCGCGATCACCAGCATCGGCAGCCTGTTCGAAAACTGCACGCTGCTCGAAAGCGTTCCGGAGGATATTTTCGCCGGGATGCCGAATCTGGCGACCGCCACCAGCGTATTCGCGGCGTCGGGACTGAAAACGGCTCCCGCCGGTCTGTTCAGCCGCAATCCCTCCGTCACGACCTTCGGCAAGGTGTTCCAGAACTGCGCCGCACTGACGACGCTGCCCGACGGACTGTTCGCCGGCAACCCGAAAGTGACGACCTATTCCAACGCCCTGGAGAACTGCACGGCCCTCGAATCGGTCGGCCTCCTCTTCGGGAAGAGCACGGCCTCGGCCAAATGCGACCGCCTCTTCGCAGGGGCCACGGCGCTGAAGAGCGTGCCCGCCGGAATCTTCGACGGACTGACCGGGGCGACGGCCTTCAACAACACGTTCTCCGAATGCTCCGCCCTGGAGACGATTCCGGCAGGGCTCTTCGCCAAGAACGTCAACGCGACCACCGTGGCCCAGTGCTTCCTGAACTGCACCCGCCTCACGATGGTTCCCTCGCGCCTGTTCGAAGCCAACACCAAGACGAAGACCCTGACGGAGATGTTCTCCGGCTGCTCGGGAATCGAAAGCATCGCGCCGGACGCCTTCACGGGACTGAACGGCACGTCGCTCAATTTCCAGAAGGCATTCCTCAACTGGACCTCACTCCGGGAGATCCCCGACGGGCTGCTGAAAACCACGCAGATTTCAACCTACACCAGCCTGTTCGCCGACTGCACGGGACTGGTCCGCGTCGGGTCGGAGGTGTTCAACTGCGCTTCGGCCACCATGTTCAATTCGGTCTTCGACGGTTGTACGTCGCTCGAAGAGGTCGGCAAGAACATGCTGGTCAGCCCCGTCAAACTGACCAGCGTCGCGAATCTCTTCCGCGATTGCGGGATGCTCAGGAGCGTTCCGGTGAGCCTGTTCGACGAAGCCGTGAAGCTCAAGACGCTGACTTCGACCTTCCAGGGCTGCGCGTCGCTCGAAGGCGAATCGCCCTACACGGTCGTCGACGGTGTGAAATACCACCTGTACGACCGCACGGCGGAGAATGCCGCCGCCTCGGGACTCACCGCGATCACCGCCGCCAAGAGCAGTTTCGCGGGATGTACGAAACTCTCGGACTACGACAAGATCCCCACCACATGGAAGGAATAGACGAACACAAAACGATCCCGAACATGAAAAATATGATAATATGCAGCATCGCAGTGCTGTCGGCCGCACTGCTGGCAGCCTGCACCGAAACCACCCGGATATGGCCGGAGGAGGGCGAAAGCAAGGCCTACGTGGAGGTGTCGAGCCAAAAAGTGATCTTCGACGCCGACGGAGGCAACGCCGTGATCACCGTGGCGACGAACGCCGACGGCTGGGACTACGCCGCCGAAGGCGACTGGTTCACCGTCGCCCGGCAGGACGGCAACGCCCTGCTGGTCGAGACCCTGATCAACGCCGGAGCCGAAACCCTGACGGGCAAACTCACGGTCAGCGCCGAGAAGAACGGGGAGACCGTTTCGCAGGAGGTCGCACTCGTACAGCGCGCCGAACGGAGCGTCAACCTGAGCGCCGAAGGCACGGCCAACTGCTACATCGCCCGGACCGGCGGCGTCTACAAATTCGACGCATCGGTCAAGGGCAACGGCGGCGGCGACGGAGTCAGCGACTACATCGCCAACTACGGACTCGCCATCGAGGACGGCGCCTTCGCCGAACTGCTCTGGGAATCGCGCCACGACGGCGACAAGACCATGTCGCGCGAAATCATCGACGGCGCGCCGATCTACCGGGGCGGCTACGTGACCTTCTCGACGGGGCGTTCGGAGGGCAACGCCGTGATCGCCGTGAAGGACATCAAAGGCAACATCGTCTGGAGCTGGCACATCTGGGTCTGCAACGACGAAATCACGGCGCACGACCACATCGACTCGGAAGGCAAAGTCGCCGCCGTGATCATGGACCGCAACCTCGGAGCGCTGAACAACACCCCGATGGACGTGGGCAACCGAGGCATGTTCTACGAATGGGGCCGCAAGGACCCCTTCACGCCTTCGTGCTCGCCCTACCACGCGGATACCGACGGCAACAACGTCCCGGCCTACAACGAACCGAACACCGCGATCGGCGACGGAACGGGAACATGGGTCTACAACGCGCAGGCCGCCGTGCTCGCCACGCCGCCGGCCAACATTCCCAATTCGATCCTGAACCCGATGACCTACCTGCAATCGCCGTACAACGGCCACGCCGACTGGTACTGCACGGGAACAGACCCGAAGGCCACGCATCCGGGACTGTGGGGTCCCGAAAAGACCATTTTCGACCCCTGCCCTCCGGGCTACAAGGTCCCGGGACCCGATCTCTGGGGCATTCCCGCCGGAAACAACTCGATCACCAACGGCGGCGCAGCGGCGGATTACGACGAAACCGGCGTCAGCGCCAAATGGGACTGGAACGCCTACGAAGACTGCGGGCGCCGCTGGAAAAACACCGGCGACTACTACCCGATGGCCGGCAACATCTACTACACGGACTACATCTCGGTGAGCATCTGCAACTACACGGGCGGCATGGCATTCTACTGGACCGCCCAGGCTACTCCCGACGCGACGAAGTCATCGGCCTACTTCGTGAACTTCAACCCCAACTGGTGCAATTACAGACTCGGCGAGCACGACTGTTCCGCACAGATACGCTGCATCCGGGAATAACACTAAAAACTGATCGTCTATGAAATATCCATTCAAATCGCTTCTCCTGGCGGCAACCGTCCTCGCGGCGGCATCGTGCGCCAAGGACGACACGCAGAGCGGCGGCGAAGAGACCGCGGGTCCCGTCATCGTCAACGCCTCCCCGGCGGCCATCGGCGGCGAGATCATCCTCAAACTGAAGACCGAGGCCTCCGGCATCGTGGAAAAGAGCCGCGCGCAGGGCGTTTCGAAAGGCAGCGGCATCGACGAGATCGACCGCATCCTCAACACGGTGAACACCGTACGTTTCGAACGGCTCTTCCCGGACGGCGGGCGTTTCGAAGAACGCACCCGCAGGGAAGGCCTGCACCTCTGGTATTACGCCAAATACGACCCGTCGGTCCCGACGAGCGAGATGGCCAGCCTGCTCTCTTCGTGCAAGGACATCGAAATCATCGAATACTCGCTGGCCGCCGAAACTTCGGACCACCGCCGCGCGGCATCTCCCGCCGCCGGGGCGCAGAGCGTCACCCGCGCCATCGCAGACGAGGTGCGCAACGTCCCCTTCCCGTTCAACGAGAGCGAACGCTCGCAGCAGATGCAATGGCACTACAACAACACGGGAAACATCTTCGCGCAGACGAGCCAGCTGGGCGCCGACGCCAACGTATACGCCGCCTGGCAGCTCTCGACGGGCAATCCCGACGTGATCGTCGCCGTCGTGGACCAGGGCGTCAAATACGACCACGAAGACCTGGCCGCCAACATGTGGGTCAACGAGGCCGAACTGAACGGCACGCCGGGCGTCGACGACGACGGCAACGGCTATGTGGACGACATTTACGGCTACAACTTCACCAAGGAGACCGGCGAACTGGATTTCTCGGCCGAACTGATGCACGGCACGCACGTCGCCGGCACGATCGCCGCCGTGAACAACAACGGCGTGGGCGTCTGCGGCATCGCAGGCGGCTCGGGCAGGGGCGACGGCGTGAAGATCATGTCGTGCGAGATTCTCGGCAAGTCGGAGTCCGGATCGTCGGGCGCCGGACTGGCCGGACAGATCCGCGCCATCAAGTACG
>OGMK01001521.1_pt1 | contig 10775 bp, 8 predicted proteins | sample 1573151 | NCBI WGS metagenome assembly OGMK01 (sample SAMEA2581887, study PRJEB24529) | metagenome | biome: Human gut stool | place: China | collected 2011
TAGCATGGGCTTATAGCCCTGGAGCAAACCACCCGTTGGACGGGTGGTTTTGATTATATGTTATTTTATAGGAATGTAACATTGTACAAATTTGCACAATTTGAGCCGTAGGGGATTGCTAATCCTACCCGATAAAGCCTTGAACGAACACAATAACAATCAGCACGGGGAGTGCGTATTTAAGGTACGGCTTCAGCACTCTTGAAAGTTTAAGACCTTTACCCGTGTTACATTCTTCAAAGTAATTGTCAAAGCCCCAGCCGAATTTTGTTGTGCAGAACAGGAGATAAACCATTGCGCCGATCGGAAGAAGAAGATTGCTGACAACGAAGTCCTCAAGGTCAAGCACACCCTTGCCGAGAATGTTGAAGTCGCTCCAAATGTTGAATCCGAAAATACACGGCAGACACGCAAAGAACATAATAATTCCGTTGATAATTGACGCCTTTGTTCTGCTCATGCCGAATGTGTCGGTAAGAAAAGCAACAAGGTTTTCAAACACGGCAATAACCGTTGAAAAGCTTGCAAATGTCATAAACAGAAAGAAAAGCGTACCCCAAATTCGACCGCCCGTCATATTTACGAAAACATTCGGAAGCGTCACAAAAATAAGGGCAGGTCCTTGGTCGGGCTGAACGCCAAATGAGAAGCAAGCAGGGAAGATGATAAGTCCGGCAACAATTGCAACAAAAGTGTCCAATGCACAAATCTGAACAGCCTCACCGTAAAGCGTGCGGTCTTTGTTCATATAACTGCCGAAAATTTCCATTGATGCGATTCCGAGTCCGAGTGTGAAAAACGCCTGACTCATTGCAGAGGTGATTACCTTGCCGAGTCCTACATCTTTAACCTTTCCGAAATCGGGAACAAGATAAAAGCTCAGGCCTTCCCCCGCATTTGAAAGCATCATACTGTTGATTGCAAGAATGATAATCAGCGCAAGCAACGCAAGCATCATAACCTTGCTGACCTTTTCAATGCCTTTTTGAAGTCCTCGACTGCATACAAAAAATCCGAATACAACGATTATCGCAAGCCATATAATCATCTCAACAGGCGATGCCATAAGGTTGTTAAACACTCCCGAAACCTGTTCTGAGTTCATTCCGCTTTTAAATGTTCCCGTTGCAAATTTATAGAAGTAATCTAACATCCAAGCCGAAACAGGCGTGTAGAACATCATCAAAATGTAACAGCCTATCATACACAGCCAGCCGTGAATATGCCATTTGCTCTTTGGCTTTTCAAGTGTTTTATAGCTTAATACGGCACTTTTTCTGCTTGCTCTGCCGACTGCAAGCTCCATTGTAAGAACGGGAATCCCCATAAGCACAAGAAATGCAAGATAAAAAAGCACGAACAATCCGCCGCCGTTTTCGCCCGTAACATACGGAAAACGCCAGACATTGCCTATGCCAATCGCACAGCCTGCACTTACAAGGAGAAAACCTGTTCTCGACTTAAAATTTTCTCTTTGCATAAATATTCTCCTTAAAAATACTGTTGCTTTAATTATACAAACTTTTTACCGATATTTCAAGGAATAAACTTTTTATTTATGCAATTTGACAGGGATTAAAAAGCTTTGTATACTTTTATTGACAGAAACATTTAAGCCTTGTTTAAGGTTAGAAATAACAGTTGTATTTTAATTCTTTAAAATAATATTTAAGAACACAAAGTATTTTAACGGTACTTTGTGTTCTTTTTTGTGACAAAATTCTCCGGAATAACAAAGTTCCGCTATAAAATGTAATAAAAGTGTAATAAATGACATCTTGATATTGAATTTTAATTGATAGAAATTATAATTAAAATATAATATAAAACATACAACAGGAGTTTGGCGATGAAATTAACGAATGTGAATTTTCTTGCAAAAGCAAATGCCAAGATAAATAAAAATGAAAAGGGAATAAAAATTGTTTCCGCATTGCTTGTAATATCAATAACCTTGATTTCGGCATTTTCAATTACCGTCACAAAAGCTGTAAATGAGTATAAAGAGGATTATCGTGCAAGAACACTTGAGGTTGACCCTTGGTTAAGCGAACTTGACGATAATGTTATAGAAAGTATTAAAAATACTGAGCATGTAGTTGATATTTTTCCTCTTGAAGGAATCAGAAATGAAGCTTTTAATATTGTTCAGTCCTCGGATGAGAACTTACAAAAAATGATTGATCAAGAGAAAAATAATTATTTAAATATTTGGTCATTGTTTAAAAATGAAAAACGCAGTGTTATTGCAGGAAAAACTCTTGATGAATCCCCTGTGTTAAGCTGTGTTGTCCCGAGTGATTTTTATCCTTTTGAGGTTGAGAATGAAAATAAAAAGCCTGATTATATTGACGGGGAAAGTCTTATAGGAAAAACGATAACCGTAAAAGCGATTAATAATATGCTAATTCAACCTTATAATATTGATGGTTTATCAGAAAGCGGTTCACTTGAATTGCCTGCAATTGAATATAAATTAAAGGTAGTGGGTACTTATTATCTGTCACCGACCGAAACAGGCTATTATGATTCGATTTATATTTCAGAGGAAACAGCTACGAAAATATTAGATGACGCACTTACAAAAGGCGGATATTCAAAAGATAACGAAACCACTGTCGGCAAGTGGTGGAGTGATTTATCGCAGAGGACTCACTATGTTGTTGTTGATGATTTTGAAAATATTGAATCGGTATATAACGCACTCACCGATATGAATGTATGCTGTGCCGATGACTCCGAACTCGGAATACAGGACAGCATAGTAAACGCTTCAAATATATTTAGCTTTGCAAGCGTATTTCTTATTATTTCTACAGTGTTGCTTTCTGTGATTATGATTATACAATCAACAGCAAACGCACTTTCACTTCGTAAATCTGATATAGGCTTGCTCAAAGCGATAGGTTATAAAAACAGTCAGATATTTGCCTGCCTTTACTGCGAACAGCTTAGAGTTACATTTACCGGATTTGCGGTTGGAACAATTATTTCGATTATAGTTACGGCTGTTTCAAATTTTTTCTTTGCAAACAGAAATTTCATAGACCGTCTGTACATTATCAATTGGGGAACTTTCGGAATCCTGCTTGCAATTTCGTTTTTGATAGTGACCGTTGTTCCGCTGATATGTCAGCTCATAGCATTACGCAAGCTGAATAAAATTCAGCCCAAAGACGCAATGAATGAATAATTTTGAGGGTAAAATAATGAAATCAATAGAATTGAAAAATGTTTCTAAAATATACAATGACAAAGTAACCGCCGTGGATAATGTATCGTTTACATTGTCAGAGGGTGAATTTGTGGCTGTTATGGGACAGTCGGGCAGCGGAAAAAGCACTCTGCTCCAAATGGCAGGTTTGCTTGACAACTGCACCTCAGGTCAGATTTTGATTAACGGCAAAGATGTGTCGTCACTCGGCAAAAACGAACTTGCCGACACAAGAATGAATTCACTCGGATTTGTCTTTCAGGCATTTCATCTCAATCCGCATCTCAAAGTTTTTGAAAATATAATGGTTCCAATGCTCATAAACGACCATTTCAAAAACAGAGCCGAAATGAAAGAAACTGCCGAATTGCTTGTGCAGAAAGTCGGTCTTACACACCGCATGGATCACTATCCGAGGGAACTTTCAGGCGGTGAACAGCAGAGAACCGCCATTGCAAGAGCACTTGCCAATAATCCCGACTTTATCCTTGCCGATGAACCTACAGGCAACCTTGACAGCAAAAACGAACGTATGATTTTTGAAGAGTTGAAAAAACTTACAGAGCTTGGCAAGGGTGTTCTTGTTGTCAGCCATAATGATGCCGTAACTGATTTTGCAGACAGAATTTGCGTTATGAAAGACGGCATTTTAGAGGAAAATTAAAATGAAAAATAAAAAACTCGGTATGCTTGTTAAAGCCTCAATTCTTTCACAAAAAGGTGCAACAATATTTTTTTGTTGCTTTATGGTTATTGCAACCATTCTCGTTCTTGTGTCGGCAGGAGCGGTTATGCCGCTGAAAAATAATATTGACCAAAACATAAATAATCATATTCTTAACAGAGAGTTGAATTTTGAGATAAACGAAAATACTCCTCAAAATGAAATTGACGATACAATTTTAAGCATAAAAAGCATTGAACACATAACGTGTGTTTATAACGTGCCTGCCGAACTTGATGTGTCGGAAACTTCAGGAGTGCTGTTTTCAGCTTACACACTAAGTTATGTTCACGAGGGGTATAACCTTAAAATAACAAGCGGAAGAGCTTTCAAAGAGAATGAAGAAAATGTTGCAGTTGTTCCCGAAGTTTTAAAGGATTTTAACAGCGAAAGTCAACGAATCAATAAAATTGACGGCAAAACGCTTGTGGGCAAAAACCTTGTTTTCGCTGATGAATCGGGCAAGGAACATAAGCTTAAAATTGTCGGAGTGTATAACACATCTGACCCGATTTTTACAGGCAATCAAATTCTTATTCCACGCAACAGTTTGATTGAGTTCAATAATGAAGTTATTGCAAATGCCAAAGGTTCGACTTCAATAACTTCCGATAAGGCTTATAAAATTCTCGTTGATGATGCAAAAAATCTTGAAAGTGTACAATCCGAGGTTTCCTCATATTGCGAACCGTATACAATGGACTTGAACTTTGATTCTCAGTCATACAATATCGCACTCATAATTATTATAGGTTCAATTGTATTTTTTGCATTGTTCGTAATTGCGGGACAGTATATGTTCGTCAAGAGCAATATAAACAGACGAACCGAAGAGCTTGCTTTGTATCGCTCACTCGGTTACAAGTCTAATCAACTTTTCTATATAATATTTGCGGAATATTTCCTTATCGGAATAATATCAATTGCAGTCGGTACAATTTTGGCTGTGTTACTCGATATATTACTTATAAATCCGTACCTTATGAATCTTGTGGGCAATACAATAATGGAAATGACCGTGAATGTTTCGGCTGTTTATGTACTGCTGTTCCTCGTGATTTATTTGATTGTACTTGCAATCGTCAGCATTTGGGCAGTAAAACGCTCTGAAAAAACGGATTTAAGCGTGTTGCTTAGAGAAAGATAATTCTATAGCAGAAATAAAACTCTATATTATTATTTAAAGCAGAAATTCTGAAATAATTCGGGATTTCTGCTTTTTTTAAATTTCATTTAAAGTTTGTAAATTATTATATAGACACGGTAAAGAAAAGGTAAAGACAGGGAGGTCTTACAATGGGCGTTAAAAATATATTCAAGCGTTACGAACTTAAATTTATGCTGACAACACAGCAGTACATTAACAATCCGAAACCTATAAAAACATGAAGCCCCCACACATTTTCGTGTAGGGGCGGTTTTCTTATAATTAATATCTTTCTCCGACAGCAACAATGACACTTCTGCCTGCCATATTAATCCGTTTGTCATAGAGAATAACATTTCTGTCCTCAAGGATTACATCCTGAGGCTCGTTGCCTGTGTTTACATAAAGTTTCCAGTGGTATCCTTCGGGAAGGTCGGGAAGCTCAACATTTACATAATCCCAATAAGCATTGACGCCAAAGTAAACAAACTCGTCAAGTCCCTGTTGTTTAAGACTTGCACCGGCGTACATAATACCAATCATTCTTGTATCATCGTAATATTTGGCACTCCACGCAACATTTGAATGGATGCTGACAGGCGGATAACTGCATGTTGACTTGCCTCTGCTGTCTGTGATAATGTGGAATCTCTTTCTGAAAGCAATCATATATTTAAAAAATTCAAATACATCCTTATGCTTTTCTTTTCTTGTCCAGTCAAGCCATGAGATAATGTTATCCTGACAGTAAGCGTTGTTGTTGCCGAACTGAGTGTTGCAAAATTCATCGCCTGCAAGGAAAAGAGCAGGACCCTGACTGCACATAAGAGTTGCAAAGGCATTTTTAACCATTTTTATACGAAGATTGTTAATGTTGTAATCATCGGTTTCGCCCTCTGCACCGCAGTTCCAGCTGTTGTTGTCATTAGCACCGTCAGTATTGTTCCAGCCGTTTTCAAGATTGTGCTTTTCGTTGTATGAATACATATCATAAAGAGTAAATCCGTCATGACAGGTAAGAAAGTTTACCGACGCATTGTAGCCCCTGTAGGTAGGGTCATACAAATCTCTTGAGCCTGTAATTCTCTGAGCCGCATCCCATGCAAGGTGGTTGTCGCCTTTAAGAAATCTTCTGAGGTCGTCACGGTATCTTCCGTTCCATTCAGCCCATCTGTTCCATGACGGAAAACAGCCGACCTGATAAAGTCCGCCTGCATCCCATGCCTCTGCAATAAGCTTTACTCCGCCGAGAATCGGATCAAACGCAAGGCTTTTGAGAAGCGGAGGCTTATCCATAGGAGTACCGTCCTCGTTTCTTCCCAAAATTGATGCAAGGTCAAAACGGAAACCGTCAATGCGGTATTCTGTTACCCAATAACGCAGACAGTCAAGTATAAATTGCTGCACAATCGGCTGATTGCAGTTGAGAACATTGCCGCAACCGCTGAAATTGTAATACTTTCCGTCCGGAGTGAGCATATAGTAAATGTTGTTGTCAATGCCCTTGAACGAGAAATACGGTCCCATTTCATTGCCCTCTGCCGTGTGGTTGAACACAACATCAAGGATAACTTCAATTCCGTTTTCGTGAAGCTCACGAACAAGCTGTTTAAGCTCTCTTCCTTCGTGATGATGCTCGTGGTCGCTCTCATAGCTTGTGTTCGGAGCAAAAAAACATACGGTGTTATAGCCCCAGTAATCGTAGAGCTGACGCCCGTCATAATTACGATATGAGCCCATTTCGTCAAACTCAAAAATAGGCATCATTTCAACGGCATTGATGCCCAGTTCTTTAAGATAGGGGATTTTTTCACGGATACCTGCGAATGTGCCTTTGTTTTTAACGCCTGAGGAGCCGTCCTGAGTAAAGCCTCTTACATGCAATTCATAAATAATAAGCTCTTCAAACGGAAGCTTCGGCTGAGTGCAGTTGCCCCAGTCATAGTCGCTGTTTACAACTCTTGCCTTATAAACACCCTCATGCTCCTGCTTTTTACCCCAGCCGCTCTGACCGATTACAGCCTTTGCGTATGGGTCAAGAATGTATTTCTTTTTATCAAAAATAATGCCTTTTTCGGGTTCATACGGACCGTCAAAGGAATATGCATACTCAAAATCAATCTCATCAAGACCGAACACGAGCATTGAATAGGTGTTGCCGATTTTGTAAGAATCCGGAAATCTAAGCCTTGCATACGGAATTTTTGCATAAGGTCTGAATAAAAGCAATGTACACTCAACGGCATAAACCGAATGAATAGTAAAGTTTACACCGCCGGAAACGGTTGTTGCACCGTTTAAAAGGAAGTTGCCGGGTCTGACATCGAAACCACCTACATTATCGGTTGGCTTTAAATCCCTCAACATAATATTTAATCCCCCTAAGTTACTCTCAAAAAACAAAAATTCAGTCATAACACAACATATGTCTATTTTATCATATTATGTGATTTATTCAACACACTATTTGCAAAAAATATAGTCAAATCTTGTCATCACGATTAAAAAGCAGTATTTTTACACAAAAAAAGACCGGAATAAAAAATATATTCGGTCTTTTTAATCATTTGCTTACGCTTATTGTCAACCTATAAAAGTAAATCTGTCTGTTTTTCTGCCGTCAACATCAACTTTTTCGGCAAACATTTCGACAGGTCTTGCCCACACTTCACTTGTGTTGTGGAGGTTTCTGTAAATTACAAGTTTTTCACCCGTTTCGCTGTGGGTTGCAAAGTTGATAACCTCATATTCGCCGCCCTTGAAATGTAGGTAAATGCCCGGCTTGATTTCTTTTGTCGTATTTTCGGCATTGTCCGAATTGCTTTCACAGCAATTTTCTGTTTCAACAGCTTTAACTGAAGCTTCTTCATTTGCAGGAGCTTCGTCAATTTCAGCTGCCCTGCAATCTGTATTGTCTGCATTGAAATCAACCCTGAAACTTCCGTCATTAACAACAAGAATTCTCGACTGATACGGCTGCATTTCAATTTCATAGTAACCGTTTACATCAATAACTTCGTTGCCGTTGAGAACATCTGTAAGCTTTGCGTTGCAGCCTGTGTCAAAACCGATTTTTTCAACACGGTCTGTAAGGTTGAATGCAACAAAAACAGTCTGATTGTCGGTTTTTCTTCTGTATACAAGCTTTTCATTCTGAATATTTATGTTTTCAAAATCGCCGTACTTGAGAGCTTCGAGTGCAAGCCTTACTACACCGAGTTTTTTGATATGCTCAAGAAGTTCATAGTTCGGATTCGGGATGGAATCAAGGTCAAGACAGGGACGAAGCTCATAATCGCTGTAGGCAGTTCTCATACCCTCAATGCCGAATTCACTTCCGTAGTAAATTGACGGTACTCCGGGCATTGTATACATCATCGTGTAAACATTGTTGAGATGATTTTTGTCTTTAAGCATACTTGCAACACGGTTTACATCGTGGTTATCAACGAAATTATATGTGTAGATATTTCTGTAAATACCGCCGTTAGCAAACTGTCTGTTAAGAGAATGTGCAATTTCAAAATAGTTGTGGTCATTATGGCTTGAATAAATGCCTTTGTAGCATTCGTAGTTTGTAACTGAGTCAAGCACATCGGGATTTGCCCAATGATTGTAATCGCCGTGAGTAATCTCGCCGTAGAGCCAGAAATCGGACTTTTTCTCTTTGCAAACATTTTTTAATTTCTTGAAAAATTCAATGTCAATGCAGTCAGCCGCATCAAGGCGAAGTCCGTCAATATCAAACTCATCAATCCAAAATCTTGCACAGTCAAGAAGATAGTTTACTACCTCGTCATTGTGGAGATTAAGCTTTACAAGGTCGTAGTAACCTGCCCAGCCCTCATAGCTGAAACCGTCATTATAAGGACTGTTGTTCCAAAAGTTTAAATTTTCAAACCAAGACGCATATCTTGAATTTTCACGGTTCTGCTGAACATCTTTGAAAGCAAAGAAATCTCTTCCCACATGATTAAAAACGCCGTCAAGCATAATTCTGATGCCGTTATCGTGAAGTGTTTTGCAAATTTTTTTAAAAGATTCGTTGTCACCGAGCCGACAGTCGATTTTTTTATAATCAATAGTATCATAGCCGTGTTTTGAACTTTCAAAAACAGGGTTGAAAACAAGTGCGTTTACCGACATTGACTTCATATGGTCAATCCAGCCGTAAATTTTGTCAAGTCTGTATTCCTGTTTGAAATCATTCTCCTTTGGTGCTCCGCAAAAACCGAGCGGATAAATATTGTAAATTACGGATTCATTTATATATCCCATTATATTATCTCCTTTTTGCACAGAATAAAGCAATGTACGAATGCAGTGTTTTGTGTACATTAGTCATAATTATAACACTAAAATTTCTATTGTGCAACTGAATAATTTGTGTTACAATGTAACATATTGATGATTTAAAAATGATTTTAAAAAAATCTCGGAGGAACAAAATGCTCAAAATGCCCGAAAACAAAACAAGAAAAAAATTAAGAATCACACTTTGCGTGCTTTATCTCGTTGAAATCGTACTCTGTGCGTTGCCGTATTTCCAGTACATTGACGAAAAAAATGTACTCCATTCTTATTCCGTATTTGACATTATGTCTGTATGGGGACTCAGCGGTTCAAATGATGCGGTTTTTAAGTATTCGCTCTTTATGCCGATTTTCTTCATTATCCCGATTGCAGGATTTTTCTTCTGCGCTCTTGACAAAGAACGCAATATGAAGAATATCGTTTCAATCATCTGCTGTCTGCTCGGTGTGCTTTCAATCCTCACAATGGTAAGCTATACAATCAGCCTTGCTTCTGTAATTGCACTTCTTTTGTACATTCTCATCTGCTTTCTCACAACGCTTTCAATCTTTGCAAGATTTACCGACAAAGATGCTACAAAAGCTCCTGTTAAGCAGAAAAACACAGACCCGAACAGGGAAGTCTAATTTTACAAATTAAAAGTTGAAAACGGAAAATTGAAAAATTCGGTCGGGAACACAGCTTGCTTAATGCAAAGCATTGTTTTCCCGACTTTATTTTATAAAATTAAAACACGGCAGTTCATTATCTGAAATGATTGCCGTGTTTATTTTTGCCGATTTTATTTTTAAAATTCCGTCAGAACAATGTGTGCCTGAGAATTATCGAGGACTAACGGCTTATCCATATCAACTCTCTTTAATTCTCCGTAGAGTCTGCCGAAAATTACGGTTGTTTTGTCCATATATGCCGCCATAGCCTCGCCTTTTACGGTGAACGGCTTGAATGTAATGTCAACCGCCGAATATCCCGCCTTAAAGTACCACGGTCTGTCAAGCTTTCCGCCTGTGCTTTTAACATTTATCTGCGACAATTTTACAAGATGACCGTCTGTGAAAAAGCAATTTTCGTTGCCGTAACGGTTGTCGCCGACTCTGCTTGCAAGGCAGAGAGAAAAGCGTTTTCCGTCAATAAAGCAGTCGGAGCTTAATCTCTGGTAATTATGCTTTCTCGGCTTTGAAAAGCGTGTCCAGTCAAAGTAAGCGTTTGTGGTTGTTTCGTTTAAAGAATATTCCATACCGCCAACACGGATAATTCCGCCTGCGACAAATTTGGGAACAAAGCGTTTGAGATAAAAATATTTTCTGTCTCTCTCAAACGGTGCAATTTCGTTAAGACTTTCGCCCGCCGTCTTTTTGAGATTAATGTTAAAGTAT
>OGMK01001556.1_pt1 | contig 10486 bp, 10 predicted proteins | sample 1573151 | NCBI WGS metagenome assembly OGMK01 (sample SAMEA2581887, study PRJEB24529) | metagenome | biome: Human gut stool | place: China | collected 2011
GCCCCTAGTAACCCCAAAGCAGTTGGGCTCCATACAAAAAATCCAAGTCGCTCCGCTAGAGGATTTTTTGTGTTCCACCGATTTATAGTCGCTGCGCGACGGCGATAAGCCGACAGCAGCAACATGCCGTTTGCCTTTACGACCTTTCCCGTGAAAAAGTAACTCCGAAACGACCGCAGTCGTTTCGGAGTTGCAAATTTAAAAATAATATTTCCGCTGATATTGCCAAAGCGAACGCGTCGGCAATTTTAAATCGTCCGGCGGTTGAAAGGATACACATGCAAGAACAAGCAGTTTTTACGCAAAAAACAGAGCCTGTGCCGCCAACCGGCCGCTTTGCACCCAGCCCCAGCGGGCGGCTGCATCTGGGCAATCTGGCCTGCAGCCTGCTGGCGTGGCTCAGCGCCAGAAGCCGTGGTGGACGCATCGTGCTGCGCATTGAGGATCTGGATGCCGAGCGCTGCCCGCGCATCTATGCCGACCTGCTGGAACAGGATCTGGACTGGCTGGGCCTTGCGTGGGACGAGGGCGGCAGCACCGGCGGGCCGAACGGCCCCTATTACCAGAGTGAGTGCGCGGAGATCTACACCGCAAGCTACAAAAAGCTGGAAGAGCGCGGCCTTGTGTACCCGTGTTTTTGCTCCCGCGCCCAGCTGCACGCGGCCAGCGCGCCCCATACCTCGGACGGCAACGTGGTCTATCCGGGCACCTGCCGCGGCCTGACCGCTGCCGAAATTGAGGAAAAAAGCAAAAAGAAGGCCCCTGCCTATCGTCTGATGGTGTCGGACGAGGACATCACATTTGTGGATGGCTGCATGGGCCTGCACACCGAAAATCTTTTGCACGACTGCGGTGACTTCTACCTGTGCCGGGCAGATGGCGTGTTCGCCTATCAGTTGGCCGTGGTGGTGGACGATGCCCGCATGGGCGTTACCGAAGTGGTGCGCGGTGCAGACCTGCTTTCGTCCACGGCACGGCAGCTGTATTTGTACCGCCTGCTGGGCCTGCAGGCACCGGGGTTTGCCCACTGCCCGCTGCTGCTGGCCCCGGATGGGCGGCGGCTCTCCAAGCGAGACGGCGACCAGAGTCTGGAAAACCTGCGGGAAAAGTATACCGCGCAGGAGATCGTGGGCAGGCTTGCCTACGCCTACGGCCTGCAGCCGGAGCCTGCGCCCCGCACACCGGAAAGCCTGATCAAAGACTTTTCCTGGGCAAAGGTGCCAAAGCAGGATGTCTGCCTGCCGGAGGATCTGTTCTGAACAAAAAAAGATGCGCTGTCCCCCGATGACAGCGCATTTCTTTTTTATAGAGATTCAGATGCGGCGCATCTGCGGCAGATCGTTGGTGTCCATCATACGGCTGAACGCGGTATCCAGTGCCAGCGCCAGCAAAGCGCCCAGCGCTGCATCGATGCAGCTGTGCTGCTTGAGCAGCATGGTGGAGCATACAATGGAGATGCACAGCACATCAGCGGCCGGGCGCATCCAGCGGAACCGGGGCTGCTCAAAGATGCGGCAGCGGTGATAGGCCAGCATCAGCGTGACCGAGTTGAACACATGGATGGACGGGCAGACATTGATGGGTGTGTCGGTGCTGTACAGGAACCGCACCGCACGGGCGAAGATGTCTGTGCCCGGCACATAGCAGGGGCGCAGATCCAGCCCGGTGGGCAGGATCACGTAGCAGGCCAGCGCAATGGTCATACCGCTGAACAGCGGCATACACAGCCGCCAGAAGTCCTCCCGGGGTGCCTTCCACAGAAGGAAGAACAGGGTGAACGGGATCCACGGAAACCATGCAAAATAGGGGATGGCCGCATATTTGCAGAAGGGAATCAGATCGTCCAGCCGGCAGTGCACGAGGATGTGCGGCATATGGATCTGGGTGTTCAGGAAATTGAATGCGGAAAGATAAAGTATGAGATACAGCGCCATGAAGCAAATCGGATGGCGCGAAAACCAACTGCGTTTCATTGAAAAAGCCTCCTTTTTGCAGAAGTGAAATCTCTGAGCACTGTGAAATTATACGCCGGGAATGTGACAAAAACAAGAACGAAAGCAGACAACATTGCTGAAAAACAAATAAATTATTTGTGCGTATTGCGTAAAAAAGAGCCTGCCTTCGCGGCAGGCTCTTATAAAATGCAGAGGAAAGATTCAGATGACCTGCTGTTCCAGCCACTTGCCGCGCAGGAAGCGTACAAAGAAGCACAGGGAGCGGAACGCCCAGTCCAGATACATGCCCATCCAGATGGCCAGCAGGCCGCCGTGGAAGGCCAGCACACACAGGTAGCAGAAGCCCACCCGGAAGGCCCACATGGACACGATGCTCACGGTCATGGTAAAGCGGGCATCGCCTGCCGCACGCAGGATGTTGGGCATGGTAAAGCTGGAAGGCCAGATGAACAGCGAAACGATGTTGAACCACACCATCACTTCCAGCGCCATGGCGTAGGCTTCCGGCGAGAGGTTGAACAGGCCCAGTGCAAATTTGTTGGCAAACAGGAAGGCCGAAAGGTTCATGAACCATGCGCCACAGTAGGCAAACAGCATCAGGCGGCGGGAGTAATACACGGCCTGATCTTTTTCGCCTGCGCCAAGGCACTGGCCCACCACGGTCAGCGCAGCCATGCCCACGGCGTTGGCCGGGATGTTCAAAAAGGTGGTGGTGGTGTTTGCCACGGCGTTGGCCGCAATGGCGGCGGTGCCCAGAGTGGAGGTCAGGCTGGAAACGGACAGCTTGCCGATCTGGAACATGCCGTTTTCAATACCGGCCGGGATGCCCACCCGCAGGATCTGCTGGATGAGCCGTGCCTTCGGGGCAAGGGCCTGCAGGCCGTCCACCCGCAGCGGGCAGGCGGGCCGCTGCAGCAGGTACAGCACAGCCACGCAGGCAATGGCGCGGGACACAAGGCTGGCCAGTGCGGCACCCATCACGCCCATTTTGAAGCCGTAGATCAGCACGGCGTTGCCGCCAATGTTCACCACATTCATTACAAGGCTGGACATCATGCTGATCTTGCTGTTGCCCTGCGCCCGGAACAGGGCCGCACCGGCGTTGTACAGGCCGATGAACGGGTAGCTCAGGGCCGAGAGCAGGAAGTAGGTCTCGGCATAGCGCATCACGTCCACGTCGATGGAGCCGAAGATGCCGCGCAGGATGGCATGGCGGCCCGCCACCACAACGGCGGCCACCAGCAGGCTGAAGCTGGACAGGATGAACAGGATCTGCGCCGCTGCATTCTTGGCATCCTTTGGCTCCTGCCGGCCGATGTACTGGCTGGTGACCACCGCGCCGCCGGTGGCAAGGGCGCTCATGATCTGGATCATCAGGGTGTTGAAGCTGTCCACAAGGCTCACGCCGGAAACAGCGGCTTCCCCCACCGAGGAGACCATCAGCGTGTCGGCCAGACCGATGGTCACGCTGAGCGCCTGCTCTGCGATCAGCGGCAGCAGCAGGGCAATGAGCTGCTGCCGGGTGAACAGCGGCGGCTTATGGAACGCGGGCGTTTTGGTTGCTGTCATAGGTTCCTCCGTAACGGTGACAAGATACACTTGGATACATGACCTATATCATACAGCAGAACGCGCAGAATTACAAGAGATGGGCCGAAATCTTCCGTCAGGAAAATTCCTGACTGGGGGTCAGGCTGGTGCCGTAATATACGATATAATCATACGGGACGGTCGGCCCGAACACCGTCTTGTCTGGGTACTTCCTCAACATGTCCGCTTTCAGGTCGGCCGGGGTCTCGGGCACACCGGCGCAGAGCGTATCGGAGCACACGGCATTCCAGAGGCCAGCAGAGAACGAGGTACAGTTGTAAATGGCCGACCAGTGGTCTGCGTTGGCCAATGCCTGATTTACAGTGTCTAGCTGGCTCTGGTCCAGTGAGACCTGAATGCCGTAAAGATTCTGATAGTAAGAAGCGTTCAGGTAATATTTGTAGTAGCCCTCCAGATTGTACCAGATGCCGGAATGCTCGCAGCGGTTGCCGCGGGTGCTTACGGTGATGGACGTATCCGGCGCAATGAGCAGTCCGCCCACATTGATATCCTGCTCCGAGACATTGGTGATGGTGAGGAAGCTGTGTCCGCTGGTGTTGAGGGGAACATCGCCGTGGTCATCGGCGCGGGCAAAAAGCCGCAGCACCGCAACGGCTCCCTCGGCAGGGGCATCACCGTAGGCCTGCGCAGGGGACTTGTGGTCTGCCTGCGCAAAGTGGTACGGCCCGCCAAAGTTGGTGGTAAAGCCAACGATATTGAGCATCAGGTCGGCAGAACCGGTGACATCTGTTACCACCTTATCCTCTTTTGCGGCGGGCTGTGCGGCCTTGGGTTCCTGTGCGTAGGCGGGCAGGGCGCACAGGCAGGCCAGCAGCACGCAGCAGGAGAGGATGCGGAAAAACTGTTTTTTCATAGATGCCTCCATTTGTGTTTTTTTCAGGTAAAGCTTACCGTTTTTTGCAGGGTCTGTCAAGGACTGCGGCAGGCGGAAAAGCCGCGCCGCAGCGTGTTTGTTCCACTTTACCCGTGCAGGCAATTGTGCTAAAATAAACCTGAGGTGCACCGCGCTTTGCAGGAGCGGGGGAGTGCACTGTGGTAAATGAGATAAGAAATAAAAGGTAAATCAGAACCCAAAGGGGGAACAATATGCCAAAAGCAGCCCATAAGGTGGTCGTGATCGGCCACCGCAACCCGGATACCGACTCCATCTGCTCGGCCATTGCCTATGCAGAACTGAAAAACAAGACCAGTGATCTGGTCTGTGAGCCCCGCCGTGCAGGCAAAATGAATCAGGAGACCGAGTTCGTGCTCAAAAAGTTCGGGGTAAAGCCCCCGCGCATGTGCACGGACGTGAACCCGAAGATCCGCGATGTGGACTACCGCGAGATGCCCGGCATCCCCGGCTCCACCAGCCTGCGCAAGGCGTGGGAGATCATGCGTGACAAGCAGATCGACACCTTGCCTGTTACCAGTGCAGACAACGAGCTGGAGGGCGTGATCACCGTGAAGGATATCGCCACAGCCAACATGGACGTGTTCGATACCGGCATCCTTGCCAAGAGCCGCACCAGCTTCCGGAACATTCTGGAAACGCTGGACGGCACCATGGCGGTGGGCAGCGCGGATGATATCTGCACCACCGGCCACATCCGCATCGGCACCGCTACGCCTGAAATGCTGGAAAGCACGGTGGAAAAGGGAGACATCGTGATCCTGACCAACCGCTACGAGAGCCAGCTGTGCGCCATCGAGAAGGAAGCGTCCCTGCTCATCCTGTGCAACAACGCCAAGGTGGGCCGCACCATCCAGCGCATTGCCGAGGAGACCGGCGTTGCCATCATGACCACCCCGGTGGATACCTATGCTGCCGGTAAGCTCATCAGCCAGTGTGCGCCCATCTCCTACTATATGACCCGCAGCGACATCATGAAGTTCACCCTCGTCACGCCGGTGGCCGATGTTACCCGCGTGATGGCCAAGGTGCGCCACCGCTATTTCCCCATCCTCGACGAGGACGGCAAATACTGCGGCATGGTCAGCCGCCGCAACATCATCAATCTGCGCAAGCGCCGCATCATTCTGGTGGACCACAATGAAGCCACACAGGCCGTGGAGGGTTTCGACCAGGCCGAGATCCTTGAGATCATCGATCACCACCGCATCGGCAGTCTGGAGACCAGCGGCCCGGTGTACTTCCGCAACCAGCCGGTGGGCTGCACCGCCACCATCGTCACCCAGATGTACGACGAAAACGGCGTGGAGATCCCGCCCCAGACGGCCGGTCTGCTGCTGGCGGCTATCCTGTCGGATACCCTGATGTTCCGCAGCCCCACCTGCACCCCCGTGGATGAAGCCAGCGCCCGCCGCCTTGCCAAAATTGCAGGGGTGGACATCAACGAGTTTGCTAATGAGATGTTCGAAGCAGGCGAAAAGCTGGACGGCAAGACCGCCGAGGAGGTGTTCCTGCAGGACTTCAAGGTGTTCATGTGCGGTGATATCCGCTTTGGCGTGGCACAGGGCAGCTACATGACCCGCAAGAACCTGCTTGCCGCCGAAGCGCTGCTGCAGCCCTATCTGGAAGAAGCCCGCAACAAGCAGAACGTGGAGGACATCTACATGCTGCTTACCGATGTGCCCAAGGAGGAGAGCGTGGTCATCAGCAATGGCCGCTATGCCTCCGAGGTGCTCTCGGACGGCTTTGAGACCCAGCCTGCCGAGGACGGCAGCTTTACCCTGCCCGGTGTGGTGAGCCGCAAAAAGCAGTTCATCCCGGCGCTGATGACCGCCTATCAGGAGCTGTAAGATGTTTGATTTTCTGCATAAAAAAGCACAGGATGCCACGCCGCCCGCCCTGCCGGAAGGCACTGTGCGCCGCCGCTACTCCATCGAAGGGCAGGTGCAGGGGGTGGGCTTCCGCTACCGCGCCCGCTATGCGGCCCAGACGCTGGAACTGACCGGCTGGGTGGAGAACGAGGATGACGGCAGCGTAACGCTGGAAGTGCAGGGCGACCCGGAAAAGTTCCTGCGGCTGTTCGCCATGATCCAGAAAAGCGATTACATCCAGATCACCGGCATCCGCCAGAAGGATCTGCCGCCCGACCCATGGGAGCGGGGCTTCTCGGTAAAAGGGTATTGATCTGAACTGCAAACAAAAAAGCTGACGCGAAAGCGTCAGCTTTTTTGCTCTTTCTAAATTTATCAGCCTGCTGTTTTCAGCGGGGAATTGTCTGTCCAGATGGTGCCGTCCAGCAGCCGGGTCACAGCCAGAGTGCCGTTTGCGGAAACACGGGCCGGGTCCAGCGCGTAGAAATCGCTCTCCTTCAGGTTCGCGGGGTCTGCATCCGGGCGGATGCCCACCACGCAGACCCAGTGGCCATAGGCGGCGCTGGTGGCGATATGGGGGTAATTGACCTCGTTCCAGCCGGAACTGGTCAGGTGGTATTCATAGCTGGAGGTGCGGTTCGTGTGCCGTTTTACGCCGCTCACCGCGGTGTTTTTCAGATGCACGATCACCGGCTTCCCGGCGGAAAGCTCACTGTAAAGCTTCTGCAGGCACTCGGACAGGCTGCCGGAATAACCGTAGTAGCCGCCCGCAGACCAGACCGCACCGTTTGACCACATGCCGCTGCCGGAGGAAACTTTTCCATCCAGAATGGTGCGTGCATAGCGCAAGGCGTACCAGCTGCATTTGCCGGAGGTCTGGTTGCCGATGGAAAGGATCTGGCTGGTGCTGAAGTCCAGCATCCGGATGCCGTGCGTTTCCTGCAGGGCAGCTGCGTGTGCGTGGGGAACGGCCAGAGCCAGCACAAGGCACAGCGCCAGAACTGCCGCCGCCAGCCGCTGTGCCGCGCGGGCGGGACAGTGTTGCATATTGAGCCACATCCTTTGTTTTTTCTACGACCTTATTTTACCATGCAAAAATGGTAGAATTGTGTAAAATCGTAATTTTTTGAAAGAATTCTGAAAGATGGATCGGAACACAACATCTGTCCAAACCGGGAAGAGCTGTGCCCCGGAAAAGAACAGCATGGAGCTTCCGGCCGGAAGAAGATTTTTCGGCATGGTAAAGAACCTTTGCTAAATAAGGACAGTGTATCTCAATACTGCAACAAAAAGCCGCTGTTTCGTTGATTTTGAACGAAAATGTTTCGGAAACTTTATGCATCTTCTCGATTGACAAAACCAACTGATGTCGGATACAATAAGGCCAGAACGACACCCGTTCTGTAGTGCGAAAAAGCAGCACTGAAATGAGACAAATCAACAAAATCTTGAAACGACAGGAGGCGCTTAACGATGAAAAAGCTGAAGAAATTTGCTGCCCTGCTTCTGGTGGGTGTGATGGCTTTGGCCCTGCTGACGGCCTGCGGCGGTGGCGGTCAAACCGAAGAGCAGAAAGTGCTGGCCAAAATCAGTCAGGAGAAGGGCGTCCAGGCGACCAATGACGCAGAGCTCCGCGCAGTGGCTGAAGGGCACTTGAACGAGGATCGCAAGGATCTTGATGCGAATTTCAAGATTGCTGGCTACTTGACAGCGTTCAATTTCCATTCGGAAAAGGTGGGAAATGACCGGGTCATTACCATCACCGCCCGGTATGATTATAAGGATACTCTTCTGAACGCTGTGCTGAAGAAAATCTCGGAGTACGTTGACACGAATAATGGTGTCACGGTGAACCAGAACGGCGACTGGTCGAATATAGGCGTTGTGGTCCAGAGCAACAACGAGCAGAGCTACATTGGTATTTCCATCCGCCTCAAGGGCAAAAAGTAAAAAATTCCTCACCCTTTCTCCCCGGAGAGCTTTCCTTCCCCCGGAAAGCCCTCCGGGGCTTTTTTGCGTTTGGGGACAATTGCCAAAAAGAACTGCGGAATTTGGGCGATATGTCTGTTGACATGCGGGGGGGGGTATGGCTAAAATAAATTCAGACGGGTAAAGCGATTTGGGGTCGCCCAAACCGTCAGAATTTGAAAACAGGAGGAACATTACAATGAAAATGTTCAAGCGTTTCGCAGCCGCCCTTCTGGCCGGCGTGATGGTTCTGGCAATGCTCACCGCTTGCGGCGGTGGCAGTGGTTCTGGTACATCCACGATTGGCGAGGAATTTGAAAACAAATACATCGCAGCGATTAACACTCTCCGTGGCGAGAATGCAGAAAAACTGAAAAATGATACCGACCTGCGTAACAAGGCTCTGGCTCAGTTGCAGAAAATCAAGGAGGATGGCACGATTGCGGCTACTGATGCAAACACTTCTATTGTAACGCCCAATGCTGATGGAAAATCTGTAACAGCTGTAGTGATTAGCGTAGGAACGAAGGGCGAACCCGATAAGGGTGTGTGTCAGGCAAAAGAAATCACCGCCGAATCCTTGGATGAAATTACCCCAGATAGTGCTGGTGCTGATGTTGTAGAAGCTCTGCGGGCACTTAAGAAAATCGGTATTGCCACTAAAGTAATCAATGGCAAAACCTACGCAGCAATAGCAATGGAAATTGTCCAGTCTGTGTCGTAAAGCTTAATTCGCAAAATTGAAGAATTGACTTGCCCCGAGGAGCACCCCGCTCCCCGGGGCTTTTTGTATCCAACGAACTGACGTATTGGCTCAAAAATGATTGGAAACGATAGGTAGTCTGTACATTGACGCGGGGGAGGGGAAAACTGTAAAATATACATAGGCCCTCCGGGCATTTGGGACGCGGAAAAGGCCTGTAATTCATTTTATGATGGAGAGACCTAATATGAAAAAGATGAAACGTCTTGTGGCCGTCCTTCTGGTCGGCATCATGGCGCTGGCAATGCTCACTGCTTGCGGCGTTACTCCCAGCGCACCTTCAATGCGCGATACTGCGCTGGAAAGGGATGTTGCCAAGTGGACTGTGGAATGGGGCAAGAACCAAAACCCGACACTGACCGTTGATTCGGAATTGACAGAGATCAGCAATAAGTGCCTGCCTGTTGCTGTCAAGGCGGTGGATGCTAGGCTTACTTCTCCGATTGATCCGAACGCTTACAATGACGCAGTGAAAAAGCGGGAGACGTTTTTTGCTGAAGAAAGGAAGGGCAAAACGGCTGCGCTGGTGCCCGTGGACTTTCCGAGCGGAACAGAAGTCACCAAGGATACTCTGGCCCATGCCTATGCCGCTTTGAAAATGGATGTTCAGAGTAACTTGGAACAGGCTGGCGTTATGAATCCGACCAAGTTCGGCGTTACCGTTACCAAGCAGAAGGAATACACTCTGGTCCTCTTCGTGGTCAGCGAATAAGCGTACCTTCTCAAAACTTGCATCCCTGCCCCGCAGAGCACCCGCTCTGCGGGGCTTTTTTGTGTTTGGGGGCAAACTCCCCCAGTCGCCTGCGGCGTGCCAGATTCCCCCTTTTGTCGCTGCGCGACATTTTCCCCCGGCCGGGGGAAATCGTCCCTCAAAGAGGGAGCCTTTCGCCTTCCGGTCAGATGCAATAAACCTCCCCCTTTCGGGGGAGGTGGCATCGCGCAGCGATGACGGAGAGGGTTGCCTCCCTCACTGAGGGAGGTGGCAAACCCGCAGGGTTTGACGGAAGGAGTCTGCCCCACCCCTCCCGGCGGCAATTCTGAATGGTTTCTCTGTCAAACCGTGTCGTTTTGTGGTACAATAAAAACGTATTCTGATGTGAACAGGAAAGGACGTTTCCATGCAGCTGTTTGAACTGGTGTCCCCGCGGCTGTTCCGCCCGCTGGCGGGGCCGAACCGGGCTTTTTATGCGGAATTGCTGCTTCTGCTCTGGGAGGAGTGCCGCCACACGGCGGATTACAGCATTTCCCGTGCGGAGGCCGTCTGGCGTGCCGAGGATTACTTTGCCGCACTGGCAAAGCCCCTTGCGCTGGATGCCGACGGTGCGGGCGATGAGGACGAGCAGCCCACCCGCGACCCTCACACGCTGGCCGTGGGCTTTCTGCTGCGGCTGCGCCGCACCGGCTGGCTGGAAGAGCAGCCCGGCAG
>OGMK01001572.1_pt1 | contig 10393 bp, 5 predicted proteins | sample 1573151 | NCBI WGS metagenome assembly OGMK01 (sample SAMEA2581887, study PRJEB24529) | metagenome | biome: Human gut stool | place: China | collected 2011
GTGGAAAAGTAGACCGTCTGAAGTACATCAATGCTGAATTTGAGAAGATGCATCAGAACTACTACACTTATGAGTGGACCTGGGCTTATGAAAAGTTGGAGGAATACTACGGAATCAAACCGGACAATATTACGGCTACAGACATCATCCGCATTGTAGAGAAGTGGAAGGAAGCGGTAGTCGGGTTGGACCGTATGGTGTATGATGATGCCAAGAAAGAATTCTCGCTGGCTTCTATGACGGGCTTCGGTGCCGACGGCTCGCGCGCAGAGAAAGAAATGGACTTTGAGCAGGTACGCGGTGACTTTGAAAGTAATCCGTTTGTCACTGCCGTGTTGAAACATATTGAAGATAAGACAGCGTTGGGTGACGAATTGATAGGTCGTATGCAGAGGGTGTCATCATTTTCACTCTAATTAAAGAAATATTTCAATAATAGTTCTTACCTTTGTGCTACGATTCATTAATTTAATTTACGAGTAATTATGGCAACAACACCTCCGTTCAAGTATCAACCTATGTTTGAGCATGGGGAAGATAAGACTGAGTATTATCTGCTTACAAAAGACTATGTATCAGTAAGCGAGTTTGAAGGAAATCCCATCCTGAAAATTGAAAAAGAAGGTTTGACTGCGATGGCTAATGCTGCTTTTCGTGATGTATCATTCATGCTTCGTCGTTCGCACAACGAACAAGTTGCTAAGATTCTGAGTGATCCGGAAGCAAGCGAAAACGATAAGTATGTGGCGTTGACTTTCCTGCGCAATGCAGAAGTTGCTTCAAAAGGCGTACTTCCATTCTGCCAGGACACCGGTACTGCTATTATCCACGGTGAAAAGGGACAGCAGGTATGGACTGGATATTCTGACGAAGAGGCACTTTCACTGGGCGTATATAAAACATACACTGAAGAAAACCTGCGTTATTCACAGAATGCGCCTCTGAATATGTATGATGAGGTAAATACAAAATGTAACCTCCCTGCACAGATTGACATCGAAGCTACCGAAGGTATGGAATATGAATTCCTTTGTGTAACAAAAGGTGGTGGTTCTGCCAACAAGACATATTTGTATCAGGAAACAAAAGCGATCCTGAATCCCGGTACATTGGTTCCGTTCCTGGTTGAAAAGATGAAAACATTGGGAACAGCCGCTTGTCCTCCTTATCATATCGCTTTCGTGATAGGTGGTACTTCTGCTGAAAAGAACCTGTTGACAGTGAAATTAGCTTCTACTCATTTCTATGATAACCTGCCGACTACCGGAAACGAATATGGTCGTGCATTCCGCGATGTCGAACTGGAAAAAGAAGTATTGGCAGAAGCTCACAAGATTGGGTTGGGTGCACAATTCGGAGGTAAATATCTTGCTCACGATGTACGCATCATCCGTCTGCCTCGTCATGGTGCATCTTGTCCGGTAGGTTTGGGTGTATCTTGCTCTGCCGACCGTAACATCAAATGTAAAATCAATAAGGAAGGTATCTGGATTGAGAAACTGGATTCAAATCCGGGTGAACTGATTCCGGCTGAACTGCGTCAGGCAGGTGAAGGTGATGTTGTGAAGATCGATCTGAACCGTCCGATGCCTGAAATCCTGAAAGAACTGACTAAATATCCGGTTGCTACCCGTCTGTCATTGAACGGAACGATTATCGTAGGTCGTGACATCGCTCATGCTAAACTGAAAGAACGTTTGGACCGCGGTGAAGACTTGCCACAATATATTAAGGATCATCCTATTTATTATGCTGGTCCGGCAAAAACTCCGGAAGGCATGGCGTGTGGCTCTATGGGCCCTACTACGGCAGGACGTATGGACTCTTATGTAGAACTGTTCCAAAGTCATGGCGGTAGCATGGTGATGTTGGCAAAAGGTAACCGTAGCCAGCAGGTGACAGATGCTTGTCAGAAATATGGTGGTTTCTATCTTGGTTCTATCGGAGGTCCGGCAGCTATTCTTGCACAGAACAACATCAAGAGCATCGAATGTGTGGAATATCCGGAATTGGGTATGGAAGCTATCTGGAAGATCGAAGTAGAAAACTTCCCTGCATTTATCTTGGTAGATGATAAGGGTAACGACTTCTTCAAACAGTTGAAACCGTGGAATTGCAAAAAATAACCGGTTGATACCTGTTGGGATAAAACTGTAGGAAGAGGCTGTAAATGCCTTGAATTAATAAAGGGGCTGTCTGACTATTTTATTGTTAGACAGCCCCTCTTCTTATTTTAAGGACTTAAAGACTTTCCGGATATTAACTTTTTCAGTGTAAATATCGACCTTTCATCTGTTATGATTACTTATTCTGTTCTTTTTTCCATTTTTCATATCTCTTCAACACCTTGCTTCCATCTTTGTTATACCAACTATAACCATTTCGGCGTTCGTGTCCGATTTCCGATATATCATATTTTTTAATGCCATCACGGTCGCAGAAAAAAGGCCGGTTTGTTTCCAGCTCATAAAAACGTGCCCAAAGAGTAGGACAGTCTTCACAGGGAACCATGCGATAGTCTTTTTTGCCATCACTGTTAGTGAAATATTCTTTCTGTATTCCTTTTATTTCAGACTTTTGGAACCATTTGATAGCTCCTTCTATGGATTTCACAACGTCTGCAGATGGATGGGGAAGTGACATCAACAGTAATACAATGTTGTCAGACTCTTGTCCGCTTAGTGATGGGAGTTCATAGGCACGTGCTTTGCAGGGTTCCAAAGTGACACGGTCATGTTGGGCGCACCACACTGTTAACTCTCCATTTTGGCGCACCTGCGTTTTGAGTATACACTCTATCCCTTTATTAAATGCATTGCGTGCTTGTTCACAGATATTGTCAGGAAGGAAAGTGTAGGGAGCTTTCTTTTCGTATATGCTCCGAAGTTGGTTCATCACTCTCACCATTGCATTGTCATTGTAGGTGATTTGTACATAATAACCTTTGGGACGCGGATAAAATTGAGGCCATCCACCGTTTTCATACTGCGATTTGAGCAGATATTGAATACCGTTCAGCACTCCTTCTTTATATTTCTCCTTTTGCGTAGCCAGATAAAGCCGTGACAAATATTCTATTTCTGTCGTGGTGGCATTGTTGTCGATGGTGCTTTGGTTGGTATCTTCTTTAGCTTTTAGTGCCGCATTATATTCTTGTTCCGTCAGTTCTGCCGGCATATAGATATTCTTGGGCCAGCCTCCGGTCGTTTGTTGATAGAGTAACACGTTGTCACCGATGCGTTGGGCTTCTTCCGTCTTGAAGAAATCATCGTCAAATTTAGGGGCGATGTGTACCCATTCTTTGTAGTTCTGTTGTTTTCTGTAATCTGTTGCTTTTTGGGCTGAGGCGTTTGTCAGGATAAAAAGTAGCAGTAAGAAAAGACTTAGTTTTCTCATGGCTTTTATTATTTAATGTTTTTATAGTATGCAAATGTAGGAAGAAAGAAAAACATCGGTATGTAATAACTGTTTTTTATACAGTAAAAATTGGGTTAATCCTCCCGATAAGAAGATTAACCCAATAAAAAAAATAAATGGAAACTACTTCCTTATTCCAGATATTTCGTAATCTTTCCGCTGATTTGCAACAGGGATATTTCGCAAAGTTTCGTGTTATATTCAGCAGAGAGGATGCGTTCCTCTGCATCTAACAAACTTTTTTGTGCTTCACGCACTTCAAAACCGGAGAGGTCTCCCTGTATATAACGGTCCATGGCAATATCGTGATTATCTTTGGCGGTTATCAGGTTTTGACGTTCCAGATTCAGCAATTGAAGATTGTTGCGATAGGCTTGCCATAGGTTACTGAGATCAGAGCGAAGTGCTAGTTCCAAGTCCTGTCGTTCCAGGCGACGATTCTTGAAAGCCAGACTTGCATTTCTCTTTTCGCGGCGACGATTACCGTCGAAGATATTAAAACCGACAGTTATTCCGGCATTGAAGCCCAGTTCACCTCTTCTGCTGTTTGCATTGATGTCATACTTGTTGAACGTATATCCATATCCGGTATTTAATTTGAGATATGGATAGTTGCGTGAGTTTATTTTCTTGTAGTCCAATTGGGCAAGTACTGTGTTTTGATCGGCCTTGAGCAAAGAAGCATTGGTTGCTAACGTAGAATTCCACAAATCATCAAATTGCAAGTCGCTGTGTACGTCGATAGTGGAGTCTTTGATAATAATGTTTTGATTGACATTGTTGTTAGCCATCAGTTCATTCAACTGGATGCGTGAAGAATGTAGCAATTCCTGTTGTTTGATGTATTGGGCACTGTCTGCATTGAAATCCACCTTTGCCTGCTGATAATCCAGCCCTGAAAACTTACCGACCAGGTGACTAGCCTCGGCTATGCGCAAGCGCTCTTTGGAAAGTGACATTGCATAATGAAAGTTTTTCAGACGAATCTTCTGCTGGATAAAATTATAGTATTCGGAAGTCAGGGCAGCGATAAAATCTTCAATGGCAATACGCGTGTTGGTTTCCCCCTGACGTTCCAGCTCTTTCAACTGTTTGTAGGTGGTACTGATATTGAATCCGTCGAAAATAGTCCAGTTGAGGTTAAGACCGACATTAACTGTCTGATCGTAGACTCCGTTGTTCTTTGTTATTTCTCCGGTAGCACGCGCCTTGGTCTCAATATTGTCCAGGTTTCCGGTATATCCGGCAGAGAAGTCCAGTGTAGGCAGGTAACCTGCATTTCCCAACGTTGCGTTGTTTTTGCTGATCTGCTCTTCGTTATGGATGATACGTAAAGAGTAATTGTTTTGCAATCCTTCTTCCAGACACTCCTTGAGAGTGAGAACTTGTGCCTTTGCAAAAGAGACTGATAAGAAGGCACATGCAATGGTGATATAAATGATGCGTTTCATGCAAATTCCTTTCTGTTTCATTCTTGTAGTTTTTTGATTCGGTTAGTCGAAATGTAACTGTAAATAGCCGGTACAATGTACATCGTAAGCAGAGTGGATACGACCATACCACCCACTACCGCCGTACCCATGGCAATACGCTGGTTACAACCTTCTCCGGTGGCAAATGCCAGCGGAATAAGTCCCAAAACCGTAGAGGCGCTTGTCATCAGAATCGGACGGAGGCGTTGTAGTGCAGCATCTTTGATGGCGCTCATTTTATCCTCTCCGGCTTCCTGTTTCTGATTGGCAAATTCTACAATAAGAATACCGTTCTTCGCCACCAGACCGATCAGCATGATAATACCGATCTGACTGAAAATATTCATCGTAATATCTCCGAAATACATGAAGACCAAAGCTCCGGCAATAGCCAGCGGCACTGTCAACATGATAATCAATGGATCTTTGAAACTTTCAAACTGGGCTGCCAGAATCAGGTAAATCAAAAGGATAGCCAGGATAAAGGCGAACATCAGACTGGAGGAACTTTCACGATATTCTTTCGAGTCTCCCGACAGGGCAGTGCGGAAAGTGTCATCCAATGTTTCTTTGGCAATCTTATCCATTTCATCCAAACCTTGTCCGATTGTTTTGCCGTCTGCCAATCCCGCAGAGATGGTAGCTGACACAAAACGGTTATAACGATACAACTTTGGAGGTGCAATACCGCTTTCCAATTCAATCAAGTTGTCCAGCTGAATCATATCCCCACTACTGCTGCGGACGTAAATCGCTTTCAGGTCGGCCGGTTTGTTTCGTTGCTGGCGGTTGATTTCACCAAGAATTTCGTATTGTTTACCGTTCATATAGAAATATCCCATACGCTGTCCACTTAATCCATATTGCAGCGTTTGAGCAATGTTTTTGGTACTTACTCCCATAATACTGGCCTTGTCGCGGTTGATCTGAATACGAGCTTCCGGTTTACTGAACTTCAAATCAACGTCCGCCATCTGGAAAACAGGATTCTCATATACTTTAGCCATAAACTTGGGCAACACTTCTTCCAGCTTTTCCAAATTGGTAGCCTGAAGTACATATTGTACAGGCATACTCCCGCGACGTCCGCCGAAAGAAGACTGCTGCTGTACGAATGAACGCGCCATTGTTTTCTTCTGTACCGCTTTTGATATTTTCTCTGCCACATCCATCTGGGTATAATTACGTTCATTCATATCCTTCAGCGTGATGCGCACGTTTCCGCTACCGCTGGATACACGGGCAGTTACAGCCTCGGCATCAGGCAGAATGGAGTCTACCAGTTGATTGATGTCTTCTGTGTAATCCCTGATATATTCATAGGTGACGCCTTCCGCTCCTCGTGTATTGATACTGATTTGCGAACGGTCTTCAAGTGGGGCCATTTCCGCAGGAACTGCATTCCACAGAATACCAATCAGGCAAATGGTGATGAAAGTAAATGGAAGAGCGATCCAGCGTTTACTAAGAAAAGCGGCAAGCGAACGGCTGTATAGCCGGTTCATTCCTTCAAAGAACGGTTCTGTTTTTGCATAGAACCAACTTTGTTTTTCCCGTTTAATGAGTAACTTCGTTGCCAACATCGGAGTGAAAGTCAATGCGGCAAATGAGGATATAATCACCGAACCCGAAATAACGATACTGAACTCACGGAATAATCGTCCCGTCATTCCATCCATAAAGACGATAGGGAAGAATACCGCTACCAGCGTAATAGTGGTGGAAATAACGGCAAAGAAAATTTCTTTGGCTCCTTCTATTCCCGCTTCTTTCGGGGCCATTCCTTTCTCTATACGGATGTAGATATTTTCCGTCATAACGATGGCGTCATCTACCACTAGTCCCACCGATAGTACGATGGCGAGCATGGAAAGCACATTGATGGAGAATCCTGCCAGATACATAACGAAGAAAGCACCGATAAGGGAAACAGGGATTACGATACAAGGCACCAACGTGACGCGCCAGTCACGCAGGAAGAGGAAGATAATGATGATTACAAGTACAAAAGCCTCATATACAGTGGACTTAACCTCATTGATGGACGCACGGATAAACTTGGTATTATCAAAACCATAATTATAGTGTACATCTTCCGGCAAGTCTTTTTTCATTTGCTCCATACGTTGGTATACAGCATCCGCAATCTCAATGTGGTTGGCTCCCGGCTGTGGAATGACTACGACACCCACCATAGGAACGCCGTTCATCTTCATATAACTCTTAATATCAGCCGGCCCCAGTTCAGCACGTCCGATATCACTGAATCGTACAATACGGTTATTCTCTTCTTTGACAATCAAGTCATTGAATTCATCTGCGGTATGCATCAATCCTAGCGTACGGATCGTCAACTCGGTGGTATTTCCTTCGATACTACCTGAAGGAAGTTCCACATTTTCGTTATCTACAGCGTTTTTAACATCGACGGGAGTGATACCGTAACCTGCCATCTTTACCGGGTCGAGCCAAAGGCGCATGGAGTAACGCTTTTCTCCCCAGATAGATACACTACTTACATCGGAAATAGTCTGTAATTGTTCTTTCACAGTCAGATCCGCTATTTCACTTAATTCCAACAGAGAACGTTTGTCACTCTGAAGAGCAACCATCAAGATAGGCATGGCATCGGCATCTGCTTTTGAAACTGTCGGTGGGTCACAGTCGCGAGGCAGATAACGTTGGGCACGTGAAACCTTATCACGTACGTCGTTGGCCGCTGTTTCCAGATCGACGGACAATTCAAATTCTACTGTGATACGGCTTTGCCCCTGCTGGCTCACACTGGACAAAGAACGGATACCGGGAATACCGTTGATATTCTGTTCCAACGGTTCAGTTATCTGGTTTTCGATAACGTCGGCATTAGCTCCCGGATAAGAGCAGCTGACAGAAATAATCGGATTATCTACCGACGGATATTCGCGGACACCCAAATAGTTGTATCCGATGAATCCGAAAAGGAGGATAATAATCGTTAATACTGTGGCTAATACCGGGCGACGTATACTTAATTCGGAGATGTTCATTGATTTATGATTTCTGATTTCTGAATTATGATTTCTGAGTTATGGATTGAAGATTTCTGATTTTTGAATTCTGATTTCTGATTTCTGAATGTTTGCTGGATTCTGCTGACTTATAAATCATAAATTATTTGGCTTTATAAATCATAAATCAGAATTCATAAATCAGAAATTCTCATTCTTCAATATTGTCGAGTGTTACGGCGAGTCCGGTACGGAGTTGCAATGTTCCTGAAGTAATGATTGTGTCTCCTACGTGCAATCCTCTAATCACTTGCACTTCAGATGCGGTGCGGATACCGGTAATGATATCCACCGGTTCGGCCTTTCCTGATTTATACAGATAGACTTTATCTTTACCCATTTCCGGCACAATTGCTTCCGTTGGGATGGCTATTGCATTAGGTATTTCATCCTTTTTCAACAGCACACTGGCATAACGGCCGGGAAGCAGGGTGCGATTGACATTCGGGTATAATGCACGGGCGGTAAATTGATGCAGATTCGGATCGATGGCAGATTCTACAGCGTATACCTGTGCGCCGAAAGCATCCAATGTTCCTTCAACGCTGAAATTGAGATTGGTTCCCTTTTTGATTTGCTTGGCATAGCGTTCCGGAACGGAAAATTCAACCTTCAGTGGAGCGATTTTTGTCAGCTTGGCAACGACTGTGGTCGGAGACGCATACGTTCCGATACTGACTTGGCGAAGTCCGATCACTCCGTCAAACGGAGCACGTAGCTCTGTCAGTTCAATATTAGCTTTGATAATCTCTATATCGGCATTCAGGGTTGCTAAATCCGTTTTCACCTGTTCGTAGGCTTCTTTACTGACAGCATCCCGTTTCAATAAAGCATCCTGGCGGAATACACGGTCTTCTGCCAGTTTCAATTGCGAAATCAACCTTTGCAATTGTGCCTGCAACTGCCTGTCATTCACTTTGGCTAGTAATTGGCCTTTCTTTACGGCTGTTCCTTCTTCAAAGTTGATTTCTACAATCTTTCCCGACGTTTCGAAAGATAAATCCACTTCTTCATCGGGCAGAAGTACACCAGTAGTGGTGAACTCATCTGTCAGAGATTGTGGTTTTATGACCTTGGCATTTACATTTAAAACTTGTTTCCCTCTTTTTTTATTACTGCCCATCACTTTGTCGGCGGCTGCTAGTTCGTCGTTTTTTTTCGGTAATTGTGAGTAGATTCCTCCACCGATAATCCCGGCACCAACAAGAATAATGATGCCCCATTTAGTCTTCTTATTCATGGTTTAGTATTGTATATGGCAATTATATTGTACATCTTCAAAAATTAGACTTTCCCTGATGGGAAAGGTTTAAAGAAAGGAAGAGTAAAAAAGAGTTAATCAGTAAGCAGCCCGATATTTTCCTTCCTCTTTATCTTCCAACATATTGAGATAAGAGGTATAACGGGATTCGCTGATGAGGTGCTCTTCCACTGCTTTGCGTACGGCACATCCCGGTTCATGACGATGTGTACAGTTGCCATATTTGCAGTCGGCGGAGATTTTGAATATTTCGGGAAAATAATGTCCGATCTCTTCTTCTTCCATATCGAATGTGCCGAAGCCCTTGATACCCGGAGTATCGATGATATAGCCATCTCCTTCCACAGGGAACATTTCGGAGAAAGTAGTAGTATGCATTCCTTTGTTGTGGTAGGAAGAAATTTCGCCGGTCTTGGTTTCTATGCCCGGCAGTATGGAATTGATAAGAGTCGATTTGCCGACTCCCGAATGTCCGGAAAATAAAGTAATCTTGCCTTCCAGTGCTTTTTTGATTTCAGCCACTCCAGTGCTGTTCTTTGCGGAAACTTTGAAGCAAGGGTAGCCGATTTGGGTGTATAAGTTGATAAGGGCGTCCAGATAGCGGAGTTCATCTTCGTCGTAAGCATCTACCTTATTAAATACCAGTTTGACGGGAACGCGATAGGCCTCTGCGGATGCGAGGAATCGATCAATAAAAATAGTGGAAGTTTCCGGATAATTGATGGTTACCACCAGCATACACTGGTCGAGATTGGCAGCAAGGATATGAGATTGTTTGGAAAGATTGGACGAGCGGCGGATGATGTAGTTCTTTCTATCTTCTATTTCGCTGATAAAAGCAGTGCCTTCCTGATTAAGTATAATCTGAACACGATCGCCTACTGCTACAGGATTAGTGCTGCGAATCCCTTTCAGTCGGAAATTACCTTTGATTTTACATTCGATAGATTGTCCGTCATCGGTTTTCACCTGATACCAACTACCCGTGTTTTTGATTACTAATCCCTTCATTTATTTAGTTGATAGTTAATAGTTGATAGTTGAGAATTGGTTGCATTATCCAGTAACTGCATAGTAACTATCAACTCTCAACTATCAATTCTCAACTAATTAAACAGTCATAATTTCTTTATCCTTTTCAGCCAGCATATCATCGATTTGCTTGATATACTTATCATGGATTTTTTGCAGTT
>OGMK01001581.1_pt1 | contig 10322 bp, 10 predicted proteins | sample 1573151 | NCBI WGS metagenome assembly OGMK01 (sample SAMEA2581887, study PRJEB24529) | metagenome | biome: Human gut stool | place: China | collected 2011
CTTTCTCCAGGAACACGACGGGCATAAGGGAGCAAGTCCCTGCGTTGTCTGAATGTCGTTCAGATTCAGTCTGTTGCTTCTCAGTTCGTTCAGCGTTGCCCAGAACTCGGAGGCCATAGCCAGACATCGGGCAAGGTCGGTATCCTCAGGAAGGAATGGCCCAAAGACTTTTGCATCAGACATGGAGAGGCAGAGTATCCATCCTTGGATATCGCAGGCAGAGACATCAGGAAGACGTACCCCAAGCCATTCGTTACAGATTTCAGGGAAGGTCTTGTGGTAGATGACTTCTCCGTTTTCCTGTACCAGATTGAAGACAGGCTGATCCCAACAGACCTTGAGCAACGCGGTTTGAGCACCTATCTGCATGGCGTGACTCTCGGGAAGCGTAGTTGGCAGTTTGCTGGTGGATTTGACTTCCAGAATCCGTACAAAGGGTTGTGGAGTACCGGTCTCCAGCGTGAAGTCCAGATGGGCCTTGATGGGTACATCCTCATGCAGAATCTCGATTTCCAGTTGAGCCAGCGGAGAGAGTCCGTATCCAAGGAGAGCCTGATGAATGCCCGATTCAAACCAATGTCCCCTGGAGCCGCAGCTGACACCGAAGAGCCTCGGCAGAGTCCCCGTATTCATGGGAGAGAAGTTTGTTTGCAAGCGCGGCCCGTGGGCAGTCGAGCATCCTGCCGATACCAGACAGCCCGACATACCATGAACGATCCCCAAGCTCGATGGCTGTTCGCTGTTCCGCATGGCGTTCCAATCCATGACGAAGTATCGAAAGCAGGCCTTCCGCACCCGTGTTCGTGATGGTGTCCATTCGTCCTTCCTTTTTGTGAAGCCAAAACAGTAGGAGCTGCCCCATGAGGACAGCTCCTGTGCTATGCGGCGTATTTCCACCAAATTTTTCGTTGCGGGTTCCAGTGAAACCCCGCCGCCGAGAGCTGTTCCTTTTTCACCGCCGTGTTTCCGGTAGCGAGGATGCACTCCCGACCATCCTGTGCCGATACGATTTGGTATGAAATTCCATCCAGATGGGGCAAATTGGAAAGTCCTTCTGGAGTTCGATTTGAGGCGGATGAAATTTTTTTGCTTGCCCTGAATCATCCTGAATCGTTTTGCCTCTCTGTGGGACAGTTACGGCGTTTTTCTGTCTTTGAAGACGGTTGGGCTTGTCTGAAGCGAACTCTCCATCCGTATCCTCCTCCGTAACGATGCCGAGCATGGCTGAAAGGTCATACCTGCGCATGTAGGTCATGCTGATGCCCACTCCTTGGGGGTCTGCCTTGGGCAGAGGAACTACGGCAAGGCTCGCCTGCCATTGCCCCGACTCCGCATGAGTGAGTTTCGTGACCAACCCAAGATATCCCGGTTCGGCAGGAACCGGATACTGACAAAGCCAGATGCCGTTCGAGAGCAACGCCTCACGACATGAGTCCATGATGCTGTTCAAGGTGGCGTACTTGCTCTTGGTAAACGGGTTGTTGGCATCCTTGGTTGCGGGTTGAAGCTGGCGTTGAACGTTGATGAGGGCTTGAGCCAATTTACCTACTTGGTCCGAACAAAACGAGTCCATCTTTTTCCTCCTGCTACGACATGAAAAGACCTGTCCGAGAGTTCCCGAACAGGTCTTTTTCAAGAAAAAGCTGTCAATTCAATGTCGTAATATATATCTAAAACTGCATCACAAACAGAAGATTCTTTTTTGAAGATGGCACTGACATCCTTCCCCCGACTTTAGGCGGAGGGCTATGTCAATTTCCTTGAGATTTCTCCGGCAGCTTCTTTTCGGCAGCTTTTCCCTCCTGTTTCTCGATATTCACACTGGGCAATACGGCAAACGTCGCCTTTCGCTTGTTGACCGCCGCAAGAATGGTCTTGGTATAGTCCGCATTCGCCATATCGCCGTCGATGACGATACTGCGCGCGATAACCAGTGAGACACCACTGGTCTTGCGCCACTTGGAAATCTCTTCCACTACAATTCTGTTAACAACCTGCGAGGCCGCGCGCGTCTCAAGCTCCATCTGCCGGTTCAGCGCGGCGAGACCGTTGGCAAGAATCGTTTCCCGCTCGTCCTTCGGGGTGCCTTCGTATGTTTCGCGCAGCTCCTCAAAACCCTTCTGGAGCACGGCCCGAACCTGTTTCAGATGTTCCGAAGCCTGTTTTGCCGGTTCGGATTCCGTCATGAGCCGTTGCATGTCCACGGAAACCACGCTCGGGGCCTTTGGAGCCGCATTACAGGAGGAAACAAACGGCAGACACGAAAAGGCAAGGAGCATCAGTGCGAAAAAAGGGGGATGGATACGCATGTTCATCCTCGTTGCGTTCAATGTATGAAAAATCCCGGCGAACCGGCCAACAGGCCGGCCCACCGGGAAAGGCTCCGGCGGAAGGAAGAATCACCGGAGGTTGTTAAAATTAGAACTTGTACATGAAGGACGCGGTCACGCCCTGCCCGGTCTGGTGTTCGGACGCCTGCACGTTGTAGCCGAGCCCGAACGACACGTTGTCCTTCTGCACTTCCACGCCGAACACGCCGTCAAACGACGTCGTGTCCATAACGCGGCGCTTCATGGAATCAGAAGCATCCACGCCGGGAGTCCGCACGTCGATCTTCGTCTTGGTGTCTCCGGCGGCGGGCACTACGGAAAGATCGGCCTGCGGCTTGATCTTCCATCCGGATTCCGTCTCGAAGGACTTGCTCAGGTTCACGCCCACGGGGAACTGCCAGACGTGCTGGAGGTCACCGTCGGTACGGAACAGGTCGCCGCCCTGATCGAGCTTCGTGGAGAACGAATCCGTCTTCACGGCCAGATAGCGGACGCCGACATGAGGCATCACGTCGAGCACATCGGTCTTGATCATGTATTCGGCCTTCACTCCGGCGGTGATCACGCTGGAATCGACGTCGCCCTTGATGCGCCCTCCAAGCCCCAGAGAGGACGGGATGTTCTGCTTCAGCTCGTTCTTGGAAGCGGAATAGCCAAGATCAGCAACCACATTGACGTTGTCCATGTTCCAACCGCCATAGAGCGATACGCCCCAGAAGTCGAAGTCGTTCTTGGTGCTGTTGAAGTCGCCGCGCGACTTGGTGTCGCCTGCGCCCACGTTGAGGGCGAGGCCGACCCGGCCCTTGCCCGCGCCCGCGTCGAACGTCCAGTCGCCGCCGATCACGCCGCCCGCGAAGTCGGAATTATACCCCGCGTCGAGGCCGCCCGCGCTGAAATCACGCGCGCGGTCCGCGCCGTAGATGGCATTGGCCCACAAATCGAAGCCATTTTCATGCAGGCTCGTACCCTTTTGCGCCACATTACCGGCAAGCGACAGGTGGCTCTGGATGGCCCGTACCGGAGCTTGGGCCACCGCGACGGTCGAGGCCTGCACGCCGCCCGCATACGCAAGCTGCGCCGCGCCGTCGATCGTGGGAAGCACCTCGCCTTCCGCGAGGAACTGGGGTTCCAACGCGCGGGACAGGAACTTGATGCCCGCGTTGCCGCTGTCCACGTTGTTCTGCTTATCTTCGATCATGCGATCAAGCGTGTTCGGGATGGAGATGCCGGGATACAGTGCGGATGCCTGCTTTGCGGTCGTCTTGATCTTCACGGTGCCGTTCGTTCCAGCGATCCGTTCCGCATTGATCAAACGGTTGGTCACGAGATCGCTGCCGGTCCAGCCCTCTACGCTCAGGGACGCATCGGCGAAGTTGCTGGCGACCGTATAGTCGCCGTTCGCCTTGGCATCCACAAGGTACAGCTTCGCGCCCTTCTTGACCGTAATCGTATCGGAGTGGCTATTCGCCTTGATCGCGCCGCCGCCGGAAGCGATGGCGGAATCCACGACCAGCAGGGAATTGCCGCCGAAGTACGCGCTGTCACTGACGGTCTTGCCGTCGATCTTGCCGCTCTTGTCCACTCCGGCGTCAACGACGATCTTGCCGCCCGCGCCGAGCGTCACGGGCTTGCCGAGGGCCAGCATGGACTCGCCGGAAGCCACGGTAAAGCCGCTTCCGAACGCGGCCGGATTCAGCCCCGCCTCAGCGGCCTTGGCCTGAAGCTCCGCAATGGAACCGATTTCCACCACGGAGCCGTCACCCACCAGCAGGCTGGAGCCAAAGGCACCGTCCGACAAGTTTTCAACCTTTACATACGCGGGGTCGACGAACAGCGTGCCGCCCTTTGCCCCCAGGTTTCCGACATGCGCTGTGGAGTTCAAGATCTGAAGCGATCCGTTTTGAACCTCCAGTTCCGCAAATAGGGCCGCAGTATTATCCGTTACAGAGACGGAACCAGCTCCCAGCGTCGTCTTTTGTGCAACGACAGTCGCTTTGCTGAAGTTCACAGCGGCGTCTTCATGGGATACCGCGAGTTCTCCATAGGTATGCTGAGTGGTGTCCAGACCGTTACCGTTGACGTTGACGGTGCCGTTCCTGACATCAAGGCTGTCCAGCGACGCCATCTGGTTAGCAGTATTTCCGGCTATGCCCAAGTTTAGAGTGGCACCACCGTCTATCTCGATTTGGGTCTTCACGGCACTACCGCTCTCGTCGATAATGACGCTGCTGCCAACCGTATCACCTCCGACCAGTGTAAGGTTGGCCCCACCGGTAACGGCCAGATTCACGCCGGACGCAGCGTCAGTAGGATTGATCTGCAATCCTTTGGCACTGAAAGTGCTGTCCTTAACCTCAAGAGAACTTGCGGTCAGCAACGTTTTGTTCGCATCATCGGCTGCGACGACCTGAATGAAGCGGTCAGGTACTGAATCAATCTTTGCCCCGGCCTCGCCAGCCGCTTCGCTCTCTTTTGCAACAACAGGCACCACCCCCGAAAGCGTTACCTTATCATCGGTAACCCCTCCGCCAATGACAACCTGCTCGCCTTCCTGAACCTTCAACGTACCATCGAGGAAGTTCAGCATGGCCTTTTCGTTTGTAGTGAACAACCCGTCTTTGGCTGCATTGTATTGCTCGGCGGTATACTCCGCTCCACCAAGAAAGATATTCAGGTTGCCTGATGTGCCCACGATAGCATCAGCTATTCCACTCAGCGTATTGTAACTGTTGTCGAGCACCATATCCTTGTAGAGGTTGGCAGCACCACCCGTAAGGGTGAGGTGGGCAGTGTCTGCAAAGCTCAGCACACCGTTTTCCGCCATGCGCAACACACCACCGGAAACCGCAAGGTTGGAATTGCCAGCCAGCGCTACGTTGGATGACTGAAGCGTACCGTTCGCGACTTCAAGTTTTTTCGCATCACTCAACGTAACGTCGGAAATCACGGTTCCCGCGCCATTCAGCTTAAGCCCGTCGCCCACGGAAGCATTATCGAGCCCCTTGGCAAGAGTTACGCTTGAACCAGAGGCAACATTAAGGAAGTTGAAACCGTCGAACGAGCCTTCAAAGATACCCGTGTAGCCCGTTCCCAAATTTCCGAAGGCCAGTATGCTATCACCTGTGACAGTGGCACCTTTACCCTGACCGTGTACAGCATTCGTAAAAGTGCTACCATTAAGGAATGTTACGGTAGCACTACCTTCAACATTGGCTGTGCTTCCCGTACCATTGGCTGCACCGCCAGCATAGATGTCTCCTTGAACTTCGCCACCCGAAATGATGATGCTGGTGTTACCCGTTACATTGGCCCCTGTATCTTCACCATCCGCCATACCACCGCCAAAGATACTCCCGGAAACGGTACCGCCCGTGACAGAGACGGTCGCCCTTCACCTCGGCAAATGCAGGCAAATCTTTCTGATTGGATTGGGCAAATCCTCCGCCTATGATATCCCCAACTTCCCCGCCAGAGACGGTTACGCTCGTCTTGCCTTCTACAAAGCTGCTTGGGGATGCGTCCGTCAGTTGTATCTTAGATTCCTCAACAGTTTTTGTATTGTAATAGCTGGCAATGCCGCCACCGATTACCGTGCCGGCCTTACCTCCGGAAACGGTTACATCCGTTGTTCCAAAGACGGCGGATTCACGGACTCCATTCTGATTATAATACCACCCGTAATCACTCAGGCTACCGCCAGCCACCAGAGCCTGCGAGACATCGCCACCGCTGATAGTAACCTTTGTGCTTCCCGCAGAGTAGTTTTTCCCGTTAAAGGCATACGCACCCTGATCATCCTGCTTGCCCACCACAGATCTGCCAAACCAGTTGGTATTATTTCCGCCGACCACGTAACCGATAACTGTGCCGCCCTCGACGGAGACATCGGACTTGCCAAGCACAACAAGCCCGGAAGTTTCCGGCTTGCTTGTCCCGGAAACGATGCTGCCTCCATATACTTCGGCAAGGGACGTTTTCTCTCCTTTGACGATGACCTTGGCGGAATCTACAAAAACTTTTTCTCCGCCGCCTACCCTATACGCCTGACCGCCGCCGTAGACACGAGCCCCGTCTTCCTTGCTCAGCTCACCGGTCTCTTTGTCGTAGGTTACGCCGGTCACATTCTCTATTGTCACAGAAGAACTGCCATGTTTGACTAGAGTATCTTTTCCCTGAGCTATCCCTGCCCCGAAAATACGTCCCGTCCAGATGTTGGTACCGGATTCATATCCGCTGACCGTCGTATTGGAAATCTGTAGTGTGGAACTGTCAGTCCCGTCCTTGAGCGCAAGATTATCAGCCGCAGCCTTGGAACCGCCGTAAATCCCTGTTTTGGAGTCGGGCGTTCCCGTAACCAGCCCCTTGATGTTCGTGGTCAACGAACCTGAAACGCCGGAATCAAGCCCGCCGCCGTAGACAGCATTCAGCCCGGAAATCTTGTTGGCACCATCCTCAATATTCAATACGCTGTTCGCAACGGATGCCGTGCCGCCATTAACCGCGGCTCCTCCCGCATGAATGTTGCCGCCGAACGTACCTCCGGTAACCGTCAGGGTTGAAGTCCCCGTAACCGTACTTGCGGCACCCTTCCCTAAAGCAAGACCGCCGCCCACGACAGCGGCATGAATACCTTCCGTCTTCGCAAATGAGCCGCCTGAGATAATTACATTCGTATCTCCATCCGTAACGGAAAGCTGAGGGGAAACCGTTCCCTGGGCTCCGGAATAGGTCGTATAGTCATGAGCGGCACTGCCGCCTATTACGCTTCCGCCAAAGGTGCCGCCGGAGATAGAGACCGTCGTGGATGCGGTTTCCGCTGTGCTGACGGCAGCCGTGCCACCCCCGGGATTTCCCGTGGCCTTCACATAGCTGCCGCCAATCACCATACCCTTGGCGGCGAGACCGCTTCCGCCTGTAATGGTTAGGGAGGTCGCCCCGTTGTTCAACATCACATGGGCATTATTGGCTTTGCTGCCGCCAATGATATACTGGACGCTTGAAGTCCCATTAATCGTCGTTTGCGTATTCCCGATAGAAACGAGAACAGGACTTTCCTGCGTTCCTCCTGCGGGTTGTTTGATATGGTTTCCGCCGATGATTTCATCGAATGCGCCGCTGGTCGCCGTGATATTCGAGGAAGCTGTGGAGCGATCCCCGCTCATCGTCCCCGCTTGTGTAAAATTCCATCCACCGATGACTTTTCCGCCATTCCCGACCACATTGTCTGTCAAAATCCCTTCATACGCGACATCACTTGCCGCAAGAGCGACGGAGCCTCCCATTGTGATGAGCGCTGCCACGGCCAGCGAACCGAACACGTTCATCAGATGGCACTTCTTCAATACGGCGCGGTACCTGTTGACCAGATTCCCGACTGCACCTTTCGACAACGTCATGATTGCATCCTCCTTAAAAAACCGTCCTCCACCGGAGCGAAGGCCACAAAAAAAGCCCTGAAACCGGACCATCCGGTATCAGAGCGATTTGGACATGGGGAAAAGGAAATACGCGTTTATCGGCGATGTAGTCTCAGACACGCACCGCGAGTTCTCAATCCACACAATGGAACCGGACAGCCCGGCGCAAGACATGCGGAAGGAACAAAAACAGCCCCGCTCCTCCAAAAGGGAAACAGGGCCGTTATGAGCAAAAAGGAGAGAAAATCTATCTAATAAGAGAGAGAGAGAGAGAGAGAGAGAGAGAGAGAGAGAGAGAGAGAGAGCATGCAAGACTCCAGAGTATAAACCAGTGCGTAACAAGCAAAATGAATAGTATGTTTTCTTTATTAAAACTTTTTAAATAGAAAAATCAACCCCTTTGAATTTATTGTATGTTTAACACAAATTATTTTAAATAATTATATTTCAACAAGTTACATAACGACAAAAATATTTCAGGGCATATGAGCAAATCCACTCGTAAAAGAGTTAAACAAGCGGCCCTCCCCGCAATGGAGACTGCCAACAGTCCAATACGGTATCCGGTTTCAATCAACAAAAATCCAATTCTTCTGCAAATATTGATACATTCTAACACATCATGTGCATTACAAATAAAAGCCCTGCGTTCCCTTTCTGGGAAGGAGGGTCTTTCTTTTTTCTCAAAATGAATCCGCCAAAATTTTCAGAACATAATATGCCCGATACGTCTCAATTACTCACGATCGAACCGTTTACCAATGAGAATAATACCAATAAGTTCATTCTTAATTTTTCTATGTCTGATTGTATTACTAAAAATATAAAAGAATAAACAACAAAGAAATGGATAAAGAAAGAGATAAAGATAGAACATTAACCTCACACCATAGAGGTGTGAGATAAATAAAAGCATAGCTCATCATGATCCACCACAGGTGGAGAGATGAAAAGATGAAGATCACAGAAAGATCACATTTCTTTTTTACATATGCTCATGAGAATATGAAATTAAACAAAAGGAATTCTCATGATGACAAAAGTTAGATTTGAAGATGTTTTTGATGGATTGCAAATCCTTCCTTCAAGAGACTACACTGAAGGTAAATTCATCGACATCTTGAAGAAGCAAACGGAACTCATGGAATTTGCGATAGCAAACCATAGCAAAGTCATGCAAGTTCGTTTTGATCTTCATTACCCCTCTGATGGTTCTATTCTTCCTTCTCCTGACCATATATATGATTTCAGTTATAATCTTTCACGAAGGTTGAAACGAATGGTCATAGCAACTCATAGAATTGATCCTTTGTACCTTTGGGTCAGGGAAATTCATGATTCTTCTTTTCCTCATTATCATTTTCTTCTCTGGATTAATTAAAATGCTATAAAGAATAAATTTACTATTTTCAATATAACAAATGAAACATGGGAAAATACTTTAAAGATAAATGAAGATGGTCTTGTTCATTATTGTTTGAATAAAAGAAGATATCCTGAATACAGTAATGGGACTGTCATAGATAAAAATAAAGAAGACTTCTCCGTAAAAAGAGATGTAGCATTTCGTTCTGGAAGCTATCTTGCTAAAACCTATAGCAAAGATGGTCTTGATAAACATGCATGGCGATATGGATATTCAAGACTTCCTAGAGGCTAAAAAAGGAGATAACTCATGTTTGGAGATGAAATATTCTTGGATCAATTGCGTAAGGAACTACCTCCAGTTTTTACAAGAGAATTTGCTTCAGAAAAGATTGGAAGAATCTTTTCCGCGAAAAGCATGTCGAATGCTGATGCTCTTAGGGCTGGTCCTGCTGTGAAAGTCAAGATTGGCAATAAAATTGGATACGAAAGAGATTCTTTTCTTCAATGGCTACGAGGAAAAATGAAATATGATGCTCCTCATGTAAAAAAAGAAAATACTTTCCATTATATGCCTGATTCAACACCATTCAGAACGTTTTGACTTGGATTAGATGAATGGTGCTCTTTTTATCAACACTTTTACTGGAAAAGGGGTTTTACATGCTTAAGATTTCCGATGCAATTAATGTCCAGGTTCTTCAACTTCCCAATGATAAAAACGGTAGAACTGCAATTGTGTCTGCAAATATTATTATGACAGATGGAAGAGTCATAAGTGATGTTTGTTCTATATCTCCTCGTTCTCCTTTTGAAAACGAAGATACTCTTGAATTGGCCAAAAACAAGATTATAAACTCCATTAAACAAAAAGCCGAACCCTATATCAAAAACCATCAAAACAGCTCTCAAGATGGCTCTCAGGATGATAAAAGTAGATTCAAGGGGGGAGGAGACAAGCCTGCCAGCCGGAGTCAACTGTCCCTCATTCGCAATAAGGCTCAGGCGCAGAGGAGAAATCCAGAAGAGCTTGCTTCTTCACGTTTTGGCAAACAGCTACAAGACCTCAAGGGATGGGAGGCAGATAGCCTGATCAAGGAGCTTCTTATCAAGACACGTTAGTCCGACAACAGGGTATCCGAATGCCATCGGATACCCTATTTCCTCAACTATCTGCCAAATGCACCATATTGGCAGCACAATCCTTTTC
>OGMK01001588.1_pt1 | contig 10242 bp, 10 predicted proteins | sample 1573151 | NCBI WGS metagenome assembly OGMK01 (sample SAMEA2581887, study PRJEB24529) | metagenome | biome: Human gut stool | place: China | collected 2011
CAACCTCACTTTTGTCCGCTAATCGCGGAACAACCCGCAACCCCTTATCCCGGTGGGATAACACGGGCAAAGATTGGGAAAACGAAAGTGAGGACACGAAAATGAAAGAGACTGTTAAGACTTCCCGGACGGCTGGTTACTTGGAGAAAATTTTCCGCGCGTTGAATGTAAAGTATTTCAACGGTGAGTTGGAGGAGCCTATCATCACGATACAGAGCACGCCCAGAGCCTACGGACACGTCACCGTAGCCAAGGCATGGCAGAGAGGAGACACAACCCGCCATGAGCTTAACATCGGCGCTGGGACGCTTGCACGGCCCATAGAAAACGTGGTGGCGACCACCCTCCACGAGTGTGTACACTTGTGGAACCTTCAAAACGGCATACAGGATTGCAGCAGGGGCGGCGCATACCACAACAAAAAATTTAAGGAGGCCGCCGAGGCCCGCGATTTGAAAATCAGTTACGACCCGCGCGTTGGATGGAGCATCACCGAGCCGACCGACGCGCTGTGTGAGTTCATTTTGGAACAAGACTGGCAGGACATCAGCATGAACCGCATTGAAGATTTCTACGCCCCGCGTGGCAAGGGCGCAGGGGACGCCACGGGCAAGCCGACAGGAAGTAACCCCAACAGCCACAGCATCAAGTATGTTTGCCCCTGCTGTCACAACAGCGTGCGAGGGACAAAGGTTGTGCGCATAAAATGTGCCGACTGCGACATGATGATGACCGCACAATAAAGAGAACCGGGAGTGAAAGCTCCCGGCTTTTTGCTGCAAAATTCGGGCCGCAAGCGGCCTTACTCCATTTTGATGTCTACTATTCAAAACGAGTCAACTTTATTCGTGGTGGGGTAACAAGCTGTTACCTCACCGGTTCTTTTCTACGTTTCTACGAGCGAATGCTTTTACAAAAAGAGGACGGTGCAGGTCGTTAAAACGACTGCGCCGTCCCCGTTTTTGAGGTTTTGATGTCAACTTCTCAATTTAGGAACCGTCCCCATTTTCGTTCGGAACCGAAATGTTCGTGACCTTAACGCCGCATCCTACCAAGCTAAGCGCAATAGCCGTAATCACGATAACTGCCAGTGCGAATCTCTTTTTCATTTGCTAACTCCCACCTTATTATAATAATAGACACTGCTTTTCAAAAAACAAACTCGTAGAAGAGTGTTTCTTCTACGAGTTGCCGGTTGCTTATAATTTACTATTTTTCAAAAAGCCATTAGCAAAGGATGCCCACATCTTCCGGAGGGCAACTCTTATCAGCCTCACCGGGAATCACTGTGCCCCACCAGTCGGTGTTGGAGTCTCCACCGCTCGGCTGAGACGGCTGTGCAGGCTCGGGATTGCTCGGCTGCGCCGGTTCAGGGTTACTAGGCTGTGCCGGTGCCGGGTCAGGCTGCGCAGGAGCCGGAGCAGCAGGCTCCGGATTACTGGGCTGTACCGGCGTAACGGGAGCGGACGGCGTAGCGGGAGCAGACGGCGTAACCGGCGCAACAGGTGCCGGATTAGTCGGCGTCACGGCAGCACTGTTGCTGGAACCGCTGTTTTTATAAGTCTTGTTGCTGGTCGTGACCTTCTTCGGCTGTTCAACCGTCACTTCGTAGTTGGCACTCTCCTCACCAGCAGTCGCCGTGATGGTTGCATTCCCAGAGGAGATGGCAGTTACCTTCCCATTGGAATCGACGGTAGCGACCTTTTCGTTGCTGGACGACCACTCGATGGTGGTCTCGGCGGCAACCTCTTCGGGGGCAACAGTTGCCTTAATGGTGTGAGAGTTACCGACCGTCAGTTTGCCTTCGTTGGAATCGAGCGTGATGCTTTCAACCTCATAGAACGCTTTCACATGAGTCGTCTTCTCGGTGACCTTTTCGCCATCCTGCATAAGGGTCGTGGTGATGTCGCACTCACCTGCTTTAAGGACCTTCACCTTGCCGTCCTTATCGACGGTGGCGACTTCCTCATCGCTGGAAGCGAAATCAAACGAAATGTTGGACGCATCTTCCGGCTCGCATTTCGCTTCGATTGCGGTTTCATCGGTATCGTTGAGTTTGACTTCCAGGGTATCGGGAACCTTCAACTCTTTCGCGGATACCTTGACGGTGATGACGCAGACATCCTGCATCTCAGTATCCTTGACCGCTGCGGTGATTTCAGCCTCACCGGCTGCGACTGCCGTAACGGTGCCGGTCTCATCAACCGTAGCAACACTCTCATCGGAAGAAGTCCACGCGAGCGTCAGCTTCTCAGCCGCCTTGGCAATCTTTTCATCCTGTGCAGCAGTTTCTGCTGTAGCAGACTCACCGGTTGCGATGACAGGCGTTTCTGCAGGTGCATCCTCCGTGCCGAAATTCACCGGCAACGTGATGCTCTCGCCCTTTTCGAGAATCGCAGCATCCGGAACCGAGATGTTCGTGACCTTAACGCCGCATCCTACCAGGCTGAGCGCCATAGCCGCAGTCGCAATAACTGCCAATACGATATTCTTTTTCATAAAAACACTCCTTCTCGGCATCTAGCGCCGAGGCTACTTTTTAATTTTGCCGCCGCCACTCTATTGATAAGTGGCGGCTTTGGATTCTTTTAAATCGGGGACGGGGGAGATCGCTGCGCGACTCACCGTCCCCGATACATCACGCAGTTTCCAGATACTCCCGCAAGGAATCTGCAACTCCTTCCTGTATGGAATTGTCCCAGACTGCGTATTTGTTTTCCGGGTATCCGCCTACAAATATTGAAGCATCCGATAGTTGCCATTTTGACACGGGCTTGCCATCTTCCACCTTGATGATGGTCGGTGCACCGATACGCTTCTCCCCGACATCAATTTCATTTTTCTCCGGGTCGGAGACGGTGTACTCGGCCAGGTAGTCATCCAGCCAGGTTAGCAGTTCGGTGTAGCCTTCCCCCGCTGGTCTGGTTTGCACTGGTGCGGCAGTATCCGAGTTGTAGGTGTATATATCCCGATATAGGTCTACCTGGCAGTAGTCCATCGTGACCCCTTCACTTGTAGCAACAGCGGCAAGCACAGGGAGCAGGTTGCGACAGTAGGGACAGCGCGGATAGGCAAACAAGATATAACCGTCTTTTTTCGCGCGTGCTTCCACCGCGGTCACAGGTGATAGCGGCACCGAGAAGGACAGATTAACATCCCGGTACGTATATTCTGTGTAGCCGGGAACAGCGCGCCCATTATACGCCCGGTAACTGCGGGCAACTATTGCTCCCGGCGAGCTGCCAAGGAGTAGCAGCACAGCCATCCCAGCAGTTGCCACAGCATAGGCTATGTACGGTGCGGTGTGGGATAGTTTTTGCATCCATTTATCACCTTCCTTTTATATTATAGCACATCAGCACGTAAGAGCAAGATTCAAATCGTCTCCAGGTAGACGATTTTTCCCTTAGCAAATCGGTACAATAAATATACTTTATTGTACACGGTGGTGAGGGCAAATGCTACTACAGGAGGCAATTAAGCTGCGCATTTTGGAGCTTGCAGACGAGCGCGGCTACAGTGTCAACAAGCTGGCTGAGCGTTCCGGCATTGCACCATCTGTCCTTAAAAAGACTGTCAAGCCTTATGCTACCACTAAAAATACTTCAACTGAAATAGTTGCACGGATATGTGTGGGGTTAGGAATCCCATTTAAAACTTTTTGGGACAGCCCTTTATTTGACAATATTGAGACTAGACAACAAAAAGAGGACGAGAGCCAATAAAGGCTGTCGTCCTTTTGATGTTTACTTTTCAAACGAGGCAGGGTTAGAAAGGCATAGCGTCCGGTTCCTCAAAATCCTCCGCAGAAATTCCTTCAGGGATTTCCCCATAATCATTATCTTCTTGGGGCGTGCAGTACAACGGTTTTTTTAAGCTGCCGTTATATTGCCAGTGGGTCTTTCCGGCAATGGCAGATTTGGATTCTGCCAGCTCCCCGTAACGATATACTTCATAATGTAAAACTACTTCATCGTCCATAAGGGCGACCTTGTTTTCCTCCCACGCGAAAGTAAGTTTTACTTTAGGAAAAAGAATTGAGAGCGTATGAATAGCCTCACTTGCAGGTGCGCTATGGGTGAGAAATGCAATGCTATTTTCATTACATTCTTCAAAAGATATCACGTTTTCGTCTGTACCCCAGTGTTCCGTGCACCAGCCGGTATAAGTAGGATAGCCGTATTCCTTCCGGTTCAGCACAGCCATTTTTCCCAAAAGGAACCGGCGCTGATCTGCACGGCTAAGAACAGCAAGAAAATTTTCTTCTTCCTCTTCTGTAGGGTAAGGAACTAAATCAAGATAATGGCGGTAAAGCTTTTCGCCGCAAGAAACTTCATCATCGGGGCCAATGTTCAGGTGTACCGGCACAGCACAGATTTTATTCAAATCAATGCTCCCAATGTCATAGATGTCATCGCAGATGTACTTCATTACTTCATTGACCTGTTCCTTCGAACCGCCAATCGTGAGAGTGCTGTAAATAAAGCTTTCTTTCTTCATGGGATTTCTCCTTTGAGAGTTGTATCACCGCTCACAGCAGACGGCGGCGGATGTCTCCGCGTGCCATCCCTGTAAGCCGTGAGAGTTGTGTAATGCTGACGCCCTCTTGTGTTACCAGACGGCGCAGCAGCGGGGTTGCGGTGGATTCGGGGTAAAGCTGGATTTCGTGGCATTCCATGCCTGCCGTTGCACGTACAAAGTCACAAAGCTCAGCATCCGTAAAGGCAGGCAGCGGAGAATCCTCCAGAATGCCGCGGGCATTTAATTCTGGCTGCTGGTGGTAGTGCCGCAGCCAATCTAAATCATGCAGTGCAAGCGCGTAGCTTGTGTCTACATGACATAACGGCTTTTTTCGACTAGCAAAGTAGTCAATGTAGCTGCTCCACGGGTAGTCCTGCATATCCTGCACCATTCCGGCAGCGACCGGGTTGCGGTGGATATAGCGCAGTACCCGCAGGAAGTAGCCTTTGGTTGTGACAGGCTGGGATTTGTAACGGCCCTGGAAGAGCGGGCCTGTCCGCTGGTAGCGGCGGTTGTAGTAGGCAACGTACCGTACCCCGATGGCCTTCATCATGTGTTGCAAGGAATCGTTACAATCCTTCGCGAGCAGATGCAGATGGTTGCCCATCAGGCAGTATGCCATGATGATAAAATTTTCATCTGCGCAAAAATCGAGAATATGTAAAAAGTTCAGATTGTCGGCATCATCATTAAAGATGGTCATGCGGCTAATTCCACGGATCATGATGTGATACACGCCGCAGGACGAAAGTTTACGGGCTTTTCTTGGCATCGTCCTGCACCTCCGAGGGTGTCGTTTGGGGCGTCCATTCTTCCGGCTTGTAGGTCAGCAGTTGTATCGCCCGCGAGGCATCCCCTCGTGTCATTTTATGGGTGTCAATTTTGTAATCCGGGGCCAGCTTGTGGATAAGGGCAATTTGCTCATTGGTGATGGGTTGTCTATCCCACTTATAGCGCTGTTTTTTGTCCCAGATATGTTGATATTTAGCATGCTTCTGTTTCAAGTCCTGATACACATAGTCTAATGCAAATTGTAATGGCACCGCACTCTTGGAGCACGCTTTATTTTTCCGCAGGTACACCATGCCGTTAGTCAGCGGTTTGCTGATGCGGTAGGTTACGGTCGGGATAGGCAGTATATAGCCGCCATCCTTGAGTGTAATCCATGCGACATCATGGGTGGTAACACCTTCGCCAAGTGCCATAATGTCTACCTCCTTCTGATTTTGTATCCAGGTATCGGGAATGTCCGCACCTGTAAGTACCTTTATCGGTTCGGTTTCCTCCGGCAACTTTTCCACCTGCTCCTTTTTAGGTTTGGGAGCTAGCGGTTCCTCGCCGATTAGCGTTGCTGCCGTGCATATCGGCATCCTGGAAATGCCCACGCAATCAATAATCTTGCAGGCACTTTTTCCCGGATGCAACCGCAGGCCGCGAGCTACCATCTGCGCATACAGGCCGACATTGGTTGTGGCAACCGGGCGGGCCAGCAGAACGGTTTCTGTCATCGGCAGGTCAACACCTTCCGTCAGGACAGCATAGCAGACAAGTACTTTAATTAGGCCCAAACGGTAGGCCTCCAACAGACGTCCTCTATTTTGAGTAGTGCCATCGATAAAGGCCGCGGTACTGGCACCATGCTGGGAATTGAGCAGTGCTGTCACATTTTTGCCCTCTTCAATGGATGGTGCGAAAATGATGGTCTGCCCACGTGCGTTTGAGGTGTAGGCCTCCGCGATACCCGCTGCTGTGCCAGACATAACGCGTGCTATATCTGCGGCATCATAATCGCCAGTATCCTCACGGTACTGCACTGTCCCCAAGTCATACTTGAGATTAACCTGACAAGCTTCTATAGGACTAAGATACCCGTGCTCAATGCCGTATAGGGTGTTATACTCGCACAAAATGTCGTCAAAAGCCACATCCAGGCCGACACCATCACCGCGGATTGCGGTTGCAGTGAAGCCAAAACGAACGGCATTTTTGAAGTACTCAAAAATTTTGCGGTAGGTCGGTGCAGCACTGTGGTGGGCCTCGTCGATGATGATGGTATCGATACTGTAGGGGTTGTACTTGTCGAGCCGCCCCACAAGGCTTTGCACCGAAGCGCTGATGATGGGTTCCCCGTGTGCATGTGTGGTTCCCTGCTCGATGCCGCAGGGAAGGCCTTTGAGGTATTCCAACGGCTGTATCACGAGTTCTTCCCGGTGAGATAAAATCAGTATGTGGTGGTCATTTTCCAGTACATCACAGCGGATGTACTCAGCAAAAATTCGTGTCTTGCCAAGGCCGGTTGCGATAACGCACAGGGCGGCATTTCCCTCGTAGGATTTCATACGCTGAAGGGTGTCAGCCTGATAAGGACGCAACGGTGGTGCCCGCGGGCCGTCATGGCCCTGTTGTAGAGGTGGATTTTTCATAGTCGACTCCTTGGTCACTGGTGATAGTAGTAAGCCTGAATAATTTCGTCCGACCCACTGCCATTGCGGATGATGAAGCGTCCGGGAATAGCAGGGAGCTTTGCGGCACTGCCGTCATCCAAGATAACAATGGAACTCTGTGCATCGGCAGTGTGGCCGCAAATACGACCGTCAAGCTGTGCTTTAAGACTACCCGGAACAGACCCTACGTCGGGGCGCTGAGTTGCCACAAGCAGATGAATACCGAGCGCACGGCCCAGACGGCCAATGGCGAGGAGCTTGTTCGTAATCGAGGCAACTACTGCCTTGCCATCTTTATCACGTCCAGTTGTATCGAGAATCATCGAGGTTTCATCCAGGATAACGACGATTCGATGCAGTTCTTCTCCGGTCGTCTGGACATATTCCTCAAGATTTGCACAGCCAGCGATAGAAAACTCTGTACGGCGATGGTTAAGCTCATGTACAACACTGTCAAGCATCTGCTCAAGGGCAGCATCATCATCTGCATAATGCCCCGTCTTACGATATTCGGGGCCGAAGTCCACACCTTTATAATCGGCGAGGTAGATGTCGTAGCCTTTTTGCGACAGCTGGTAGAGAATCAACAGTGCCAACTGCGTCTTACCCATGCCGGTGGCAGCAGCCAAAAGCCAATGAGGCAGCTGGCTAAAATCAATGCTAACGGGAATGCCTGCCGCATTGATGCCCAAGACGATTTTTGTGTCGCTATCGTCCATATATGTATCTGCCCACGGGATTAGCCGCCCCATAAGGTTGCACCCGGCAACAACACGAAGGTCAAAGAGCTGGTTGTTGCTGCCCTGAGTGATAGAGAGGACGGTCACATTAAGTGCGGATTCGATTGTTGTCCGATTGTCTTCCCAGTATTCGAGCGGGCAGCCTTTAAGGCTGAAAGTAAGCTGTTGAATATTACCATCCCTGTTGGCCTTAACTAGCAGTGGTGCTTCATGCGCCTGGTTGCAGATACCAGCACGCGAAAAATCGTCGTAATATGACCAACTGTGGGGGATATAACCAAAGAGGTAAATGACGCCAAGGCACTCTGCCAGCCATGCAATTACCCGAATAAAATTAACGAACGGTCTAAATACTACCGAAATCACGTCCTCGCCAGAGCCGCCCGAAACCATAATCAGGGCGGCAACTGCGAGTGCGAGGCACAGCAGCACATATTGCTGTGCGGTCTTTGAATCGGTTTGAATACGTCTAAGCCCATTGTGGAACGTATTCATGATATAATTTTTTTCCGTCTGCCATTGCAGGCGATCAGAATCATTACGCATGATTAAATCTCCTTTCAAAATAAATGCCCGTATAGCCTGATAGCACAGCTTTCATCCGCTAGAACGGACAATCATCAATCTCTATTTGCTCAAATGTCGGTGTGGTGCAAGGGTGAAAATACTCGTGAACCGTATAGTCCTTGTGACTGCCGTCGAGGTCAAAAACCCGAACGCAGTTGATGCGCCGCAAGAGCGCGTCCCAAGCCTCCGGCTTTTCGTGCTGCTCGGAAACATACTGCTTCTCCAACGGCAAGTTGGAAATGATGTATGCTTCCGTGTAGCAAGCCTGCTTGTTAGCATACCTACAGGGTAATTCCAAAGGATAGCCATCCAGGTATTGCAGCATGCTATTAAGGGGCAAGCTGCTGTGGAACTCATCGAAGAGCATCACTTTCTGCCCCCGGTAGCCATCAAAAGGATGGTGATAGTCAGACACCGCGTAGCAGTTTGAGTATCCGCATCCTTCTTTTACCGACCTAGTTTTTCCTGTGCCAGTAGGGCCAAAGATATAGGTGACTGTCATCTGGCGAAATACATTGCGGTATTTCTCCTCCAGGATGGTCTGCCTTGTCCGGTCAATGTGGGAGATATCTCGCAGGTATTCCGGGTGCTCACCCAGGATTTGCGCATTGTCTGCCCCGGATGCAATCAGTGCATACAGAGTCCGTAAGTCGTTACGGTCGCCCTGCTTGCTGTCAGGGGGTAAACTGCCACTTTCTTCAAACGTGTCAGAGTAGTTTATCCCTTCATGTACTTTTCCCTTGGAGTCGGTATACTTGTAGTGACCGGTTGCATCCTTGTTATACTTAGCACCCTCTTTACGGATGTAAGCATAGTTTTCGGAATTTTTTCCCCATTGAGGCACTTCGATGTGCGCAGTAGGAAACTTGTTCTTTAGGGTTGTGAACATTACAGGATTTTCATATACTAAAAATAAGTGTATGTGATAGGTTTCCTCTTGCCCCACTTCATCAGCCATGCACCAATAAAGGAGCTTGGCTCCTTTTTCAAGAGCAGCCTTGATAACATTATGATCATAGCCATGCTCTTGTGGATTGTTGATTGTCAGCTGGTAACGGCGTGTCGCGTAACCTTTTGCCATATAGTGTACCCAGTACACTACGGACACAAAGCCGCTGTGTACGCTTTAAAGCTTATAGTTATAGGCTTTATGGACTGTACACACAGGTATGGAGGTAATACTAGCTCCATACCTGTGTGGCGGCTTTAAGTCCATAGCGTACGCTTGTCGTTATAAAATTTTCAAGGTGCTGTATGGGTGTTGATTGGTTTACCTCAAAAATGAGACAAGCCCCATTTTTGAGGTGAGGCCGCTAACGCGTCCTACAGTGTGCTTGGAAACCTTAGTCGAGCACCACAATGTTCTCAGGCTTACGGTACTCGTTGTAGAAAATCTTCACTTCGCGTCCCATCAGGTCATGAAGGTTGATTTTAAGTTCGGCCATCTTAGCGTCAGAGAGATACATATCCCTGACGAAGACGCCCTCCCCGTTCTGGGAGGCAATCTCCGTTGCGAGGTAGATGCGGCAGCCGGTGACGGGACGGCCTTCTTTCGTGACAAAGTCACTGCGTCTATAACCAATGATTTTCATGGTTATTTCCTCCTTGGCATTATCGTTATGTTGTTTCCGAAGTACTGTCCTCGCCATTGGTAACTAAGGAATGGTGCCGGATAGATGCAACCAAAAGCAAGTGTGTCGAGCACTGCTGTTGATAGAACCAAACGACATTTCTGTCACCTCCCTTTTCTGATGGAGGAAACGTAAAGCAATATGACAACCGAGAGGATGTATCTTGCTTGTTCGCTCCCTGTGCTTATAATTCTACTCAGTTCGCAAGGGTGGACAATAAAGAAAAGACGAACTTCATTACAAATTTCTTGAATGAAGCTCGTCTTTATAAAGTGCTTTTTTATTTGGTTTGGCCGTTAGATAAGAGCATCCGCTTTGCTCTACCTAATGAAAGTCTTT
>OGMK01001599.1_pt1 | contig 10174 bp, 8 predicted proteins | sample 1573151 | NCBI WGS metagenome assembly OGMK01 (sample SAMEA2581887, study PRJEB24529) | metagenome | biome: Human gut stool | place: China | collected 2011
GACAGTATTGCAAGTCTTTCTCTACATCGACCCGCTGCTGGGCCGCCACCGGACGACATCACCTCTGGACAAAGGCTAAAGCAGGCGAGGTTATGGGTGAGCTCTGCAAATATGTTGATGTCTGCATCGCAAACGAAGAGGATGCTTCCGATGTATTCGGTATCAAGGCTTCCAACACAGACGTTACAAAGGGTGCTGTAAACCACGAGGGTTACAAGGACGTTGCAAAACAGCTTGCTGACCGTTTCGGTTTCCAGAAGGTTGCTATCACACTTCGTGAGTCCATCTCCGCAAACGATAACAACTGGTCCGCTATGTTATACGATGGCAAGGACTACTACTTCAGCAAGAAATACGCAATGCACATCGTTGACCGTGTAGGCGGCGGCGACAGCTTCGGCGGCGGACTGATCTACGCTTGCTTAAGCGACATGGATGCTCAGAGCATTATCGAGTTCGCAGTAGCAGCTTCCTGCTTAAAGCACTCCATCGAAGGCGACATGAACATGGTTTCCGTAGACGAAGTTAAGAAATTAGCTGGCGGCGATGGATCCGGACGTGTTCAGAGATAATCAAAATCTTTGATCCTGCATCACCTGTATATCGGGTGATGCGATCATGAAATAGTTGCCCAATTTGCCAATAAGGGCAAGTTTATTCCTCAATATATACCATAAAAATAAGGACCTCAGCGGCTGCCAATCGCTGAGGTCCTTGTTTTTTATCTGTTATGAAATTTCCTGACCGTTTCCGGTGCACCGCAGAGCCGCCATGGCCGGATAAGTCCTCTTCAGGTTACTGAATTTCTCTCACCAGGCAATACTGCTTCAGTCCCATGCCTTTCTCCACGATCCCGAACACCTTAAATCCGAAATGCGCATAAAACGCCACATTCTTCTCATTGTGCGTCTCCAACGAGATCATCATCCGGTGTTCTCCGGCATACCGGATCGCATCATCCATCAGTTTTTCCGCAACCCCGTGATGCTGTACACTCGGACTCACCGCAAGGTAGATGATATGTAAGCGGTTCTCCTGGTGAAGCTGGGCCGTCCAATGGGAGTTTAAGTAATCACGTCCCTTGATAAAATTCCAGAGCGTCTTTAAGCTCTTGTCCTCCTTGATCAGATACTCATCTGTCTTTAAGGACGCCCACGCTTCTGTAAGGTAAAAGCGGACTGGATCATATTCCTCCGCCTCATCGGAGACGACCAGGAGTCCGTTTAACTCCGGGCTATCCGCAAAAATTTCACATGTCTCATAAAACTCGTTCAGATCACACTCAAAAAGTTCCGGCATCAGCCGCTTTCTCGTCTCGGCATCCGGGATCAGAGTCTCATAAAGCGGGTCTCTGGCAAAACATTCTACCAGCATTTTCTGGAGCCGGGGCAGATCTTCTCTCTGTACCCGGTACAATATCTGGCTGTCCATAACTAAAAATCCAACACCTCTTTCGCTTTTTTTAACCCATCCGTCAGGGTATCCACGGCCTGGGTCATATATCTTATGTCATCGTCAAAGCAGGCAAGCTGCTCTTCCTCCATTTTTTTCAGTGCACAAAGCTCTTCCGTCACGTCATGTCCGCCCTCGGCGATCTTCTTTTTGAGACTCTTGACCTCTTTCGAGAGATCCACATGATGGACGATCCGTCCAGCTCCCCACTGCAGCCGGTCTTTTTCCTGGTTCAAGACATATTCCGTAAAATAGTGATATACTTCATCGTCAAACTGGAACGCATACTGATTGTTGTCCACCAGATACAAGGCGTCAAGAGCCCCTCTGACGTCCTTATTTTCCAGACTGCGCACTGCATCGCCGATATGGCGCAGATTGCGCTGGGCAGCCTCGTGGGGGAACAGGACCTCATCGTGCCAGTTCAGCCGGACGAAATAGTCCTGGCATTTGCGGAATAGATAAAGAAGCTGTTTCTGGAGCGCAGCGTTTCTATCATTCGCTTCTGTATCCGCTGCATTTTCGCCACGTTGAACAGTCGCACTTTCCGCTGCATCCGCCCCATCGGCCTCGGATTTTTCTTCTATATGAGATTCTTGACCGCCTTTATGTATACAGCATGCAGCATCGGCATTCTTCACATCATTAATTTCTTTTACCTTCCGGTACACCTCATCCGCGATCTTCTTCGCCTCAGCCGTCCGCTCCAGCAGAACCCGGATACTCTTCTCGTCCTCCCGTCCCGTAACCGGTCTGACGCTCTCCTGGAGCGCCTGGAGCGTTCTTCCAACATTCACCGGCGCAACTTTCACCCGGTCGAATGCCATGACAAGAAGTCCATACAGCTCATGGTGGAACCGGAACACATCCGCGTTGTAATACTCGTCGTTGTCAAACTGGGAGTGATAATGGGTCTCCATAAACTCCGCGCTGCTAAATTCATTCACCATGGACGGAATTCCTGAGATCGCAACGGAGAAATCATCTGACCACGTCTCGATCGGGCACTGGACCCCGAGACCTTCCGGGTAGACCTTTCTCGCGTCCACAGGAAACTCTTTCACAAATTCTGTCAGGAAGTCTTCATATTCGTAGGTGGACCGGATCGCGTCCCAGGGATTGTGGGCGTAGGCCGGGAGCTCGAAATTCAGGTCCGCGATGACCTTTCCCTGCCATTCCGGCCGAAGCTTAAATACCTGCTGCCATGCACCGGTAGACCAGTCATACTTGGAGTTCTCGATCCCCCATTCCTCCGCCGCCATACAGCAGAAAACGATGGTCTTCTCAGGTTTATATCCAATCTCTAAAAGCGTCCTGGCGATCCCAAACATCAGCGCGATAGCGCAGTTATCATCCTGAAATCCATCAAAATAAGAGTCATAATGGCCGCTGAGCAGGATCATGTCCTCCGACCTTCCGGGAATGGTTCCCCAGACATTATAGGATGGCATATTTTCCTTCACTACGGATTTCGCGTCAAACTGTACCGTGATCCGCGGTTTCTCCTTTAATGCCGCTTTCAGGATCTCCGCATCCTTTCTCGACATGGAAAACGCCGGGGCGTCCTTCGGTCCTGCGATATCCTGGGCATTTAACGCCTCACTGTTGATCTCTCCATAGCCGTTGTCCTGAACCGCGATCACCGCCGCCGCGCCCTTTAAGTGGGCCTGATACACCGGATAGTTGATCCACCACTCGTCTCGCTGGTTGATATCCACCATCACAAGGCATCCTGTCACATCCACGCCGTCATAGTCCGCTTCCTTTCCGCGTCCGGCGTAGACAAGTGGATACTCTTTCCATCCATCCGTCACAAACTCCGTCTGATAAGCGCCGAGCTGGATTTCATGTTTTTCTCCGTCTCGGTCCGTAAACCGCACGACCGCCTTCTCAAACTCCCAGGAATCCAGACAGAGCTCATCCTTATGGATATCGGAGAGCCCGATCCGCTTCATCTCCTCTTTCAGGAATTCACCGGTGTCAAATTCCGCCTTCGATCCCGCCGTGCGGTAGCCAAGGACCGGATTGCTCTTAAATTCCTCCATCTTCTTTGCGAGGCGGTAGGAATATCCGATATCCACTGCCTTTAAATATGTTTCTTCGATCTTCCTTCTGTCACTCTCCAAAGCTGTCAACCTCCTTATCCCACCTCTGCGGGCCTGCTCCCTGAAACCGGGAAGTATTACAAACTCCGCCGTATCCTGCTCACTGTTTTCCGTGATGCGGACACGCCGGAGTTTCATAATTTTTCTTTAGTTTTCTGCCTTATTCCCGGCTCCGCTCTCTTCCTCAGCGCCTGCTCTCTCATGAGTCGCATTGACCTCGACCTGAGTTGCCTGAACTGCCGCCTGAGCATCCGCATGTGCAGCAGCTTCCGGGTTCGGAACAGTACGCTTTGTGATCGGCATCTGGAGATTAACGCCAAATGGGTTTACAACCACTCCCTTTGCCTCTTTTACGAGGATGCTCGGGATCTTATCTGCGGTTACCGCGATCGCTTTGAACTGGTTCTTCGAGTTGAATTTTCCGAACTCAATGATGTCCGTAAAGATCGGCTGGTACGCATCACCGTTTTTCTGTTTTAATAACGGAACGCCCGCACCTTCCTGAAATGCGGTGATGTATGTTCCGCGTGTGAAATCCGCAAGGATCTCCTCCTGCATCTCCTTTAACTCATCCGGCATCTTCTCGAATTTCTGTCTGCGAAGCTCCTGCATAAAGTACAGGGCGGTCAGATGAAGGCTCGGGTTCTCGATCCAGGTTTTCTTCTCTTCTTCCGGTGCATCCGGCTTATTCTGGCCCGGACGGTTCACAAGCTCCGAAAGCTGGATCCGGCACTCGCTCTCCATATACTGGTCTACCATCAGGCAGTTTACACCCATCGTGTAAAGGTTTCCATAAAAGTGAAGCATCTGGTTCGCGTCGACTTTCGCGATCTGTACCGGAATCTTCTCCTCGATGAGGCGCTTGCCCTCACGTCTGATATCTTCTTCCTTAAAATAGAGCAGAACTTCGTCATCGAATGTCTCTTTGTCGCATACCACATACGGCATTTTTGTGCACAGAGACATGATAACATAGATCTCCTTTGCGTTTCTTAACTGATTTAAAACCTGCTGTTTATCCATTTTTTCTTTCCCTTTCGGTATTCATGCTGCGGCTTTTGTCACCTTTTCCGGTGCATATCTCCCTCTGATGAATATTCTTTCCATAATTATTTTTCGTAAATGCGCAGCCATACTGAACAGTTACTTTTCATCCTTTTTGAGATCCGTCCCCGCTTTAATTGCAGCAGATGATCGGAATTCCCTTATATGCGTTCTCATACACCTGTGCTGCTACCTTCGGCGGCAGGTTGATGCATCCGTGGGAACCGTTTGTCTGGTAGATCGTTCCGCCGAACTTGCTTCTCCAGTCCGCGTCATGAAGTCCGATCCCACCGTTGAACGGCATCCAGTATTTTACAGGAGCCGCATAATCTTCTCCCTTTAATACACGGTCTTTCTGTTTATAATACAGCTCAAAGAGTCCCGGAGGTGTCGTGTAGTTCTTTGACACGTTTCCGGATACGAACGGGCTGTCGATGATCACTTTTCCATCTTTATAGAAATAGAGATGCTGTGTGGCAAGATCCACCTCGATATAAGTCTGTCCGAAATCATAACCATCGTGGGTCGCGCCGCGGCTCTCGTAGATCGGCTCGCGCTCCGTTGTCTGGCACGCTTTTACTGCCTCCACGAGGGCGTCTGTCTCGGCTGTCTGGTTGATCTTCCAGCCATATTTTCCGTATACAACAACATCCCGGCCGGATGTCGTCTTATACTTATGGTTTCCGTAAGTGTCATACTTATCCGCTAAAGACTTCACATATGCTACTGCCTTGTCACGGTCTACCTGGATCTCAGTGCCGTTCGTCCCAGTCACCCATTTTGCCAGTTCCAGACCATCCAGGGTCTCTCTGCTGGATCCAAACACATATGTAATCTGGATATCCTTGTATGCGTTTAATGTTGTGCAGAGCTGTACCAGGTTCGCGTCATCAGATTTTACGGTGATCTTTTTATAGCAATCCTCGTCTGCAAGCCGGATCTGTTTTTTCTGGCTTAAAAGTGCTGATTTAACGGCAGCCTTCATTTTATCCATATCCAGTTCGTTTCCCTGAACTTCTGGAACGATCGTAAAGGGTTTTCCTTCCTCGTAAGCAGAGATATACGCGTTGGAAGTCGGTGTTGCCGCCGTCACACAGTGCAGGTTTGCCAGCGCTGCGGCAAGCTTCCCGTCATCGAGAGTTGCCTCCACGGTCACTGTGTAGCTCTGGTCAGAGCCGGGCCCCGTCTTTCTTCCTGTGTCATTCTGCTCCTTTAAAATATCATCGACGCTGCCGGTAACGTTTAAGTGGTAACCGACATCGGTTCCCTTTAAGACTTCCAGGTTGCCGTCCGCGTCCTGTATTTTAATCTCGTAGTGTTCGTTGAAATAACCTTCCAGATATCCTTTCGCCTGCTGTGCCGTCTGCTTGGAGACATCCACCGCATTGATCGTAGTGCCGCGTACAAATTTTGCCGTATCGCTATCTGCCGCTGCCATCGCAGGAAACGCTGTTCCCACCACCAGCATGCCGATCACAGCGCCTGTCGGAAGAAGCATTCTTATTTTTTTCATGATTCCATCCTGCCTTTTTTATTTTCAGTTACCGGATTGCTCTCTTCTTGTTCGCCTCCGGCGCACAAGAAGCTCCGGGCGTTGCCCTTATACCGCTTTTCATTCAAAAGCGTTTATGCGAGCAAGCTTGCAGCACGCTTTCGACTGCAGATCGGCACAATCCAACTGTCATTCTCTATTTTATCCAACGCACTACATAGTGTCAAGGTGATTATTTCTTGCTTTTTCCTTGATTTTCTGCGGCAAATGTGCGGCTTTTCATAAAAAGTGTCACCATGCAGATCGGTCGATCAAAAACGGCAGAACCTGTCGCCAGCTGCTGCATTCGGACACATGACAAGCAAAAAACGACACACACCCGCCATTTACCTGACAGGCCTGTGCCGTTTTCATGCTAAGCTTTCATTTTTATCCTGCTATTTCTCGATAATGCTCTCCACATCATCCATGCCCGCGCAGAGCAGCGCAAGCAGCAATGTCTGCTGGCAGCCCTTATACGCGCCCTCGACCTTAAACTGCTCGGAAAGCATATGCGCATGGATATCATAATCCGCGCCCATGCCGAGGCACACTGCCGGGAGTCCTGCTTCGAGAGCACGGTTGCAGTTTGTGGAACCACCGTTTCCAAGCTTCGGCTCCTCGCATCCAAGATACTCTGCCGCCGCCATGGCGCCCTCTACGATCGGCGCATGGGCATCCTGATGACCGGCATTGACATCACAGATATGTTTTACATCGTATGTGATCGTATCCATGCCCCAGCGCTCTGTCTCCTCCCTGCATGCCTCATCGATGGCATCAAAGATCTTCTTGCGGAGCTTCTCAAGCTCCTCCTGAGAGTTCGAACGGAAGTTGAAGCGGATCTGTGCCACCGGAACGATCGCATGGACAGCCTCGAAGCTTCCTGCCTGCATGGTGGTCACCGCAAATGTAGTCATCGGCTCCTTCGGAACCTGGATCTCGGAGATCTTCGCGATCGCACGTCCTGCCGCATGGATCGGGTTTGCTACCTTCGCGAAAGCTCCGCAGGCATGTCCGCCGATGCCGTGGAAGTTGATCTCGTATGTCTGGATTCCGGTCGCCTCATAGGTGATCTCCTGAAATCCCGGGCCGTCAACGGAAATGCTGGCGTCCAGCTCCGGATGGTGGTTTACATAATACTGCATTCCTTTTAACGCGCCGGTTCCTTCCTCCTGAACCGTTCCGACAAACTGGATATCGCCCTTTGTCTCAATTCCCGCCGCGTTTAAAGCGCGGATCGTAGACAGGACGGTCGCACATCCTCTCGTATCGTCCACAATTCCCGGGCATTTGATAAAGCCGTCCTCACGGACGATCTCAAGCTTTGTATCAAGCGGAAATACTGTGTCCATATGACCCTCTACAAGAACCGTCTTTCCGCCACCAGTACCTTTTCGGATTCCGATGCAGTTGCCGTACTCGTCGATATGGCAGTCTGTAAGACCTTCCTCCTTAAACATCTCAAGAAGTCTCGCTGCTTTTTTCTGCTCATGGTTCGTCGGTGCCGGGATCAGGGTAAGCTCGATCTGTCTGTCGATGATCTCGTTCTGGTCATCTTCCATAAACTGAAGGGCTTTCTGAACCTTTGCATCCTTTGTCAGTGTGTCGAATTTCTTCTGAATCTTCTCGGAAACCTTATATTCCATCTGTCATTCCTCCGTTTTTCAATACTGAGTAACAGAAGCGGTCATCTCAGGCTGCCTCCTGTCCGATATTTTACCACAAAAAAGTTTTTTTGTGTATTTTTTATACGAACAAAAGTTTTTATGCCGCGAACACTCCAAAAAAAGAAGAGACCTGTCCGTGGCTTTCCTCCACTTTGGCAGGTCTGAATCTATGTATATGCTTTTACAGGCGGATCACCATCTCATCTAACGGCATTCTGTCGGTGTGAAGTCTTGACGGATGCGCCGTCTCTGCCGGATATCCGAGCGGAAGCATCGCAGTCGCAACAAGTCCCTTCATCTCCGGGAACAGCTCATGAAGCTTCTCCTGGCTGAACATACCGACATAGCAGGTTCCGAGACCGAGATCTGCCGCCTGAAGCATCATCTGTGTCGCCGCGATCGTCGCATCGATCTCTCCGTGGTTCTTCATATCTCCCTCACGGTTCCAGGCCTTCGCCGGATCATACGCGACAACAAGGATCACCGGTGCATGGAACTTGCATGCGGTGCACTCCTCTGCTTTCTCCAATGCCTCTCTGCTCTGCATCACAAGAATGCGCTGCGGCTGGAGATTGTGAGCCGTCGGTGCATTGTGACCTGCCTCCAGCACCTTTTCCAGCTTTTCTGCCTCCACCGGGCGATCTGCATATTTTCTAAGAGAATATCTTTCTGCGCATAATTTTTCGAAATCCATAGTTGCCTCCTGTTTTGCGGTATTTCAAATATCAGCTCAGTGAAACAAAACGTCCCTGATGAAAACGCCTGCCTGATACCGCATATTTTGCGCTCATTATAGCCCACATCCGGTATTTTTTCAAATCAAATTTTATATTATGAGATTTTTTCCTGTTTTTTCAATAAACTAATAATAAGAGCCATCTGCCAGAGTTCCGATGAGATCGACAGGATCTTGTCATCCAGAAGACCTAAAACATGCGGTCCCAGAATAATTCCCGTGAACAGCATACCAATAATACGCGGCAGCCGCAGCCCCCCGCAGATTGCTGCGGCGGAAAGTCCCACTAAAAATATTAACGCAAGAGAGGTCAACATAATTACAGGATCTCCCCATATCGTCCCAGAAAGCTCCTCATTCTCTCATTATCGGATGCAAACACCTTCTCCGGCGTTCCCTCCTCGACGATCACGCCGCCCTCCATGAAGATCACGCGGTGGGAAATATCCCTTGCAAACGCCATCTCATGGGTAACGATCACCATGGCGATATTCAGATCCGCCAGAGAACGGATCACCTTTAACACCTCGGCTGTCAGCTCTGGGTCCAGAGCTGATGTGGGTTCATCGAAGAACAGGATCTTCGGATTTAATGCCAGGGCACGGGCAATGGCTACACGCTGGCACTGTCCGCCGGACAGCTGGCACGGATAAGCATCTGCCTTGTCGGCCAGGCCCATCTTCTCCAGAAGCTCCATCGCCACCTTGCGTACCTCTTCCTTATCCCGCTTCTGCACAGCCACCGGCGCGTCCATCACATTGCGGAGCACCGAGTAGTGCGGAAACAGGTTAAAGTTCTGAAACACCAGGCCATAATTCTGCTGGATCTTCTTTAACTCTGCCTTCGATGCGTAAACTGCATTGCCCTTTTCATCGTTCCATGCGGCCTTCTCTCCCAGGTAAATGAGCTCGCCGCTGTCCATGGTTTCCAGCATGGTAGCACAGCGCAGCAGCGTAGATTTACCGGAGCCGGACGGTCCGATGATGGATACGATTTCGCCCTCGCCGATGCTGATGGAGATATCCTTCAGCACAGACAGGTTCTCAAATGATTTTTCTACATGATTTAACTCTAACAGATTCATGATCCACAGACCTCCAGTCCTACCGGTAATAATCCAGCTTTTTCTCGATCCACTCCATAACGACAGCCACGATGAGGTTGAACACATAGTAGAAAATTCCGGCTGCGACAAACGGGATCATATTTGTCTGGGATGCTGCCAGGGCTTTCGCGATCGTGAACATCTCAGCGACACTCAGGGTGAATGACAGGGACGTATCCTTTACAAGTGTGATCACCTCATTTGTGATCGACGGCAAAATGCGCTTGATGACCTGAGGCAGAATGATCTTGAAAAAGGTCTGAGCCTTCGTGTAGCCAAGGATCTGTGCCGCCTCATACTGGCCGATCGGCATCGACTGAATGCCGCTGCGGTAGATCTCTGCAAAATATGCCGCATAATTGATCACGAATGCCAGTATCCCCGCCGGGAAACGATACCCCGTTCCCACCTGCATGCGGAATACATAAAAGGGGGCAAAATACACCACGATGATCTGTAACATCAGAGGGGTTCCTCTCATGATGGATATGTATATTTTGGAGATAATGCGGATCACCTTACATCCTGACA
>OGMK01001601.1_pt1 | contig 10172 bp, 9 predicted proteins | sample 1573151 | NCBI WGS metagenome assembly OGMK01 (sample SAMEA2581887, study PRJEB24529) | metagenome | biome: Human gut stool | place: China | collected 2011
TATTGTCGGCTGAGGCTCATGATGAAATTCAAAAAAGAGTTCTCTATGAATTCGGCTATCATATCGGCAGGTGGATTTATCTTGTCGATGCCGCAGATGATATAGAAAAAGATATCAAATCAAACGGATTTAATCCGTTTGTAAACAAGAAAACAGGTGAGGTAAAATCATCGGATTTTATAAAAGCGGTGCTGAATCAGTCACTTGCAAGGGCATATGATGCCTACAATCTTTTGAACTTTACCGATTTTAAGGGAATTTTAGATAATATGATGCTTTTGGGATTCCCTGCATCACAAAACAGAGTAACAAGCAAACTTGATACGGAGGTCAATAATGAATAATCCATATGAGGTTCTCGGTGTGTCTGAAACAGCTACCGATGAAGAAGTAAAAGCAGCGTACAGAAACCTTGCTAAAAAATATCATCCCGATAACTACACCGACAGTCCTCTTGCGGATGTTGCGGAGCAGAAAATGAAGGAGAATAATGAGGCATACGATATGATTAATCAGATGCGTCAGAAGGGTAAGGGTACAGGCTCAACAGGCAGTTCGTCATATAACGCAAATTCTTCAAGCTCACAGTTCTACAATGTAAGAATTTACATTCAGAGAGGACTTCTTGATCAGGCCGATCAGATTCTTGAAAACACAGCACAGTCAATGAGAACCGCCGAATGGCATTATCTCAAGGGTATGATTGCATACCGCAGGGGTTGGTCTGAACAGGCTTTTTCATATTTCACAACTGCGTGCAATATGGACCCCAACAACACGGAATACCGAGCCGCTCTTAACAATATGCAGAGCCAGAGAGCATACAACTACGGCGGTTACACTCAAACAAATCCTAACGCAACAGGCTCATCCTTCTGCGATGTTTGTGCAGGAATGATGTGTGCAAACTGCTTGTGTGATTGTTGCAGAATGGGATGTTAATATGAAGAAAAACGGTATCAAAAAGGGGACAATGCGTATTGCGGTTTGCGGAATTATTGCGGCGCTCTCACTCGTTTTTATGATGATGACATCTCTTGTTCCGATCGGAACATATGCTTTGCCCTGTCTTGCAGGAATTCTCATTTCCTGCATAGTTGTTGAATACGGTTATGGATGGGCAATCGGTGTGTTTTGTGTAACTGCCGTGCTTTCAACGCTCCTTGCCGGCGATAAAGAGGCTGTTATATATTTCATTGCACTTTTTGGCTATTATCCGATTTTAAAGGGCGCTTTTGAATTTAAAATCAAAAACAGGGCAGTTCAATACATACTCAAGTTTGCGGTATTTAATGTTGCCGCCATCGGTTCGTTCTTTGTCGCAACATGGCTGTTGTCAATTCCGACAGATGAATTTACCGTTTTCGGTTTTTATGTTCCGTGGGCATTTTTGATTGCCGGAAATATTTTCTTTTTGCTCTATGATTATGCAATTACCGTATTTGTTATGCAGTATGTTCGCAGATTAAGGGGAAAAATATTCGGTAATTTTCACAAGTAATTATAATTCAAAGAAGTTTTGAGAAGGTGGACCTAAATGAAAAAGCAAAAATTGTTTGTCCGCATAGTCTGCATAGTCCTTGTGGTTCTTATGGCAGTATCGGTAGGTGCTGTTGCAATAACTGCATTTTCGGCTAATGCGGCTCAATCAACCGAGGAGGTTTCCGCAAGCGTATCAGCAGGCGCATCAGGCTATATAAATGCGTCGTATGTAAATCTGAGAAGCGGTGCAGGTACGAATTATTCGGTTATAACCTGTATGGCAAAGAACACAAAATTTACTTTTGTTGATGGAAAGCTCTATAACTCAAAGTGGTACAAAATCAAGCTTAAATCAAATTCAAAGACAGGCTATGTTACAAAGGAATATGTTGCCGTAAGTTCTTCGACAACGGCATCAAGCGTAACAGGTTATGTTTCTGACGATTATGTGAATCTCAGAAGCGGAGCAGGCACAAATTATTCTGTTGTTGGTTGCCTTAGGAAGAATACTAAGCTTACTTTTGTAAGCACTTCACTCTACAACTCCGCCTGGTATAAGGTTAAGGTTACTTCAACTGCTAAAACAGGTTACATAAAGAAAGACTATGTAAAAATGAACAGTTCAACCCAACCTGCAACAAAGGCAACACAACCTGCTACAAAGGCAACCAAGCCTGCAACTCAGCCTACTGCGTCAGCGTCAACCGTAAGCGGCTATGTGTCAGATGATTATGTGAATCTGAGAAGCGGTGCAGGTACAAGTTATTCTGTTGTTGAGTGTATGAGAGTGAATACAAAGTTTACTTTTGTCAGCACAAAGCTTTATAACAGCGACTGGTACAACATCAAGTTGACTTCTAACTCAAAGACAGGTTATGTAAAAAAAGACTATGTTAAGATGAACAGTCAGACACAGCCGACTACTACTCAGCCTACAACCACAAAACCGTCAACAGGTTCATCTGTTAAACTTTCCGTATCAAGCAAATCAATTTTCACAGGCAACAGATTTGCAATTACAGCTACTGCATCGGGAACCGTTTCGTGGTCAAGTTCTAACACAGGTGTTGCAACCGTTGACTCTCGTGGTATTGTAACAGCCAAGAAAGCAGGCTCTGCAACAATTACTGCGAAAAGCGGTTCGCGTTCCGCAACCTGCAAAATTACCGTGAAATCCGGCTCATCGGTAAATATATCCAACAGCAATGTAAATCTTCCGTGGCAGAAGTCAATGCTTTTGAAATCAAGCACAAGCGGTGTCACATGGTCAAGTTCAAATACGAAAATCGCAACAGTTAAGAACGGTGTTGTTGACACGGTAGGCAAGGGCTATGTAACAATCACAGCCTCAACTTCATACGGTGCGGCAACCTGTCTTATCCATGTTATGCCGAGGGAAAGCGTGCGTTTCTGCTATGCGTCACCAAACTCCGCTCCGCTTAATTCAAATGTAAGCTTTAAGGCTATTACCGACACAGACAGGGTAGGTGTGTATTTTGTAGTTACAAACGGTTCAACCTCTTATAAGGTCACCGCAAAAAATAAGGTTAAAGACGGTAACTCCTATATCTGGACAGGTACACAAAAGCTTTCAAAATCAGGCAAATGGTCTGTTAAGGCGTACTCAAAGTTTAAAACCGAATCAAAGTATTACACCACGGCAGGCGGCGGTGAGGGTGAGGTGTTTGTAACCTCAACAACCAATAAAACCACCACAGCCTGTGCCGAGCGCAGAGCAAGTGATGAGGTAATTAAGCTTATTGCAAACTATGAGGGATTTCTCTCGAAAGTTACAGCAGACAACATTACAACCGATCCTACACTCGGTTACGGCAAGGTTGTAGTTTCAGGCGAACAGTTCTACAACAACATAACTTCAAATCAGGCATATGCTTATCTTTGTCAGACCGTTAACAAGGGCGGATATACCACAACAACAAATTCCTACCTTGTAAATAACGGCATAAAGTTCAATCAACAGCAGTTTGACGCACTCGTTTGCTTTGCATACAATGTAGGCAGCGGTGTGTTCTACAATGACTCCGAGCTTCAGTCGGTTCTCTTGAACACAGGTTCAAGCGGAACAATTAAGGCAGGAGCGTCGGGTACTGTAAGTGCTTCCGATGTAAACCTCAGAAGAGGTGCAGGAACTAACTACTCCGTTGTTACCCGTATGAACTACGGAACAAAACTTAAATTTGTTGACGGCAAGCGTTATAACACAAACTGGTACAAAGTTAAGCTTTCAAACGGCACAACAGGATATATCCACAAGGATTATGTTTCTGCTTCGGGCGGTTCAAGAGATTTGAATAATGTCAATAAGCAGAACCTCATTGATGCACTTTTGCAGTATCACCATGCGGCAGGTTCTTGCTATTGGGGACTTTTGTACAGAAGAGTTGACGAGGCGGAAACCTTCCTCTACGGCGATTATGACCGTGACGGTCAGCACAATTATCACCACTTCCATTTCTCATGTTACTCAAACCCGAGTTTCGGTATCTGATATTAATTTTTGCAAAGAAGGTCTTAAAATGAAAAAAATAGGTTTCATAGGCGCAGGCAATATGGCAACAGCCATTATAAAAGGACTTATGGCACAAAACGACGGCAAGGCTGATTTTATCAATGTTTTTGATGTAAGCGAAGAAAAGTGTGCCGCTATGAAAAATATGGGTGCAAATGTAATGACATCTGCCGATGAAATTGCAAAGAACAGCTCAATTGTTGTTCTTGCAGTCAAGCCGCAGAATTATCCCGAAGTTCTTGAATCTCTCAAAAACAGCATTACAACAGCCAAAACCGTAGTATCAATTGCCGCAGGCATATCTATTGCATATGTAAGAAAAGGTCTTGAATGTGATTGCCCTGTTGTAAGGGTTATGCCTAATACACCTCTCTTGCTCAAAAAGGGTGCAACAGCTCTTTGCCCGTCAGAGAATATCAGTGACGAGGATAAAGAGATCGTTTACAATATGTTTGCCGGCAGCGGTGTTTGCGAATATATTGACGAAAGCCATATGAATGAAATAATTGCGGTAAACGGCAGCAGCCCTGCTTATATTTATCTTTTTGCAAAGGCTATGGCTGATTACGCAAAGAATTGCGGAATCGACTATGACAGAGCTATGAACCTTGTCTGTGCAACTCTTGAGGGTTCGGCTGCAATGCTCCGTGACAGCGGTGAGCCTGTTGAAACACTCATTGACAGAGTTTGCTCAAAGGGAGGCACAACAATTGCCGCTATGGATAAGCTTAAAGAACACGGCTTCTATGAGGCTGTTCTTGACGGCATGGACGCTTGTACAAAGAGGGCAGAGGAGCTTGGCAAATAATTTTGCCTTAACATAAAATGAATACATTCCTCATATATTTTAACGGACAACCAATGAGAGGAATGTATTTTATGAAAAGCATTGTATTTTCTTTTAAAAAGCGTTATCTTTTTCGCAGATCAAAGGGAATTTCACCGTCTGATGTCAGATTTTTTATAAGGCGATATTCCGTGGTGCTTATCTTTGTTTCGGCTTTTCTTACCGGACTTGTTTTCGGTTCAATTTACGCATCAAAAGCCGATAAGCAAATGCTTGATTCCCTTGATTTTCTGTTTACTACAAATCTTGATGCAAGGCTCGGTCAGAATGCCGTCAGCACATTTTGTGCCTGCTTTGCATCTGATTTTATATTTCTCACGGTTGTATTCCTCTTGGGACTTGCACCGTGGGGAATACCGTTTTTGCCGTTTGTTTCAGCATTTAAAGGCTTTGGAACAGGACTTACTGCGGCATATCTTATTATTACATATTCACTTAAAGGAGCAGGTTTTTATCTGCTCGTTGTGTTGCCGGGAACATTTTTGTTCTGTCTGGCACTTGTAAAGCTGTCGGCATATGCTTTTGAAATTTCAAAACAGATGTTTTTCAGCTTAATCGGTCATTCTCATCAAACAAATTCATTGAAAAATGAGGTGATTGATTTTTGTTCCCGATCTGTTTCGGCACTCATAATGACCTTTTGTTCAACTTTGCTGGACACGGCTTTGTGGTGCTTGTTTTCGGGAGCGTTCAATTTTTAATTTTGGAGGGCGCTATGGCATCGGAAAAGAACGCTGTAGCATTGACAGGATTTTTCTCGTCATTGTTTCACAATTTACCACGACTTTTGCTAACGAATGTGCTTTTTGCATTGCCGTTTGCCGTAATATTCGGAATTTTCTTTTTGATTAATACCCTTACTGGTATTAATTCAATGTTTATATATTTTCTTACGATAATTCCGCTTTTTCCGTTTTATGCCGGCGTAACTCAGGTTACTTCCCATATGGTAAGGGGAGAGGAAAATGTTGATGTTTTCTCAAATTTCATCGGCGGAATAAAGGAAAATCTGCTCAGATTCCTCATACACGGCGTTGTGATGTATGCCGCTGTTTTTATCAGCTACTATTCAATTGTCCTTTATCTCGGACTCGGTTCAAAGAACGGAATGTTTTATGTTCCGCTTGTTATTTGTATTTTAATTGCAATTTTCTTTCTGTTTATGTTCTTCTATGTTCCGCCTATGACGGTTACTTTTGATATCAAGATGAAGGATATTTACAAAAACAGCGCACTTATGACATTCGGTGAGCTTAAACACAATCTGTTTGCAGTTTTCGGAATTCTTATTTTATTCCTCGTTTGCGCAACAGTGCTTATGTGCAGCTTTACTCCGGTACTGCTCATCATTTTCACAATTGTTCTTGCATTGTTCATTGTTCCGTCAATTTTATCTTTTATAATCAATTCTGCAGTTTATAAGAATATGTATTCAATGATTGTTGACAAGGATTCAAAGAGCAAAACAATTGATAAGAAAATGGAGAACAGACGCAAAGGTCAGTTCCGTGATGATGAAGAGCCTGTTGCAGAAGATTATTCGGATCTTGAAATTGATGAATCGGCTGACGGTGATGAATTTATTTTCTATAACGGAAAAATGATGAAAAGAAGTTATCTTTTAAAGCTTAAAAAAGAGGCTGAAGAAAGGAAGAACGCAAAATGAGCGGTAAACACGCAGTTAAAAGTTCAAAAAAATCATTGATAATAATTATTTGTGTTGTTGTACTTGTTGCAGTAATTGCAGGTGCGGTTATCCTGTTTATGAATCTTTCGGGTAAAAATAATAATTCGGCAACAACAGTACCGACTGTGGCTGCTTCAACAACCGCCGATAATACAAACTCAACCCAGAGCGTTTCCGACTCTGTATCCGAAACCACACAGCCTGCAACCAAATCGGGTGAAGCTTCACAAGAGCCGACAGAACAGGGATACACAGCCGAAACATCTTCAAATGACAGTGAAATTGTTGTTCCGACAATCAGCGGAGAGGAGCAAAAGCCAAAATTCAGTGCAACTCTTATTCCGTACTATGCAAAAGATGAAAATTCTTCTGAAGAATATTCTTTGAGAGATCTTTTCGGCTCTGCTTATTCAGGCGGCGGATTTACTTTTAATGAGGACGGAACATTCATTGACGGAATCACAAGTGCATCGGCAAATTCGGGTGCGTACATCGTTGAGGGCGACTCCGTTGTAATAACATATTCCAACGATAAAAATGTTATTGCTGCCGTAACCAAATGGAACGGTGATGTTCCTGCTGAAATTACCGTAAACTACGGTGGAATTATTGTATCCTTTAAGTAAAATATCGGTGATTAAATGAGTAAAAAATCTGTTAAAAAGCCTGACTATGCAAAATTTGAGGCTAACAGGGCTGTAAAAAAGAAGAATAAGAAAAAGAAAACAACAGCAATCGTTTCATCGGTTATTGCCGCCTGCATATTTATTATTGCGGCAATAGTTGCCGTTAATGTGCTTTCACCGTCAGTAACCGCCGAGCTTACCTCATCTGCATGGATTCCCGAAGGTGCTAAGAATGCGAGCGGTGATGAGGTTGAAATGAGTGAGGTTTACAACACAAATTACAGCGCTTATCAGGGTTCTATGTCATTTTCCGATGACGGCACTTTTACTTTATGGCTTTCGCCGGGAAGTCCGGATGACGGAACTCACAGCGGAAAATATACCGTGTCAGCTTCGGACAAAGTCAATTTGTCATTTGATGACGGAACAAATACTTCCGCCGCACTCACACAAAAGAACGGTAAAGTTTCGGCTGTTGTGCTTAAATATAACGACTATGAAATCACATTTGTAAAACAGTGAATACTTAAAACAAAAAGATATACGGTAAAATTTTCTGCCGTATATCTTTTTTATTTTTCTATATTCCGTCAAACAGACTTAGCTGTTCGGTTTTGCTTTCAAACTTATGCAAATACGAAAACACATTTTCAACTCCGAACATAATTCCGTGATTTCTGCAAACTTCTGAAATCCTGTTCATCAGAACATTATTGTTACTGCTTGTAAGCTGATATGAATTTCCGTATGTATAAATGTATCGTTCTTTCATATTCGGAAAGTGTTTGTCAAGCCGGCTGTAAAAATATTCTCTGTCACCGTCACGCAGAGTAAGACCTATACCAAAGCATATTATTCCACGAACCTTTGCGTCAATGCAATACTTTAAAAGTCCGTCGATATTTTCTTTTGTATCATTTATAAACGGTAAAAACGGAGAAAACCACACAACACTCGGAATACCGTTTTCGTGAAATGCCTTGAGCGTTTCAAATCTTTCTTTAGTAACGGAAACATTCGGTTCAATTATTCTGCAAAGGCTTTCGTCTGCCGTTGTAAGCGTCATCTGTAACACAGCCTTGCTTTTATCATTTATTTTCGTAAACAGGTCAATATCTCTCATAACAGATGCCGATTTTGTATGTACGGTTACACCAAATCCGTAGCGGTCGATTATTTCAAGACATCTTCGTGTCAGTTTCAGTTCCTTTTCAAGGGGAATGTACGGATCGCTCATCGCACCCGTACCAATCATACATTTTCTGCGTTTCCTTTTTAAAGCGTTTTCAAGCAATTCCGGGGCATTTTCTTTCACCTCAATATCTTCAAATCGGTGATTCATCTGATAGCATTTACTGCGTGCATCACAATAAATGCATCCGTGTTGACATCCTCTGTAAATGTTCATGCCGTTTGCGGCAGATAAAATTCCTTTTGCTTTAAGCTTATGCATATAATCCTCCGCTTATTGTTTGGCATCGACAAACCACCTGTTTTCCTCCAAAAACAGATATCGTTCTTTGCCGAGAATATGGCAGGTGTAGCGTATTCCCGCACCGCCTGCTTTGAGAGACGCCGCATACCGCACATCGGAAATTTTGTCAATGCGGTATTTCCTTCCGTCATCCCACACAATATATTCGGGGATAAGATCTCCGTCACAATCAAATGTGGCAGTAACTTTAACATACTTTTTCATAGCTTGTTACCTCCCTTAAAATCAGAGAAACATCTTTAATTTTTCGCCTAAGATGCATCGTTATCATAAATATCCGACAGGATGAATTGTATGATCTTCCTTTGGGTTAAAATCCGAAAGCTCCTTGTCATCGAGCAAAACGGCAGGGCGAACAGCATAATTGCCAAATCGCTTTTTTAATCTGTCAAGTGTTTTGTCAAGCTGTTCATTCTGAATAAGTCGCTTTTCATCACGCAAAAGGCTCATCTGGTGCGGCTGATCATCGTGAATAAAATCCGTAACGCTTACCCCGATACTTCTCAGCGGTTTTTCCATTTTATAGCTTTTTTTGAAAAGCTCAATAGCCGTATTTGTTATATCCTTTGTAAGATTTGTGTGGATTTCCGTTGTGTGCTGTCGGTTGAATGACATCAGCTCGTTGTCACGAATCGTAATGCAAACCGTTTTTGCCATAAACCCCTGTTCACGCATTCTTCTGCAAACGCTGTCACACAAAACGAATATAACCTGTTTTACATCGTTAAAGGTTACCATATCTTTCGGCGTTGTGGTTGAGTTACCGATTGACTTTACCTCGCTGTTTTCGTTCATATGGGCAACAGGGGAAGAGTCGTATCCGTTTGCAAAGCCGTAAATTAGGTCGCCCCATTTTCCGAGATATGACCGCAACAGCGTAACATCTGCGGTTGCGATATCTCCAATTGTATAAATGCCGATAGATTCAAGCTTTCTGCCCGTTGCTCTGCCAACATACAAAAGGTCTTTTGCAGGACAGTTCCACACAATATCTCTGTAATTTTCCCGTGTGATTTCCGTTATAGCGTCAGGCTTTTTATAGTCACTTCCGAATTTGGCAAAAATTTTATTAAAGCTGACTCCGATGCTTACGGTTATTCCGAGCTCCTGCTTTATACGGCGATTAATTTCGAGTGCAATCTCTTTGCCGTTCATATTCTTATTGTCGGTAACATCAAGCCATGCCTCGTCAAGTCCGAACGGCTCGATTTTGTCGGTGTATTCGCTGTAAATTCTCCTCGCCATTTTTGAAAATCGCTTGTACAAATCAAAGTGGGGAGGAACGGTTATGAGGTCGGGACATTTCTGTTTTGCCTGCCAAATTGCCTCGCCTGTTTTTATATTATACTTCTTCGCAATCTCATTTTTAGCAAGAATAATTCCGTGCCGATTTTCCGCATTACCGCTCACGGCAACAGGTTTGTTTCTGATTTCGGGATGATGCAAACACTCAACGCTCGCATAAAATCCGTTACAGTCGCTGTGAAGAATAACCCTGTCCTTTT
>OGMK01001614.1_pt1 | contig 10092 bp, 9 predicted proteins | sample 1573151 | NCBI WGS metagenome assembly OGMK01 (sample SAMEA2581887, study PRJEB24529) | metagenome | biome: Human gut stool | place: China | collected 2011
ACAAGATCGATATCAAGAGTGAGACACAGGCGAGAGAGCTTGGCCTCTTCGACGATATGGATTTCGGCGAGGAAGGCTTTGAGGGCGAGTACGAGAAAGATGTAGAGCCGGCAGAGGACGAAGCTCCGGCAGAGGAAACTTCCGAAGCACAGGCTGAGACAGAAGAATAGGAGAGAAGGGAACGACCACAGTGAGTACAGTAAAGAAGGTTCCGCAGAGACAGTGCATTGGCTGCGGTGAAATGAAAAACAAGCGGGAGCTGATCCGTGTCTTAAAAGGTACTGACGACGTGATTTCCATTGACGCGACCGGAAGAAAAAACGGACGCGGCGCATATATCTGCCCATCCATGGCATGCTTTGAAAAGGCAGTGAAGAGCCGGGGACTGGAACGCTCCTTTAAAATGGCAATTCCAAAAGAGGTTTACGAAAGTCTGAAAAAGGAGATGGAACAGATCGATGAACAGAAATAAGGTCCTGGGCCTGCTGGGCCTGGCGGAGAAAGCCGGCAAGGTAAGAAGTGGCGAGTTCTCCACAGAGAAGGCGGTAAAGTCCGGAAAAGCCGGACTGGTGATCGTATCGGAAGAATCTTCGGACAACACAAAGAAAATGTTCCGGAACATGTGTACTTACTATAAGGTCCCGTACTTTGAGTTCGGAAGCAAGGAAGAGCTCGGACACATCCTGGGAAAGCAGATGAGAGCGTCCCTGGCCGTGATCGACGAGAATTTTTCCAATGCGTTGTTGAAGCATTTTACTGCAAAAGCGTAGTCCTGCGGACATGAGGAGCGCATGCCTGCATGCGGCGGGTCATGTACATTGGCGATGGTTTGCAGGGACTATTTTGGAGGTGGCGAGCGTGAGTGAGTTTGAAAAGGATTTAAGAAAGAAAAAAGAGGGAACAGATACATTGAATCAGAATCAGGAGAATTCCACAAAGCCGGCAGTTCCGGCTGAAGGAGAAAATAATGCGCCGGCAGCACCGGCAAAGAAGCGTATTGCGGCAGTTTACCGTCCGCAGAACAGCACACAGAAACGTCCGGCAGGAAACCGCCAGCAGGGCGGTCAGAGACCGGTAAGACAGAACAACGGTTCCGGCATGCAGGTGAGACCGACGACAAACAGCGCGCCGGCAGAACCGGCAAAGGCAGCTGAGACTTCAGCAGCACCGGCACCGGAGAAAAAGGCGGAGACAGTTAAGACAGAGGCACCGGCACAGGATCTTCGTGAGAATGTCCGTCCGCTTCCGAACCAGAGCCGTCCGGAAGGACGCCAGGGCTTCCAGTCCAGAGAGAGCCGTCCGTTCCCGGGACGCGACGGAAACCGTGAGAGCGGAAGAGATAACCGCCAGGGCGGCTATCAGGGCAACAGAGATAATAATCGTCAGGGCGGCTACCAGGGTAACCGAGACGGAAACCGCCAGGGTGGCTATCAGGGCAACAGAGACGGAAACCGCCAGGGCGGCTATCAGGGCAACCGAGACGGAAACCGCCAGGGTGGCTACCAGGGCAACCGCGATAACAACCGTCAGGGCGGCTACCAGGGCAACAGAGACGGAAACCGCCAAGGTGGTTATCAGGGTAACAGAGATAACAATCGCCAGGGCGGCTACCAGGGCAACAGAGACGGAAACCGCCAGGGTGGCTACCAGGGCAACCGTGACAACAATCGTCAGGGCGGTTACCAGGGCAGAAACGACAACCGTCAGGGCGGAAACAGAAGCGGCATGGGCATTCCGAAGCCGTCCTTCGATACACCGCTTGCACAGAAGCAGCAGAACACAAAGCAGAGCAAGAACGCTTACAAGAAAGAACATGACGCAAAGAAAGACCGCGATATCGAGATGAAAGGCAAGGCAGGAAAGGGCCAGAAGGGCGTAAAAGCTCCGGTTATGCCGCCGCAGCCGAAGAAGGAGGAGGCGAAGGTCGAGGAGATCAAGACCATCGTAATCCCGGAGGTTATCACGATCAAAGAACTCGCGGACAAGATGAAATTACAGCCGTCCGCAATCGTTAAGAAGCTCTTCTTACAGGGCACCATCGTTACGATCAACCAGGAGATCGACTTCGAGAAAGCCGAAGAGATCGCTATGGAGTATGATGTTCTCTGCGAGAAGGAGAAGAAGGTCAACGTCATCGAGGAACTCTTAAAAGAGGAAGAAGAGGACGAGAAGGACATGGTTCCGAGACCGCCGGTCATCTGCGTAATGGGTCATGTTGACCACGGTAAAACTTCCCTTCTTGACGCGATCCGCCAGACAAACGTAACCTCCAGAGAGGCAGGCGGTATCACACAGCACATCGGTGCCTATGTTGTTGAATACAACGGACAGAAGATCACATTCCTCGATACACCGGGTCATGAGGCGTTCACGGCAATGCGTATGCGTGGTGCCCAGGCAACAGATATCGCGATCCTCGTTGTCGCAGCGGACGACGGTGTTATGCCACAGACCGTTGAGGCCATCAACCACGCGAAGGCAGCAGGCGTTGAGATCATCGTTGCTGTCAACAAGATCGATAAGCCGAGCGCAAACGTAGAGAGAGTAAAACAGGAGTTATCCGAGTATGAGCTGATTCCTGAGGACTGGGGCGGAAGCACCGTATTCGTACCGGTTTCCGCACATACAAAAGAGGGAATTCCGGAACTTCTCGAGATGATCCTCTTAACAGCAGAGGTAAAAGAGTTAAAGGCAAACCCGAACCGCCGCGCGAGAGGTCTCGTGATCGAGGCGCAGCTTGATAAGGGAAGAGGACCGGTGGCAACGGTACTTGTACAGAAAGGTACCTTAAAGGTCGGTGACGCTATCGCCGCTGGCTGCTGCTACGGTAAAGTCCGCGCCATGATGGACGATAAGGGCAACCGTGTCAAAGAGGCTGGCCCGTCCACTCCGGTTGAGATCCTCGGTCTCAACGATGTTCCGAACGCAGGTGAGGTATTCATCGCGCACCAGAACGAGAAAGAGGCAAGAAGCTTCGCAGAGACATTCATCGCAGAGAGCAAGAATAAGCTTATCGAAGATACAAAGGCAAAACTCTCCTTAGACGACCTGTTCTCCCAGATCAAGGCCGGAAATGTCAAGGAGCTTCCGATCATCGTAAAAGCCGATGTACAGGGTTCTGTAGAGGCTGTAAAACAGAGTCTCGTAAAGCTTTCCAACGAGGAAGTTGTTGTCAAAGTCATCCACGGCGGCGTTGGCGCGATCAACGAGTCCGACGTTACAATTGCATCCGCTTCCAATGCGATCATTATCGGTTTCAACGTTCGTCCGGACGCACAGGCGAAGTCCATCGCGGACCGCGAGAAAGTCGACATGCGTCTGTACCGCGTCATCTACCAGGCGATCGAGGATGTAGAGGCTGCCATGAAGGGTATGCTGGATCCGGTATACGAGGAGCAGGTAACCGGTCATGCAGTTGTCCGCCAGACGTTCAAGGCATCCGGAGTCGGCACCATCGCCGGTTCCTATGTGCTTGACGGTAAGATCACCCGCGGAAGCAAGGCACGCATCACAAGAGACGGTGAGCAGATCTTCGAGGGACCGCTTGCATCCTTAAAGCGTTTCAAGGACGACGTGAAGGAAGTCAACGCAGGCTACGAGTGCGGTCTTGTATTCGAGGGCTTCAACGATCTTCAGGAAGACGATATGATCGAAGTTTATATCATGGTAGAGGTGCCGAGATAGTTGTCTGTCAGGTCTGTGCATAGCCGCGGAGAGTTTCGTTTCGCGGCTATGTCCGGGATAGTCGTAAAAAAAGAGGTAATATCATGAGAAAAAACAGTGTAAAAAATATCCGGATCAACGGCGAAGTCCAGAAAGCTCTGAGCGAAATCATCCGCTCCGAGCTCAAGGACCCGCGTGTTCATCCGATGACAAGCGTGGTCCAGGTCTCGGTCACACCGGACCTTAAGATCTGTAAGGCCTACATCAGCGTCCTTGCGGACGAGGAGCAGGCGAAAGATACGATCCGCGGTTTAAAGAGCGCGGAGGGCTTTATCAGAACCCAGCTTGCGAAAAAAGTAAATCTTCGGAACACCCCGCAGATCTTCTTCGTGCTGGACCAGTCTATCGAGTACGGCGTCCGCATGTCCAAGCTCATCGATGAGGTGACAAAGGATATGCCGGAGGAGCAGGAAGACGACGGAACTGAGAGCGAAAATTAAACGAAGGAACCGGTCTGCGTGGAAAATACGCGGACAGGAGCGTACTGAAATCATATAGAGGAATCCGGTCGGACACGCGTAACGCGGATTCTGCCGGATTTTTCTGTTTTTTATATTACAATACACATTAAGGGAGGCGGAACTTTTGGGAATTCTTGATGAGATGCTGGAAGGAAAGAAGAGCATTGTGATCCTGGGCCATGTAAATCCTGACGGGGACTGTATCGGTTCCTGTCTGGGACTCTATAATTATCTGAAGGAAAATTATGAGGGGCTTGAGGTCTCGGTGTATCTGGAGAAAATGGGAGTGAAATTTTCCTTTCTTTCCGGTTTTGAGGATGTACACACAGAATACGACGACACAAAAACATTTGACCTTTGCATCACATCGGATGCCAGCGACGTTCCACGCCTGGGCGTCTTCGCCCCGTACCGGGAGACAGCAAAAGATACATTCTGCGTTGACCACCACATCACGAACAAGGGAATGTGCAGGGTCAACGTGATCGAGAGCTGGGCAAGCTCCGCAAGTGAGGTGGTGTTCCGCCTTCTCGATAAGGGAAAGATCAGCAAAGCGGTCGCAGAGTGCCTGTATACGGGAATTGCTCATGACACCGGTATCTTCAAGTTCTCAAACACATCGAGACAGACCATGGAGATCGCCGGGTTTTTAATGGAAAAGGGCATCGATTTCCCAAAGATCATCGACGACAGCTTTTTTGCGAAGACATATGGTCAGGCGAAGATTCACGGCCGGGCTGTTCTCGAAAGTGTCCGGATTCTGGATAACCGTTGTGTATACACGGTTGTCACGACGGATGAGTTAAGGGAATATGGCTGCACCGTAAAGGCCACGGACGGAATCGTGGACCAGCTTCGGATCATTGAAGGCATCGAGATCGCGTTTCTGCTCTACCAGACGGGAAATCCTGACGAGTACAAGGTGAGCCTCAGAACGAACTCCGCAGTGGATGTGAGCCGGATCGCCCTGAGCTTCGGCGGCGGCGGACATGTGAAGGCCGCAGGCTGCACGATGACGGGGGAGCCGCAGGAGATCGTGGAGAAGATCAGCGGAAAGATCCGCTAGCAGTGGGAAGAGCTCAAGTAACGAACACCGGAGGAAAGAATGTACGACGGAATTATTAACGTATATAAAGAAAAAGGATTCACCTCCCACGATGTGGTGGCGAAAATGCGGGGGATCCTGGGTCAGAGAAAGATCGGTCATACGGGGACTCTCGATCCGGCGGCGGAAGGCGTTCTTCCGGTGTGCGCCGGAAAAGGCACAAAGCTCTGCGATATGCTGACTGACCACGACAAGACATACAGGGCTGTTCTTCTTCTGGGAACCGAGACGGACACGGAGGACACGACGGGTACGGTGCTGGAGACGAAAGAAACATCGGGCCTCACTGAAAAAGAAGTGCAGGACGCGGTCCTCTCCTTTATCGGGGATTACGCCCAGATTCCGCCGATGTACTCGGCACTCAAGGTCGATGGAAAGAAGCTCTATGAGCTTGCGAGAGAGGGGAAAAACGTGGAGCGGAAGGCGCGCCCGGTTAAGATCTTCGATATCAAGATCGAGAAGATGGAGCTCCCGGAAGTTACGATGACCGTGTCCTGTTCAAAGGGAACTTATATCCGAACCTTGTGCCATGATATCGGCGCGAAGCTCTCCGTCGGCGGCTGTATGAAGGAGCTGCTTCGGACAAAGGTGGGCCGGTTTGAACTCTCGGAGAGCCTGACACTGGACGAGCTTCAGAAGTTAAAAGAGGAAGACCGGTTGGCGGAGGTCGTACTTCCGGTGGAGGAAGTTTTCAAGGAGCTTCCGGAGATCCGCTCGGATACGGAGGAGCTCGATAAGCTCTTAAAGAACGGAAATCCGTTCCGCAGCCGCGCGGTAAAAGATATAAGGGGCGGGGACATGTTCCGGGTTTATCATTCGGATGGAACCTTTATCGGGGTGTTTAGGTACGACGAAGGGAAACACATGTACTATCCGGAAAAAATCTTTCTGGGAGGAAATTGACATGCAGTACATCGCGGAAACCAGAGAGTTTCAGATCAAAGAGAAGACAGTCGTCAGCATCGGTAAATTCGACGGTCTCCACAGGGGACACCAGAAGCTGATGCATGAGATGTTAAAATGGAAGGAACAAGGCTTTAAGATCGCCGTGTTCACCTTCGCGACGCCTCCGGGAACCCTGGTAAAGGGAAAGATGCAGACTATGATCATGACGAACCCGGAGCGTGAGATGCTTTTGGAGAAAGCCGGTGTTGACTACATCGTAGAATACCCGTTTGATGAGGAAGTATGCCATATGGCACCGGAGAAGTTCGTCTCCGACATCCTGGTGGGACACATGAACGCCGGGGTCATCGTTTCCGGTCCGGACTGCCACTTTGGATACAAGGCAGCCGGGGACTGCGCGATGCTAGAGCGCCTGTCGTCTGAGTACGGATACCGCTATTTTGTTGTTGACAAGGAGCGGGACGAGGAAGGAAAGATCATCAGCAGCACCTACATCCGTGAGATGCTGGCGGACGGAAATATCATAAAGGCAAACAAGCTTTTGGGGTATTATTACTTTGTCACCGGAACGGTGCAGCATGGAAACGCCATCGGACACACAAAATTATATCCGACGGCGAACCTGATCCCGCCGGCGGTGAAACACCTGCCGAAGTTCGGCGTCTATGTGACGAGGGTGACCGTGGACGGAAAAACTTACGGCGGACTGACAAATGTGGGGGCAAAGCCTACGATCTCCGGGGAAAATCCGGTGGGAGTGGAGACTTATCTCTATAATTTTGCGGGAGATCTCTACGGAAAAGAGATGAAAGTGGAGCTTCTCGACTTTGTGAGACCGGAGATGAAGTTTGAGTCTATCGGCGCGCTGAAGGCACAGCTGGACCATGATATCAAGGAGTGCCAGAGACGGTATCTGGAGTTTGCGTAAATATTCATAAATTTCAGAAAAGTATCATAAAAAAGAACATCATCCGTTTCCCGCAAAAGGATGGGAGACGGGCGTATCTAAAAAGAGAAGGTAACTGTCTGGAAAAGCTTTGCCCATGCAGTGCGGATCTGACGGACAGTTATACATGGAGAAGGAAGAATTGGAGTTAGAAAATAAGCCGGAAGGCGTGGGAAAAGAAAAGCAGGCGCCGGAACAGAAGCCGGCGATGACATATGCGGAATTTAAGGCCCAGAAAGGGAGAAAACGGGGGAAAAACCGTGGGACCGGAATGAATAAGGACCTGGCGGTAAAGATCGCGGCTGTGTGCGGCGGCGTGGTCGTTCTCGTTGGTGCCGTTGGCGGCGGCCTCTACTGGCATGAATCCTCAAAATACAAGACATGTTTTCTGCCCGGAACCATCGTTGACGGCATGGATGTGACGGGAAAGACGGCATCGGAAGTGGAAGACGCCATCATGGAGCAGTTAAAGGGATATACGCTGACCATCAATGGGCGCGAGGATCTCTCTGAGTCCATCACCGGGGAGAGTGTGGGACTTTACGCGGAGTTTGATGATACGTTAGATAAGGCCATCGCCTCCCAGAAGCCGATGGACTGGGGAAAATACCGGTTTGGAAAAGCGGTGAATGAGGTAAATACGGATGCCCTGCTCCGCTACAGCGACGATATGCTGAATGAGGCATTAGAAGGTCTCTCCTGCATGGACGAGGAAAATATGAGAGAGCCGGAGGACGCGAAGATCTCTGATTATGATTCCGCAACAGGCTCTTACTCGATCATAAAAGAGGATGAGGGAACGGAGCTCCAGGAGGACAAGGTGAAAGAGGCGGTCGCCACTGCGATCATGTCCCTGGCGGAGAGCGTGGACCTCGAGGAGCAGGGATGTTATCTGGCTCCTTCGGTGACCTCCGAGGACGAGGCACTTAAGACGGCCTGCGAGACCATGAACAAGTATGTGGGGGCGAAGATCACATATAAGTTTGGAGATAAAGCGGAGACGCTGAACGGAAATGAGATCCATAACTGGCTCACGGTCAACGGGACGAGCGTCAGTGTCAGCGAGTCGAAGGCGGCGGAGTATGTCAAGAACCTGGCATCCACCTGTAACACCGCGTATAAGCCGAAGACATTGAAGACATCCTACGGAAAGACGGTGACCATCACCACCGGAAATTACGGATGGAAGATCGACCAGGCGAAGGAGACGGCAGCTCTCGTGAGCCTCATCAAAAATGGGGAGCAGACATCCAGAGAGCCGGAATATTCCCAGAAGGCCGCGAGCCATTCGGGAAATGATTATGGAAATACATACGTAGAAATCAACCTGACGGCGCAGCATCTTTACTTCTATGCAAATGGAAAGCTTCTTGTGGAGTCGGATTTCGTGTCCGGAAATGCCGCGAAGGGCTGGAGTACCCCGGCGGGTGCTTATTCCATCACGTATAAGCAGAGAAATGCGACCCTGAAAGGCCAGGGATACGCGACTCCTGTTTCCTACTGGATGCCGTTTAACGGCGGAATCGGTCTGCATGACGCGAATTGGAGAAAGACATTTGGCGGAACGATCTACAAGAATGGCGGATCCCATGGTTGCGTCAACCTGCCGCCGGCAGTGGCGAAGACCATCTACGAGAACATCTCCGCGGGAGATCCGGTCCTGTGCTACCATTTAGACGGCACGGAGAGCTCCAAGACCAGCTGAACGAAGAAGGACGGAACGGCGGAGACAACGGCAGCTACGACGGCAGTGCCGACAACCGCGGCACCTGAGACGACGGCAGCTCCGGCGACCACGGCAGCGCCGGAAACGACCGCGGCGGGACCGTCCGTGCCGGAGACAACCGCGGCGCCTGAGACGACACCTGCAGTTACGGCGGGCGGGGACAACGAGAGCTTCGGACCGGGATTCGTGCAGGAGACGGAAGGCATGACAGAGCAGGAAGTCGGACCTGGATTTTAAAATCGGTTTAAAAGAAAAGCAGTTCAATTCCGTGACGTTTAAACACGATTTGAACTGCTTTTTTGAACTGGAAGATTCTGGAGCTTTTTATGAAAAAAACTTATTTACTTTTAAAGACAGGTATGCTATACTGTCAGAGTATGTGAAAGCGCCGACGCTCGGTCAGCGGATAACTCCAACCGGGACCTGGTGATCGGTAAGTTTAAAGAATTTTAAGGAGGAAATCACAATGATTTCAAAGGAAAAGAAAGCAGCTATTATCGCTGAGTACGGCAGAAAACCGGGCGACACAGGTTCACCGGAAGTTCAGATCGCAATTCTTACAGAGAGAATCGCAGAGCTCACAGAGCATTTAAAAGTTAACCCGAAAGATCATCATTCCAGACGTGGTCTTCTTATGATGGTAGGTCAGAGACGTGGTCTCCTTGCATACCTTAAGAAATCTGATCTTGAAGGATACCGTGCTCTTATTGAGAAGTTAGGCATCAGAAAGTAATAGCAGACTTATGGGTGGAGCGCATGATTTCGTGTACTCCACCTTTGTTGTAATTGACAGACGGAAGAAACTTCCGAGACCGCTAAAGTAGGCATGAGTGATCCGGAGCTTACGGGTTCGCGTGTTAACCAATGCGTGGATCATGTTTAGTTTAGTAGTTTCGGCTTCTTCTGTCGCAACATTTAAGAAAAGGAGACGAAGCCATGTTTAAGAGTTTTTCCATGGAACTTGCAGGACGTACCCTTACCGTTGAGGTAGGCCGCGTTGCAAAGCAGGCAAACGGTGCAGCATTCATGCACTACGGCGATACAGTTGTTCTTTCTACCGCAACTGCATCTGACAAACCGAGAGACGGAATCGATTTCTTCCCGTTAAGCGTAGAATATGAAGAAAAATTATACTCCGTAGGAAAAATCCCGGGCGGATTCACAAAGAGAGAGGGAAAGGCATCCGAGAACGCGACCCTTACTTCCCGTGTTATCGACCGTCCGA
>OGMK01001615.1_pt1 | contig 10089 bp, 7 predicted proteins | sample 1573151 | NCBI WGS metagenome assembly OGMK01 (sample SAMEA2581887, study PRJEB24529) | metagenome | biome: Human gut stool | place: China | collected 2011
CCATCTTCCCGAACCCCAAGCAGGAACTGCTTCCGGGCATGTACGTGCGCGCCATCCTGAACGAAGGCGTGGACGATCAGGCCATTTTGTTGCCGCAGCGCGCCCTGTTGCGCGACGCCAAGGGCAACCCCACCACGTATGTGGTCAACGCCGAAAACAAGGTTGAAATCCGTCCGCTCAAAGTGGGCCGCACGCAGGGCAACAGCTGGGTTGTGCTCGACGGGCTCAAGGCCGGTGACAAGGTCATCGTCGAGGGCCTCCAGAAAATCCGTCCCGGCTCGCCCGTTCGCATTGCCGAACCCACCCCGGTCAAGCAGGGCGCGCCTGCTTCCGAGAAGCGGTAGGGGGCTTTTTCATGGCACGTTTCTTTATCGATCGTCCCGTTTTTGCATGGGTGATCGCCATTATTATCATGCTGGCGGGCGGGATTTCCATCCTCAACCTGCCGATCTCGCAGTACCCGTCCATCGCCCCGCCGACCATCGGCATCACGGCGCAGTATCCCGGCGCGTCCGCGCAGACCGTGCAGGACACCGTCACGCAGGTTATCGAACAGAACATGAACGGCCTTGACTATCTGCTGTACATGTCTTCGACCAGCGACTCTTCGGGGCAGGCGCAAATCACCCTGACCTTCAGCGCGGACGCCAACCCGGACATCGCGCAGGTGCAGGTTCAGAACAAACTCCAACTCGCGACGCCCCTGCTCCCGCAGGAAGTGCAGCGGCAAGGCATTTCCGTGGCCAAGCGCGGCGCGAACTTCCTGAAGGTGTACGCCTTCGTGTCCGAAGACGGCAGCATGGACAACGCCGACATCGCGGACTATGTGGCGACCAACCTCAAGGATGCGATCAGCCGTATCTCCGGCGTCGGCGAAGTATCGCTGTTCGGCAGCCAGTACGGCATGCGCATCTGGCTCGATCCGCACAAGCTGCAAAGCTACAAGTTGATGCCGAGCGACGTGATCAACGCGATCAACGCACAGAACGCGCAGGTTTCCGCCGGTCAGCTCGGCGGCACCCCGTCCGTGCCGGGCCAGCAGATGAACCTCGCCATTTCGGTGCAGGAGCGCTTGCAGACCCCGGAGCAGTTCGGCAACGTCATCCTGCGCACCAACCCCGACGGCTCGCTCATCCGCGTGAAGGACGTGGCCCGTGTGGAGCTTGGCAGCGAAAGCTACTCCACGCTCAGCCGCTATAACGGCAAGCCCGCCACGGGTATCGCCGTGAAGCTCGCCACCGGCGCGAACGCGCTGGAAACGGCGAGCAATATCGACGACTATCTGAAGGGCGCCGAAGCCTTCTTCCCGCAGGGGCTGAAGGCCGTGTATCCCTTTGATACCACGCCAGTGGTGAAGACCCTCGGTGAAGCCGTGCTTCTGGTGTTTCTGGTCATGTACCTGTTCCTCCAGAACTTCCGCGCAACCCTCATCCCGACCATCGCGGTGCCCGTCGTGCTTCTCGGCACGTTCGGCGTGCTGTCGGCGTTCGGTTATTCCATCAACACGCTGACCATGTTCGCTGTGGTGCTCGCCATCGGCCTCCTCGTGGACGATGCCATCGTCGTCGTTGAAAACGTGGAGCGCGTGATGAGCGAGGACAAGCTCTCGCCCAAAGAGGCCGCCCGGAAATCCATGGATCAGATCACCGGCGCTCTGGTCGGCATCGCCATGGTGCTGTCCGCCGTGTTCATCCCCATGGCCTTCTTCGGCGGGTCCGTGGGCGTCATCTACCGGCAGTTCTCGGTGACCATCGTTTCGGCCATGGTGCTGTCGGTGGTGGTCGCCATCGTGCTGACCCCGGCCCTCTGCGCCACGATGCTGAAACCCATCGGCGGGGATCACGTGCATTCGCAGCACGGCTTCTTCGGCTGGTTCAACCGCTGGTTCGACAGCGCCACGCTGCGCTACCAGTCCGGCGTGTCCTACGTCATCCGGCGCGCGGGCCGCTTCATGCTCATCTATCTGGTGCTTATCGGCGGCCTGGTCTTCATGTTCAAGACCCTGCCCACGGGCTTCCTGCCCGACGAAGACCAGGGTATGCTGTTCGCCCAGATCCAGCTGCCTACCGGCGCGACGCAGGAAGAAACCACCAAGGTGCTGGAGCGGGTCGAACGCTACTTCCTCGAAGAGGAAAAGGAATCCATCGACAGTCTGATGGGCGTTCTCGGGTTCAGCTTCGCGGGCAACGGCCAGAACATGGCTATGGCCTTCGTGCGCCTCAAGGACTGGAGCGAGCGTCAGGACCCGTCCCTCAAGGTGGACGCCGTGTCCAAGCGCGCCATGGCGGCGTTCTCGAAAATCCGCAATGCGCAGGTGTTCGCATTCGCGCCGCCCGCCATTATGGAACTCGGCAACGCGACCGGTTTCGACTTCCAGTTGCAGGACAAGTCCGGCCTCGGGCATGAGGCGCTTTTGCAGGCCCGTAACCAGCTTCTCGGCATGGCCGCCCAGAACAAGAATCTGGTGGCCGTGCGTCCCAACGGGCAGGAAGACCAGCCGCAGCTGCGCGTCGCCTGGCCGACATCAACGCGGCGCTCTCGACCGTCTGGGGTAGCTCCTACGCGGACGACTTCCTCGACAAGGGCCGCGTCAAAAAAGTGTACGTGCAGGGCGACGCGCCGTTCCGTATGGTTCCGGAAGACATGGAAAAATGGTTCTTCCGCAACAGCAAGGGCGAAATGGTTCCCTTCTCCTCGTTCGCTTCGGCGCACTGGGAGTACGCCCCAGCGCGTCTGGAACGCTATAACGGCGTCCCGTCCGTGGAAATCCTTGGGCAGCCCGCGCCGGGCGTGAGCTCCGGTACGGCCATGCTGGAAATGGAGAAGCTCGCCAGCCAGCTGCCTCAGGGCATCGGCTACGAATGGACCGGGCTGTCCTATCAGGAACGCCTTTCCGGATCACAGGCTCCGGCTCTGTTCGCCCTGTCCATCCTTGTGGTGTTCCTGTGCCTCGCGGCCTTGTATGAAAGCTGGTCCGTGCCGTTTGCGGTTATCCTCGTGGTTCCCCTCGGTGTGCTCGGCGCGCTCGGCGCGGCGAACATGCGGATGCTTTCCAACGACGTGTACTTCCAGGTGGGCCTGCTCGCCACCATTGGGCTGTCGGCGAAGAACGCCATTCTGATCGTTGAATTCGCCAAGGAGCTGCATGACAAGGGAGGCGATCTCATCGAGGCGACCATTGAGGCGTCGCGTATGCGCTTGCGTCCCATCTTGATGACCTCGTTGGCCTTCCTGCTCGGCATCCTGCCCCTCGCCATCAGCACGGGCGCCGGTGCCGGCGGCCAGAACGCCATCGGCACGGGCGTTATGGGCGGCACGTTCGCGGCGACGGCCCTCGGGATTTTCTACATCCCGGTGTTCTTCGTCGTGGTGACCTCCGTGTTCTCGTTCCGCTGGAAGTGGAAGAAGCCGAAGCGTCGCCGCACGGCCAACATCGTTGAAACCATACCGGGAGATTCCCACAAATGATGTCAGCAAAGTATATGGCGCTCGCGCTGGCGGTGCTGTTGCCCGGCTGCACGATGGCCCCGAACTACGTCCGCCCGGAGGCCCCGGTGGCGGAGGCCTGGCCCGACGACCTCATGCCCAAGGGCACGGTCCTCGCCCAGGCCACCGATCAGCTGGCTTCGGAAATCGGATGGAAGACGTTCTTCACCGATCAGCACCTGCAGCGGCTCATTCAGCTTGCCCTGGACAACAACCGGGATCTGCGCGTCTCCGCGCTGAACATCGAGCGTGCCCGCGGCTTGTACCAGATACAGCGCGCGGATCTGATGCCCGGGGTTTCCGCCTCGGGCGAGTCCTCCAACAAGGGCGTTTCCGCCGATTTGTCCACCACGGGCGAACAGACGGTTTCCCGCCAGCACTCGCTCGGCGTCGGCGTGACCAGTTATGAGCTTGATTTCTTCGGGCGTATCCAAAGCCTCAAGGACAAAGCTCTGGAAACCTATCTCGGCACCGAGGAGGCGTATCGGAGCGCCCGCCTGAGCCTCGTTTCGGAAGTGGCGCAGGCGTATCTGGCGCTGGTGGCGGACCGCGAGCGTCTGAACATCGCTACGGAAACGCTCAAGAGCCAACAGGCTTCATACGAAATGATCGCGCGGCGCCATTCCGTGGGCGTTTCGTCCGAGCTGGATCTGCGCCAGGCGCAGACCAGCGTGGATACGGCGCGGGTGGACATTGCCCGTTACAGTGGGCAGGTGGCCAAGGACATCACGGCGCTCAGCCTGCTCGCGGGTACGAAAGTGACCCCGGACATGCTGCCCGCCAAGGCGCTCTCCGAGCTTCCGGTCTGGCCGGATATTCCGGTGAGCCTGCCCTCCACGGTGCTCCTCCAGCGCCCGGACATCCTTCAGGCCGAGCATACGCTCAAGGCCGCCAACGCGGACATCGGCGCGGCGCGGGCGAATTTCTTCCCCCGCATTTCGCTGACCGCGAACATCGGCACGGCCTCGAACGAGCTGTCCCACCTCTTTGACGGCGGCACGGGCATCTGGACCTTCCTGCCGCAGGTCAGCCTGCCGATCTTCGAGGGTGGGCGGAACGTCGCCAACCTGCGTGTTTCCGAAGCCGACAAGAAGATAGCTGTGGCGAACTATGAGAAGGCCATTCAGTCCGCGTTCCGGGAAGTGTCCGACGCGCTGATCGACCGCGTATCCCTTGCCGGACAGCTTGAGGCGCAGAAATCGCTTGTTCATGCGACTTCCGAGACGTACCGCCTGTCCGGGGAGCGCTACAACCAGGGCATCGACAGCTATCTGGCCGTGCTCGATTCCCAGCGTGCGATGTACAGTTCGCAGCTTAACCTCATCTCCGTTCGCGTCGCCCGCGAGCAGAACCTTATCATGCTCTACAAGGCCCTTGGGGGCGGCGTGAAGGAATAGGGGGATAAAGATTGGAGGGGGGCGGGAGGGCCTTTCTGAAGAATCCCCATGAAGGGGACAAGCGCCCCTCCCGCCCCCCTCCAAGCCTCCCCCTCCCCAAAGACTTTTGACTTTGTCGAATCCCTGTTGCAGGGGAGTGCGTATGAAAAGGGACCTTCTCCGTTTCCGGGGAAGGTTCCTTTTTTTGTTTTAAGAAAAGGGAGAAGGCAGAGGAGTGGGGTAAGTTATACTATAAATTGAAGAGGGGCGAGGCGGGTGTGTCTTCCCTGCCTCTGCAACAAGAATAGCTTTTCCAGAAAAAGGCGGCATTCCCGATAAAAAGGGAACGCCGTCATGGGGGATTCGATAAGGTCAAAAGTCTTTGGAGGGAGAGAGGAGGGGGTGTGGGGGAGGGGACCTTTCTGGAGAAAGGTCCCCTCCCCCACATTTTCCCTACGGGATCATCTGCCCAAGAACCGCGCCGAACTGGGCGAGAAGGGCGCTCTGGGCCTGTACCATCGAGGGGATGTCGGGACCGGCGGGGGGGTGCTGCACAAAACGTCCCGACTTGAGCTCTTCGCCGCTCTCGTTCACGAGGCTCCAGCCTGCGTCGAGGATGACGCTGCCGTTGGGCGCACCGTCAAAACGGGCGATATCCACGGCAATGCGCCACTGGAAAGGCTGCTGCGAACGCATGGGAGAGGCCAGCCCTTTGCGGGGGGTCAGGGATGCGGACACGGCGTCGCAGAGCACCCGGGTCACGCCCTCGCCGAACGGCTCGCTCCAATGGTTGAACTCGGCCAACTCGACTTTGACGTCATTGCCGTCGCGCAGGAAGAGCTGGGGCCTGTCCAGATAGCCCGGAATGGACACGGGTCCGATGGCGACGCGTGGCCCGGAGATTTTTTCTTTGCCGGACTGGACCACATTTTCCACGGGGGAGGACAGCATGTAGAAATCGGGGCGTGGGCTGCGGCCGAGGGAACAGCCGCCAGCGGTGAGCAGTCCGGCCAGCGCCAGCAGGGCCAGCAGCAGGGAAGGGGCGCGCTTTTTCATATGGCTTCCTTTTTCCTTTAAGATGGGTAGCAAATGACCATGCTCAAGCGGCACAGCGTGTTTCCTTCATTGGCATAGGCGTGTTTCCGATCCGCCTTGAAACGGATGGAGTCGCCATCGGCGATCCCCCAGCGTTCGCCGTCGAGCAGTACGGTCAGCGCGCCGGAAAAAACAGTGATGAACTCCTGCGTCCCCTCGGGGTGCGGTTCGGCGTCAAGCCGGACGCCGGGGTCCAGCTCAATGGCATACATCTCGAACCCCCGGGAACTGTCGAACGGAAAGACGGGATAATTCCTGTATTTTCCGTCTGTTTCAACAAAAGGCGTTATGGCGGAACGCGGGACGACTTCGACGTCCGTTTCCGGGCGCATCATGAGCGAAGTAAATGAAATCTTGAGCCCGTTCGCGATCTTCCAGAGCGTCGAGATGGTCGGGTTGGTCACGCCGCGTTCGATCTGGCCGAGCATGCTTTTGCTCACTCCGGAACATTTCGCTACGGCGTCAAGGCTGAGCTTCCTTTCTTCCCGCAGACGTTTGAGGTTCTCCGCTACGATGTGGCCGATATTTTCCAAGGGCGTTATCCTGTCCATGTTTGACATTATAGTGCACAGAGCGTATGGTATATCGCACAAACTCAAAGGAGCTTCCACCATGCCGTCGATTGCCGCATTCCTGTCCTTCGCGTGCATCATGTCCTTTACGCCAGGCCCCAACAATATTATGGCGCTTTCCAGCGCGAGTGCGTACGGGCTCCGGAAGGGGCTCCGTTTCTGCTTCGGCGTCCTGCTGGGCGTTCTGGGGCTCATGACGGCATGTGCGCTGTTTGGCGCGGCGCTGTTCCGGTTTTTGCCCGACGTGGAACCCACAATGCGTGCCGTCGGCGCGGCGTATATCCTCTGGATGGCCTTTGGCGTCTGGCGGTCGGGATCAGGAAACGAAGATTCCCGCCTTGTACCGGTCAACGGCGTCGTTTCAGGGATGCTGCTGCAATTCGTCAACCCCAAAGGCATCCTCTATGGGATAACCGCCTTCTCGTCCTTTGTGCTTCCTTACTACGATTCCTTTATGGCTTTGGCTGTTTCCATCGGCGTGCTCTCGGCTGTCGCCTATGCCGGGACATGTTTTTGGGCGCTTTTTGGAGCCGTATTCCGCCGTTTCCTCCAGAACCACCATACCGCCGCCAACGCGAGCATGGCGCTCCTGCTGGTGTGGTGTGCCGCTTCCCTGTATACCTAATTATCTCACACGGATGTAATCCGCTTCCGCATCCTTGGGACCATCGCGTCATTTTTAAGGATACAGTACTGTGCCCAATCAAGCGCGGAAACAGGACTTTGCTTTCAACCCGGTCCCACTACGATTTGAACTTCCCGACACCCTACCAGTCGAAAGTCTTTGGTAGAGGAGGGGAGGGGCCCCCTTTCTCCAGAAAGGGGGCTCCTCCCCTCCCCAATACGTTCCTTTACCGTACCTTCCCGCGCAGCACTGCTTCGGGATTGCGTTCAAGGGTGTTGGCGAACACGCGAACGGCCCGGGCCGCTTCGGTGATTTCGCGGATGGCCTGATTCAGTTCGATGACGGTCGTACTGTTTTTGCTGACCACGCCACGGGCGGAAACGACAGTCATCTCCGTCTCTTTGGCTACGTTGTCGATGCGGCTCAGGACATGCGACGCCTGTTCCAGCGCCGCGGACAGCCGCTTGTCCGTATCCTGCGCCAGCTTTGTATACGGTTCTGCAAGCCCGCGGATGCTCGTCAGCGTCTTGTCGAGGTTGGTCCCGATATCCTGAAGCTGGACCACCAGCTTGTCGATGTGGCCGATCAGCTGTTCCGTCCCAGAATTGCTCAGGATTTTTTTGACGCCTTCCGTAATGTCGAGGACATTCGAGGCGATGTCGTCATACGGCAGCGTCGTGAGCGTTTGCAGGATGTTGTCGAATTGCGACGGGATGGTGGGAATCTCGGGCACGTCGTCGTATTCTTTGACTTCCTTGATAGGATAAGGGATCTGGCTTCTGGGGTAGAAATCCATCTCGATCATGAGCTGGCCGGTGAGCAGGCTCTGGGTCGCCAGCGTTGCCCGCAGGCCGTGGCTGACCAGGCGATCGAGATATTCTTTTTTGGATATGTCGCCGTCGGAAACGGAAAACCGCCCTTCGTCCTTTTTGTTCAGTTCGATGAACACCGGCGTCTGGAACACTAAATTATCAAGGTCGCCCGTGAGCCGGATTTCGACGACGCGCCCCACCGGGACGCCGCGGAACAGGACCGGAGAGCCTACGGAAAGCCCGCTGATGGAACCGTCGAAAAAGAGCACGTAACGGCTTGTCGTCTGGAACAGCTTGCCTGAGCCGAAAACGGCGATAGCGAGCAGCAGGAGGGCTGTGGCCCCGACGACGAAGGCTCCGATGAGGGTTTTGTTGGCTGACTTGCTCATGAGCGGTATCCTTTGGAGGAGGTGGGGCAGGAGTCGGTTTTGCCGCGGTTCAGGAAACGGACGATGTCGGGGTGCGCCTGATCGCAGCGAAGGACATGGGGATCGCCGCCCGTGATCATGGTGTGGGTCGCCGCATCAAGGAATACGCTGTTGTTGCCGATGGTAAAGATGCTGTCGAGATCGTGGGTGACGACCACGACGGTCATGCCCATGTTCTCCTTGAGTTCGAGGATGAGCTCGTCCAGCAGGGCGGCGCTGACCGGGTCGAGCCCGGCCGAAGGCTCGTCAAAGAAAACGATTTCGGGGTCCATCGCCAGCGCGCGGGCGAGCCCGGCGCGTTTGCGCATACCGCCGCTGATTTCGGACGGGTAATAATCCTCGAATCCGGCAAGGCCGACGAGCGCGAGTTTGAGGGAGGTCTGTTCCCTGATCTCGGCGGAGGAAAGCTTCGTATAGCGCTGCAAGGGCAGGGCCACATTCTCGGCGAGGGTCATGGAACTCCACAGCGCGCCGCTCTGGAAGAGCAGGCCCACGCCGCTGAGAAGTTTTTGGCGCTCGCTTTCGGTCCCGGCCCAAAAGTCCTGTCCCCTGTAGAGCACTTGCCCCTTTGTAGGCTGGAGCAGGCCCACGAGGACGCGCAGGAGCGTGCTTTTGCCGCATCCGCTCGGCCCCATGATGATGAATACGTCCTGACGGTTTATCGTGAAGTTGAGATCCTTCTGCACGACGTAGCTGCCGTAGCCGACCGTAAGGTCCCGCGCTTCGATGATGGGTGTGGAGGTATTCATATATTCAAAATATTGCAGAGGATGGTGAGGACAGCCGTGGACAGCACGATGCCCACGATGGAATAGACCACGGCCGAGGTGGTCGCCTTGCCGACTGCTTCGGCATTGCGGCCGCAGCTCAGGCCCTGGTAACAGCCGGTTATGGCGATGAGCATACCGTAGACCGCGCCGTGCACCATGCCCACCCAGAGGTTGTTGATGTTGAACCCTTTCTGGGTAAATGTATAGTATTCCATGGGATCAAGGCCGAGTATCCCGACGCCGACGATGAAGCCGCCCATGATGCCCATGAAGTCGGAATAGAGCACGAGCAGCGGGGTCATGGCGGTAAGGGCGAGGACGCGGGGCATGATGAGGTAGTCGGAAGGGGCCACGCCGAGCGTGGTGAGAGCGTCGATTTCCTCATTGACCTGCATGGTCCCGATGACGGCGGCATAGGAGGCGCCGGTGCGGCCCGCGAGGATGATGCCGGTCATGATCGCGCCCATGATGCGGGTCATGCTCACGGCCACGAGGCTGGAAACGTAGATTTCCGCGCCGAACATCTTGAGCTGGATCACTCCGACGAAGGCGAGGATCAGGCCCACGAGCAGGCTGATCAAAGAGACGATGGGCAGGGCGTCCACGCCGCTTTCCTGAACGGCGAGCCAGACGTTTCCCGACGTGCAGGAAGAGCGGCCCCTGAACAGCCTGCCGGCGCTGAGGACAAGTTCGCCGATAAAATCGAAAATGTCGCGTGCCATGCGGGGCACCGCCAATGTAAAGCCGCCGACCCGTTCGAGGAAGGTCGTCTTTTGGGCCTTACGCTGCGCGGCGGTGTTCGGGGGGACCGCAAGGGCCAGCTTGGTCAGGTTGCGGATGCCCTCGGGGAGGCGGGCGTCATCGAGCGGGATGTTGTGTTCTTTGGCGAGGGTGACGAGCCGGGTGGTGACGACGAGCACGCCGC
>OGMK01001616.1_pt1 | contig 10072 bp, 9 predicted proteins | sample 1573151 | NCBI WGS metagenome assembly OGMK01 (sample SAMEA2581887, study PRJEB24529) | metagenome | biome: Human gut stool | place: China | collected 2011
AGCTTATATTTGTCGTCCGTTCGTCACCAACTAATATTCAATTAAACAACAATTTCTATGATAATTTAGTTCCACAATTACTACAGAACTTGGCACCATTTACAGGTGTTCCACAATTCGGGCAGAACTTGTATGTACCAGCTGCTGTTGATGATGTCTGGCTATTACCGTTATTGATATTATTCATCATCTGCTGTCCCATAGCCATACCCATCTGCACACTCATCATATCTGAAGCGATGTTATTTCCGCCTTTACCTATATTGTCTGCCATAGCCATCTGACCATATTTACCCATGTCAGCTACCATTGATTGCGATGCTGCTTTGTTCTGCATCTTGGTAATCTCTTCTGGGTATGAGAAGCTGGCTATATTAAAATCTGTTATTTCTATTCCAAGCTTACTTATCTGCATATCAAGATCTTCTTTTATTCCTGAAGCAATATCATAAGCATTAGCCTGAAGATTGAACATATCCTTGCCTTCCTTAGATATCCACTTCATAAGAAGCTGATCTAACACAGCAACAACTCGCTCTTTGACATCTTCAACTGTATACATCTGCTTAATACCAGCAACTTTATCTATAAGACATACATAATCTGACACCTTAAATGCAAAGTTACCAAATGCTCTAATAGGCATACCACCTGGAAGTCCTGAATATGGAATAGATATTGGATTCTTAGTACCCCAGTTAACATTAAATTCTTTAGTGTTAACAAAAAGTACCTCTGCTCTCATTCCACTGTTAAATCCAAACTTAAACCCTTTAAGAGTTGATAAAAAAGGGATAATCTGGGAATCTATATCAAACTCCCCTTCTTCCTTAAATATACCTTCTATGTTACCATTATATAAGAATATTGCATCCTGCCCTGGACGGATTATAAGACGGCTTCCTTTTTTTATCTCTTTGTTAGTCCATTTCCAGAATATGCAATCATCCCTGTATTCTTCCCATTCTACCACATTGGAAAACTGATTCCTGAATAACCCCATAGTTTCCTCCTGATTTACTGAATACCCATCTGGGCTTTAAGTGCTGCTAGTTCATCATCTACTGCTGTGTCAGCAGGTTCTTCATCATACTTGGCTGCAAGGCTGTTAATATCTGCTTCTTCTGCTGACGAATTAAGTTCTGCCATAGCATTAGCTTCATCTAGCATCTTGTTAGCTTTAGCTTCCATACGGTTAAAGGCTTCCATGCTGTTATTGGCACCTACAACACTTGAGCCAACCTTGTTGATACGTTCCTGTGCCTTAGCTGCTTTTACTGTTGCTTTGATAGCTGCTCTTTTTGCTTCAAGAGCTGATATGTCTTTAACAAGCTTATCATGCATCTGACGCATCTTAGCAGCATTATCTGCTGCCACATTATATGCCTGTGTAAGTGAAGCCTGAGTTGCTGTAAGCTGCTGCTTCTTTTCAAGGAAAGATCTTGCATCTGCCTCATTGCCAGCTCTTAATGCCTTTTCTGCGTATGACTGCATCTTGTTAATCTGCTCTGTACATTCATCAAGCTCTCTCTTTGCTCTTGTTTCCTCAGCCATAACTGAAGCTGTTTCAGCCTTAACCTTTCCTAGATCACTTTCAAGATTTCTCATATACTGATCGATCATCTTCTCTGGATCCTCACACTTGTCTAAAAGCGCGTTAATATTTGCACTCATAATGTCCTTAAATCTTGTTAAAATACCCATAATATCCTCCCATTCTTTAACAGTGATTAAAAGTCTTTACTTAACTTTCAGCATCAATGTAACTATTATACTATATCAATTATTAAAAGTCACTATTGTTTATAAATATTTATCAGATAATTTAATTGTTTGTTAGTTTTTAATGTATTTTTTTATAATTAATCACATATTGTACTTACTGTTTGGACATATTCATTACTTTTTCTGTTTTGCTGCTCTTTTTGCTTCTTTAGCCTCTTCTTTTGCTTCTCTCTTTTCTTCTTTTATCTCTTCCTTTGTCTTTGGCTTATCCGATGATGCCTTCTTTGCTGTATAATCATCTATAAGACTTTCTATGATATTTTTCTTCATATAAACATCAAAGCTTAACAGACATACAAGCATGAAAAGCTGAAGGAAATCTTTATCCTCTTCATTTTCCACATCGCAAAAGGCCTGTTTTGAAAGCTCTGTTTTTCCTAATACATCTTGTGGCAATGCCTCTAACTGAAGCTTCTCCATATCATATATTTCTTTATATATTGTATCAAGAGCTGGAACTCCATCTGTATTAAAGAACTTATCTGTAAGTGGATTAAGAAGCTTCTGGATATCGCTTATTGAAAGAATATTCTTAAGATAATATATAAATGTTAAAACATATATATGCTCTTTAGAATATTTTTTCTTTACTGGCGGTGGAAGCAGATTATTCTTTGTGTAGTTATTTATCATTGTCTTGGTAAGTATCTTATCATCTTCATGTCTTTTAATATCTGAGAGATGTTCATCCATAAATGTTGTAACCTGATCCATATAAAGGTCAATATTAGGAACATCTCCTGGTTTAATATAATTAAGCTTTACGAGCTTTTTTAATAAAACATCAACGAATTCCTGACTATTTTTATTCATACTATGCATCTCCTATATGCTGACTGCCATAAAACAATCCGCATTAACACTTCTATAATTATTAACCAATATACTTATTGGTTTTTGCAATGCCTTTTAACCTTTATTATATAGTATTAAAAACTATATATCAAGAGGTTTATTATTGATGACATAGTTTTGATGACATAGTTTTGATGACATAGTATCAATGACATAGTATAGGTGTCACCAGTATCGTATATATCACCAGTATCGTATATAATATATAGAATGATAAAAAACCGGTTATCAGAGGTCATGCAAATGCACAACTACAAATAACCGGTATAATATATATTTACATATATTTATATTACTTATTCTCCTGAGACTTTTCTGTGCTGATGCCGAGTCTTTCAAACACTCTGTCATATCCATCATTACCATAATTAAGTGATCTGTTAACTCTGCTTATGGTAGCTGTTGAAGCTCCTGTCTTCTCAGCTATCTCAAGATATGTCTTCTGCTCTCTTAACATTTTTGCCACCTCAAACCTCTGAGCTAAAGACAACAGTTCATTAATAGTGCATACATCTTCAAAAAAATCATAACATTCTTTAACATCCTCAAGACTGAGTATAGCGTTAAAAAGCTGTTCTACTTCTTTTGACTTTAATTTATCGTTCATATATAACCCTCAATTCCCACGTTGTTCTATGCGTGCTTTTATCTCATTTCAACAGTTTAACACAGTAAAGTTTTACAGTAAATACATTTATGAAAATATTTATTTTATATTTCTTCGTCCTATATATTCTTCATATAGTCTATAGTCGCTGTTAACAATAAGCTCCTCAGGAAAATCTGTTTCTTCAAGCACCTTATATACCCTGTCAAAATCACATATGCTTTCTTTTATATGTGCATCACTGCCTATTGATATGCACACACCAAGCTGTTTACATAGTTTAAGCATTTTAATGTCATTTTCATAAGCTCCCTGTCTTGGACCATCTGGATTAAGAGATGTATTATTAACTTCAAGAAGAACATGCTTTTCTTTTGCTGCCATAACAAGCTGTTCATAATCAACCGGATATCTTGAATCATCCGGATGTCCTATAATGTTAACGTATGGATTGTCCATTGCTTTTATCAGCGCTTTGGTATTCTGTCCTATATCACCTGGTTTTATACACGGTATATGCAGACTTGCTATAACAACATCGCATCCTTTAAGCCCGTATTCCTTAAGGTCTATATTACCTTCATAATCCATAATATTAGCCTCACAGCCCATATATATCCTGACACCGTTTTTAACTCTTGGAATTATCTTCATATTAGAAAAATATAATATTCCCGCACTTCCTGGCATCTTGGGCGCATGATCTGTTATGGCAAGATGAGTAACGCCTGTCTGAAAAGCATATGCAGCCATTTCATCTATTGTATTATAAGCGTGTCCACTCACAAGAGTATGTGTATGTGTATCTATAGTATACTTATATTTCATAATAATCCTCATTTCTGTACACGTTTTGTGCAAAAATTCTTCAGACAGCACATTTAACGCTTTCAATATTATATACAATTTTCCAGCCATCTGCAACGCATGTGTATAACCATTTTTCTCTTTTTTAACTCTAAGTTATATGCTATAATTTTAAATCATACTAAAGAAGTTCACAACATAATATAAAACATTCTATATGAAGGTGAGTTTTTTACATGAAATCAGATTTTTTTAAAACATTTATTAAATATATTTCTATCGGTATTTTATCATTTGTAATAATGCTGAATTTTACAAGTGTATCTTTTATAAGCTATGCCGATACCCAATCAGACTATGATGAGAATAACAGACAGCTTGACAATCTAAAAAAAGAACAGGCTGCACTCTCGTCTGAGCTTGGAGAGCTTAACAGCCAGCTTGAAACTTTTAGTGACACTCTTAACCTGATAACAGAACGCATGGCTTCAAAACAGCAGGAAATCGATATACTCAACCAGGATATATCCGATATGGAGAATGAAAAACATAAACAATATGAAGCCATGAAGCTTCGCATACAATATATGTATGAAAGTAACGAGTATAGTTTTATGGATGTACTTATGGACTCTGCTGATATGGCTGAGCTACTTAAGAAGGCTGATTATGCAAGACAAATATCAGATTATGACCGCTCTATGTTATCAAATCTGAATGAGCTTATAACAACACTTAATCAGAACAAAATAAGCCTTAACAATGACATGACAGAGCTTGTATCACTTAAACAGCAGGCTGTGTCGCAGTCTGATAACATAAAAAATCTTATAGCTGCCAAACAATCTAAAATAGATGCTGCTTCCGAAGGTATAAAAAATGCTGAAGCCCTTGCTTTTGAATATGAAAAAAAGCTTGAAGAAGAAGCTGCTGCAAGACAGCTTGAAGAAATAAAGCAGCTGACCAAAAATGATGAAGTCATAAACAACACCCCTGTTAACTATGATACCAGCGACCTTGCAATGATGGCTGCTATAATCGAATGTGAGGCAGGCAACCAGTCATATGAGGGAAAGCTTGCTGTTGGAAGCGTTATCGTAAACCGAATCAACAGTCCTAAATTCGGAAATACACTTCAGGCAGTTTTATATGCACCTTCACAGTTTAGTCCTGTAGCCAGCGGCCGTTTTGCCATTGTACTTGCAAGAGGAGCTGATGCAGAGTGTACTAAAGCCGCCAAAGAAGTCCTTAACGGACATATAACAATCAATGCCCTATACTTCCATATGTATAACAGTGAGATTGATAAGGGTGGTACCGTAATAGGGGATCACGTATTCTATTAATCTTTACTTTGAGACACTCACATCTTATTATTATAAAATAATTTCACTATAAAAATGCCATATATAGATTAACATGTACAAAAATACTCTCATCAATCTATATATGGCATGATATATAATTCTAAATGTTATCAGATTATTTTATAATTCTGAATATCTTATATAGTCTACAGTAGCAAATCCATTTTCTTCATTCTTTACTGTGTTATCATGGCTTACAAACATACCATTCTTAACGCCAACCCAGCGGCCCGCTTTAGCTGTATAACTTACTGCGTTTTCATAAGTCTTTCCGTCAAAGCTTATCTCAAGAGATGCTTCTTCTACAGGTACATTTTTAACAGAAAGTGCCATCTCTTTAGTTTCTGTGGCTCCTGTTCTTTTTACTGTATACCTTAAGTAAACTGTCTTTGTATCATCTGCGAATCTGTCGGCTTCTATAGGCTTTTCATCAACTATCTCCTGTGTATATACTGCCTCACAGTCAAAATTCTGCTTTCCATTAACCGTTCTTAAAAAATATGAACCATTCTTTTTTGCTACTCCTAATGCTGCATAATCAACACCAAGTGATATTATTCCTGCATAGTCACCATCCACAAGTCCATTAAAACTCATCTTAGTTACACATGTAAATTCTGGTGCAGGCCATTTCTGAAGAAGCAGATTACGATAATCTCCAACTGGTCTTAAAGGAGTTGCAGGAACTGCATTAAGCTTTATATATGAACCATCTTCTGCCTTGTTACCATATACATCCGTCTTTGTATCAAACCAGCTGTCGTCATAATTCGCATTCCACTGCCACTGTAACATTAGCGCATCCGAATCAAACTCATCTGTTGTATCAGGCTCGCATACTGGATATTTTGACTTATCTTCAAGTTCTGACTCTGTCTTTCCAATATCTGGCTTTCTATATTCCATAACTGGTTCACCATAATCGTTTCCTTCCTTGTTAACGCCTATTATTGGCCAGTCATTTTCCCAGTGCATTGGCTGTAAATGTGTTATTCTTCCAGCTGCATATACGTCCTGGAAATGCAGAAACCAGTCTTCACCTGTTACTGTATCTACCCAGGCTCCCTGATGAGGGCCATTCACAGGTGAATCTCCCTGTCTTAATACAACCTTATATTCATATGGTCCGAAAGGATTCTTTGAACGAAGAACTGTCTGCCATCCTGTCTTAACGCCACCTGCTGGTGCAAAAACGTAATAATATCCATTACGTTTATACATCTTAGGACCTTCTATAGTTATCTGGTCATTCTCATTACCATCAAATATCTTAACTTCATCGCCAAATATTCCCATACCATCTGGCTGCATTCTGACTATATGAAGAACACTCTTATATCCTATACGGCTCTTTGCAACACCTGCAACAAGATAAGCCTTTCCATCATCATCCCAGAATGGGCATGGATCTATCCATCCAGCTCCTGGTCTTATATTAACAGGTTTACTCCACTCTCCCCATGGGTCCTTTGTTGTTGTCATATAGATACCTTCATCTGGCATAGGAAAACATACATAGTATGTACCTTCATGATATCTTATAGATGGTGCCCATACACCACATCCATGAATCGGATTATTATATCTGAACTCTGGCACATGCTTTAAACAATAATTAATCACTTTCCAATTAACAAGATCTTTGGAATGAAGTACAGGGAGTGCCGGAGAATTAGAAAAGCTTGAAGCAATCATAAAATAATCTTCCCCAACTCTTATAGCATCCGGATCAGAATAATCTGCATAAAGAACCGGATTTCTGTAATTACCATTCTGTAAATCTGCTACCCACATAAAATACCTCCATAATCATAATATGTTTAATAAATCAGCTTAATCTTTACTATAACCAGTAATAATTATCCTGGTCTTTTCTAACTATAACCAGAAATAATAAACTCTGTCTTATTAGTAACATAATTAGTGTACAACATAAATCATTTTTTGCCAATACTTTTATAAAACATTTTTGTAAAAGAGCTTTTTACACTTACATCATAATATATAAAAAGGTACTCTATGTATTGTATTTAACTTAATAACCATATTAAATGATTATTAAGCAACAATACACAAAGTACCATCTTATATCGCAGCTTTACCTGCTAAAATCTTTTTCTATTTTCTTAAGTGTTTCAAGCGGTATAAAATAACTTACTCCAAGTGGATTAAATATAGCTCCTGATGCACCTAATTCCTCAATAGCTGCTACAAGCTCCTTATATGAATAAAGCATATTTTCATACTGTCCCTTGTAGCACTTTTCCATTTCAAAACCATCTGTAAATGCTGGAATAGCTATAACCTGCTCACCATCCTTATGACTTACCTGCTCTGTTACATCTATAAAATGATGTGCTATAGATACCTCTTCTTCTGTTTCTTCCTTTACGCATGGAACCATAAACTCTGAATTAACCATAACTCTTAACATCTGATTCTCTCTCTTATCAAGAATCTGGGCTATTGAAGTCTTATCTGTATTCTTTCTGAACTCCTGAAAATATGCAATCATGGCGTTCTGAAGACCCGGATTAGACACATAATCTTCCCTGAAGAAATCTTCATATGTACCGAATTCTTCTCTTGGTATAACATATACGTTCTTATCGCCATCTGTAAGTCTGATATTCTTATAGCCATTTCTATACATATGACAAAGCTCTAACCCGAACTGTTCTTTATTCTCAACACCAACTGATACTTCATAGCCTGAAAGCTTAAGCTTCTTTTCAAGTAGTGAAGCATTCTTGTTATTATAAAGTACCATTATATCGTCATCTATCATATAAGGATACGCTGTCGTATTGCAATATACAACCCAGAGATGTTCCTCATTTCTTAGCTTATCAGCCATAACCTTTGCATAAATATTCTCTATTCTGTTAAAATACGCAAGATCGTTGGAATTCCCCTGTTCTTTAGCTCTTTTTTTAAGAGCAGGAAGCATCTGTGTCATAACCTCAACAGCATCTGATAAAGTCAGATTTTCCATCATGCCAACTCCATAATCTTCGTCCTTAGTGATATGTCTTACGATATCCTGTATCTTTGTCTGATCCATAATTAACTGTTCCTTTCTGAAATGTGCAACGCTATGACAATCAAGATAACTTTATTGGGTTGTTCAATGGATTGTTCAATACACTGCAACACATATTGTACATAATACCATAAAATCAAGCATTATTCAATCAACATATTGTATATATTTCCATGTATTTCACATATATTTACAGCTATATTTTTATATATATTTACAACTATATTTTGTATATATTTTTATAAATCCACCTGTGTAAAATGTACTCTCCAGTCATTTATATTCTTTCCCTGCGTAAGACATAACATAGCCATAATACGTGCCTCTTCAGCACTCATGCCATATGAAGCTATGCAGTTATTATGCGCATCATTCACAGCCTGGGCTGCATCGCTGCCACTGCATATGATTATTACTGGTATTGAGGATGAAATATCATTTATAAGCTGCGACATATCTGGCGAAAGACTTCCGTCGCTGCTTTCTGTAACAACAACAACTGCCTCACTTATATTTACTGCCTTTTGTGCTGCATAAGCATCATTGCCTATATAGTCATATATGATATTAACATATGGAAGTGAATTAATGCCTGATATATCTATAACATCCATGTCACTAAGTTTTTCGATCACTTTATAGCTGCCATATGTCTTATTATCTTTATTATTATCTTTATTATTATTATCTTTGATAACATTGCCTTTGTTATTATCAGCACCTGTCACAGTATCTCCTGAAACATTATTTCCTGAATTACTATTACTTGCATTGTTAGTGCTTACCGCTGATGTACCAACATATGACTGCGGATTAACTGCTATCTTCAATGCTTCATCAAACACTTTATTGTAATCTGTATCTTTTCCATCCTCATTTATGACTATCAGACCTTTGGATGTACTTATAGTGTGCTGTAAAAGATATACTATCTGGTTATATACACGGCTTCTTACCGACACAATCACTGATTCAGCATCTGTATTGCAGCTCTCCTGCACTTTCTTTACAAGTGCAAGCATATCTGATGTATCATCAAAATCTCTTGTTTCCTGAATACACTCTATATCTGCCTGTGATTTATAATCAGTTGTATTAACCATATCACTTATGCTTCCATATGTGCCTATGGCTATAACTTTATTATCTGTTACTTCAACCTTGTTATCACTGCTATTACTGTTATTCTTGCTATTACCAGAAGATGAATCTGTTGCACTGCCCGATGTATCATTATCTGTATTCTGTTCTGCAGCTGCAAGCTCTTTATCTGCATCCTTCATATACTGCATTGGATTTGCCACAAAACCACAGCCTGATAATGCACTGCCAAGCATGCACACTCCAAGCATAACCGCTATATATTTTTTCTTCTTTCTTAATATATTATTATATCTATCACTACGTTTCATATCCTTAACACCGCTCCTCATTTAATGCTGTATTAATATTACACGAAATTCTGATATAGTTCTACTGGTAAAATGAGTTTTCATAATTATTTAACATAATATTGTTGTTGAACACACATTCAGTTGGCGAACTGACGACATAATATAAGCTACAGGCAGTCCTGCATACTATGCGAAATGCACTTGAAGTTTGATT
>OGMK01001617.1_pt1 | contig 10062 bp, 8 predicted proteins | sample 1573151 | NCBI WGS metagenome assembly OGMK01 (sample SAMEA2581887, study PRJEB24529) | metagenome | biome: Human gut stool | place: China | collected 2011
CAAGAGAAAATAACTATGACCTGCTTTATAAAAATGAATGCCAGAACTGGCGCAACAAAATAAACCGGGTAAAAAATACCGCAGGCTTTCCGGCTGACCGTCTGGAAAAAATACAGGCTGCCTTTGCCGACTTTAAGAAAGAAGCATTACAGAGAAAAAAGGCTGTAAAAACAGGAACAGCCAGCCCGAAAGAATTTACGGACTGGCTGTATCAGCAGAGTAATGTAATTGTGAGGCTGACTGAATACTAAATTTTTTTCTCGTTGTGAGGTTTCTGTGACATTTGCCTGATGGCAGTATCGAAATTGCAGTAATTACTCATGCAAAATGCTTCTTCGTTTTATACACTATACCTATATGGTGGAGCACCAAATGAAAGGAGCAAAAAATATGTCTGAGATTCAAAATGCGATTGAAGTAAAGAACTTAAAAAAAGGTTTTGGTGGCAGAGTTTTGTTTGAGAATTTTAGCCTGAATGTAAAAGCAAATACAATCCATGCGATTATTGGTCCGAACGGTTCTGGAAAGACAACACTGCTACGCTTGATTACAGGGGTATACCAGCCAAATGCAGGGACAATCAACATTGCAGGGAAATATGCAATGCAGCTTGAAAATGACTATCTGTATGAAGAACAGACTGGTCTTGAAAATTTGAAAATTTTTGGGAAATACTTTGGATTTGAAATAAATGATCGTTCAGACGGCTATTGTACGCAATTAGGATTGACCGAGCATTTAGGAAAGCGTGTTAGCACTTATTCTAAAGGAATGAAAAGAAAACTGTCCCTTTTGATTGTGATTATGATGGGACGGGATATTCTGCTCATGGATGAACCAACATCGGGTGTAGACCCCATATCCAGAGTAGAAATCCGTAGTTTGATAGGGGCTCTAAAAGCTGACGGAAAAACGGTTATTATCACTTCACATGACCTTAGCGAGATTGAAAAGTGCGCTGATGATGTATCTATGATTAAAAATGGTAGATTGCTGTTTGATAAGGGTATTCAAGAAATGCAAGGACAATCATTGGAAGAAATCTTTATTAAGGAGGGCAATCGTCATGAGTAACATGGGAAAAGGCGCAGGCTACTATCTTACCAGAAGTAAAAGCCTCCTAATTGATACTGCGATTGTTGCCATTCTGGCGATTTTTATGAGCTTTGCAATGCAGATGGACGCCTTGCAGTCTAAGGGAGAAGATTATTTAGTCCTAATGCTCTATGCGGTTATTTTTGGTCTTACCTCCCTGCAATCCGGTGCTATGATTGTAGATTTGACAGCAAAGGATAAGTTAAGCCGGAGAATTGAATTTTTTGCAGCTTCTGGAATTGCAGTAAAAGAGATTATAAAACAGTATTCGATACAGATTTTCCGCTTTTCTGGTATTATCCCGTTCTTTGTTTTTATGAGTTGCTATTACTTTACCGACTGGACAATGAGCTTTGGGCGGGTCGTATGCGTTTATCTTAGTATTCTTGTACTTAGTTTTTGTGAGATTGTCGCTTTGAATATCATTGTACTGGATGTGAAACGAGTAAAACTGTTCAAAAATGTTCTGTTCTTTGGTAATTTTGCACTGGTTTATTTGATTGCGATGTCGGCAGAACAGATTACAGAGTTTGTGAATCAACATCATATAGGAATTGACTATTTGATTATTGTGGTTGATGTTGCACTTTGCATGATGTTTGTACTATTAAGTTTCTTTAAGGCTCGACACATGAGCAACGAAACAGTTATCAGGAGGGATGGCGAATGGGTTTGATAACCTCAAACCTTAAAAGGGTATTGAACTGGAATTTTATATTTATGAGCGCGGTAGCAGCTATCTTCGGCATGATCTCTCTGATGAACTTTGGGGATATTTCAGAGAACATTGTATTTGGCGTTGATATAAAGTATTTTATGCTTGATGGATACCTGTGCTTATTTATCTTTTTTGCCGGAGAAATAAGCAAGGATATGTTGCAGCAAGAAAAAATCACAAAGAGAATAGAATGGAAACTTGCTAATGGTATTAAAATCTCAAGTATTGTTAAGGAGAATCTGCTATCACTATGGATTGGAACGCTGATCCTTTTGTTTCCTCTACTTTTGATGATTTCCATTCGCCTGCCAAACCTTATCTTGTTATTAAGCACCTATTTTCTGATCCTTAGCATATTGTATTCGGCATTTATAAATGTTTTGATTCTCTGGATTAGAAATATGAACTGGTTTAAGAGTATTCCTATCTTTGCAACACTGCTTCATATTTTGCTGGTTGTCTTAAAATGTGGGATATTTATGAAAACGAATAATGTGTGGGTGTTGCTACTATTTTCTCCAGTGAGTATAATAGTTTTGACTGCGTGTGGTTTATGTCTGATGACTAAAGAACGGATCGTATCATCATATTACTAACATAATGAATTTTAGCTGAAAGGAGGGGTGTCCTATGCAGGATAAACGCTTCTATCCGTATCTGTTTCTTCATGCGGGTATTGTGACTTTATGGGTTATATTGGATAGAATACATAAAGGAATTGCGAATGACGGAACCATCAACTTATTGTCGATTGCCGTCTTGCTTTGTTATTTCAATCTGCTCTATCTTCATGTAATGACATCACGGCGAAAGGCAACAATATCTGAATGTGGCTGGAACCTGCTTTCTGTTTCCTTTATTGCGGCGCTGATGTATGATGGATTTTCCACCTTATACACGGGTGCATTTCTGGTTTTTGCATTGATTATCGGAATAATGCTGGTAAGAACTGACGCAAGCCGGGGAAAAATGGTTCGCTTGCTATTTGGAATTGCGGCTATCATACTGTCGCTTTTTCATTTTCAAATTCTACCTGCGATAACTATGTTAATTGGAATGTTCGTGGGAATTTTCCTTGATTATAAATATATAAATTTGAAACAGGTTAATATTCTTCCGATTGCCCAGAGGAAAGCAAGATATGTCCTTGTTTTCATGATTCCTTTGCTTACAATCGTACTTTATTGCTTTGATTTGTCCACCCTGCAAGTCAATGTGTTTTTTCAGCTTATAATGCTTTTATTTGAGGCCTTTGCTGTCATTCATCTTGGCGACATGGAAGCTCGTTACAACGAGCTGACAAAGTATTATGAATTAACGAACTATATTGCAAGTGAGAGGGAAGATTTTTCAAGGCTACTTCACAACGATGTGCTTCAAGATATTGGAGGTGCCAAAAATCTTCTGTCGCTTCGCTCACCAGCTATTGATGAAACAAAAAGGATATTATCTGATTTGGAACTGCGAATAAGAAATATGATGAATTTCTATTCGTCTAATATCTTTTCGGGGTATGCTTCATGGGAACATATTGAATATATGCTTGACGCTATTAAGAAGCTGTACCCAAAGAAAAATATATTTATAGATTTTACCATTGACAGCGAAGCAAGGATTGCTTTGAAAAAAGATAACAGTTTGGAACAGACTATGCAGATAATCAAAGAGCTTGTCAACAATGTTTATAAACACGCTGCCGCTACTTTTATCCATTTGGAAATCGCGCTAAATGAAGAAAGTAAACTCGTAATTACCTGTCAAAATGACGGCGCGAAATCGAATGACATTGAAAACATTCTTTCTTCTAAAGGTGGTATGCTGTTCTTAACGGTGTTGATAAATGGGAATGGCGGTAACATTCAGTATTTAGAAAAAGATGGTATTTTAACTGCAACGGCAGTTTTGGGGAGAAAAAATGAAGATATTACTATTTGATGACCACAGGATATTTGGAGAGAGTTTAAGCAAACTTCTGGAAGATTGGGACGCAATCTCAATCTGTCACTATGTAAGTAATGAAACAGAGTTTTGGAATATTCTTTCCGTAGACGAATGGGACATTGTATTATTGGATGTTAACCTAAGAGATCAGTCAAAAAATTCTGGCATTGACCTGATAGAAAAAATATATAACAAAAAACCAAAAACAAAAGTGGCTATGCTATCCTCTTATGATATGCCGGTTTATAGACAGGAGGCACTTAAAAGAGGTGCTGTAAGTTATATTGACAAGTCGGCTTCTGCTGATGAGCTGGTAAAAAAACTTACAGCTATTAGTAAAGGTCACAAATCCACTACGCCCCCTTTATTAGATCCCCTGACAGATCGTGAAGCGGAAATTATTAAGGCGATTGGAACAGGGAAAACAAAGCATGAAATAGCGCAAGAACTGTATATCAGTGAACGGACACTTTACAACCATATCCAAAGCATCTATGATAAGCTGGGGGCTAAAAATGCTATCGAAGCCTATAACAAGGCTATTGCACTTGGATATATCACACCCTTAATATGAGTTTAGGCAATAAGAGGGACAGATATATCAGAACACAAATGACAAGTATGCACATTATGTAAGCAGATAGCAAAAACAAGTATCATTGAACGACTTCATCAAAATAAAGAAAAGCTGGGAGCAAAATTAAGTCTGCTTCCAGCTTTTTTGTATTTGTTATTGTATGTGGTTGACTAAGGAATATTGTTTAAGCGTGAGTTTGTGATATTGGGTATGGTATCTTTAACTATGGGAAACTCCTTTTTCCCATTTGGACACCGCCTGTCGGCTGACGCCGATGCTCTCCGCCACAAATTCCTGGGTCATCTTGCAGCGGGCACGGTTCTCCCGGAGCATCTCAGACAGCGACTTGCGCACGATCTTGACTTCCTCCGTGAGTTTCGGCGGCTTTTCCAGATTGCGGGCAATGCGCCAAAGCAGATGGAGTGCTATAAAAGGGGCAAAGATCTTGAAGATCGCAAGGATAAAACCCAAAACCTGAAACGTTCTGTAAAGTATAAGACTGGATGTACTCATGTTCATACGGTTTCCTCCTTTGAAGTGTGGTTTGTTGGGTTTTTCTGTGGCACGATTTTAGCACAAAAGCCCGGTTGCGTCCACCAACCGGCGTGTAAACTCTGGTTGCATTACGGAACTTTAGCCGATTTTTAACAAAAACGTTGCATCTGCGCCGTTGCAACAGGCAAAAGCTATGGTATACTATAAGAGATATCCGGCAGACATCTCTGCCGCACACACCCCCGCTGCGGGGTCAACACAAAAGGAGTATTGTAGCGTTATGGTTCGCATTACTATGGAAGACGGCGGCATCATCGACATTGAGCTGAATGAGGAAGTCGCCCCCATCACCTGTGAGAATTTCAAGAAGCTGGTCAGCGAGGGCTTCTATAACGGCCTGACCTTCCACCGTGTCATCCCCGGCTTTATGATCCAGGGCGGCTGCCCGCTGGGCAACGGCACCGGCGGCCCGGGCTGGAACATCAAGGGTGAGTTTGCTGCTAACGGCGTGAACAACCCGCTCAAGCACACCCGTGGTGTCATTAGCATGGCCCGCAGCATGAACCCCAACAGCGCAGGCAGCCAGTTCTTCATCATGCACAAGGACGCACCCCACCTGGACGGCCAGTATGCCGCCTTTGGCAAGGTCGTGGCCGGCATGGATGTCGTGGACAAGATCGCCGCTGTGCGCACCGACTGGAACGACAAGCCCACCACCCCGGTCAAGATGAAGACCGTGGAGCTCATCGAGGGCTGAGCCTTATAAACAGAAAGATCCCGGCACTGTTACGGTGCCGGGATCTTTTTTGTTCTGTGTCAGCGCACGTCCTTATCGTGGGCCATCAGTCCCTCATGACGGCTCACGAAGCCCTTGGCGCCGGGCCGCCCCACCAGCAGGAAATTGTACAGCACCTCAATGATCACAATGGCAGAAATGCGGGAGAGCGCAAAATCCGTCGTGGTGATGAGCTGCTCGCGGTTGGTGGAGATCAGCAGATGATCGGCCAGCTGCGCCAGCGGCGAGCTGCGGTCGCAGGTGATCAGCACCACTGGCACACCGTTGTCCCGCGCTGTCTGGGCCATCTGGTTCAGCCGCCGGGATTTGCCGGAGTTGGAGATCAGCAGCAGCACGTCCTGCGGTGTAAGGGTGAGCGCGAACGCCGAGTTCTTCTCCGAGATCTCACTGGTGATGCACCGCATCCCCAGCTGGTTGAACTTGAAGGCCGCATCCATCGCCACCGGGATGGTGTTGCCCACCGCGGCGATCTGCACCAGCTGCGCATTCTGCAGCAGTTTCAGCACACGCTGCAGATTTTCCGGGTTGATGCCGTTGATGGTGGCGCTCATCTCATCGATCTTATTGGAAAGGATATTCTGCAGCGACTGCGGGATATTGTCCAGCTGCACTTCGTTGGAGATCTCCAGCGGCTGGCGTTCCATCACGTCCCGCGCCAGCGCCAACTGGAAAGCACGATAATTCTCAAACCCCAGTTTTTTGCAAAAACGGGTCACCGTGGCTTCCGAGGTGGAGCTGCAATGTGCCAGTTCGGCCGATGTCATTGCCGCCACACCGGCCGTATCTTCCAGCACACAATCCGCGATCCGCTTTTCCGCATTGAAAAAGTGCATCCCGGAGCAAAGCAGCGTGACCACACTGCCCGGCGTTTCGCCCATAATCATCCTCCTGTCCTTTCAGGCCCGATGCCTGCGTTTTGTTCGGAACTAGTGTAGCAGTTTTTATGTCAAAAAGCAATTTGTTCAGCATCATTTCCATTTATTCGTACACATTGAACAAACATTCTGTAAAATTTTCGTTACAGTGAAAGAAACTTTCTTGTAAAATCATCTTTACGAAACAAAACCATCATGCTATAATGCAGTCAATGAGACCTGCCGCACCGCATGAGCGGCAAGAATGTACCCCAAAAAGGAGGATAAATTTTATGGCAAAGATCACCAAGGCTGAGATGCCGGCCCTTGCCGAACAGATCGTCAAATGTCTGGGCGGCAAAGAGAACGTAGCCCGCATCAACCACTGCGCCACACGCCTGCGCGTGAACCCGGTGGACATGGAAAAGGTGGACAAGGATGGGCTGAAGAGACTGCACGGTGTCATCGGCATCGATTCTTCCAAGGCAGAACTTCAGATCATTGTGGGCGCCATCATTGAGGACCTGTATCTGGAAGTGGAAAAGATCACCGGCAACGGCGGCGGCGCTGTGGCAGATGACGTTCCCTTCTGGAAAAAGCGCCCCTCCGAGATCTTCTCCAGCTTCCTGCTGCTGATGGCTGGCTGCCTGAGCCCGGTCATTCCCGCACTGATCGCATCCGGCCTGCTGGCCACCGTGCTGACCATCATGACGCTGGTGTTGCACGTGGATGCTTCCACCAGCTCCACCTACTCCATCCTGTATAATCTGTCGCAGACCGTGTTCTACTTCATGCCGGTCCTAGTGGCTTACACCTCTGCCAAGAAGTTCGGCACCGAGCCGGTTCTGGCCATGGTTCTGGCCTGCTTCCTGCTGTACCCGGACTGGGTGGCTGGTGCGGACGGCTCCTTCACCCACTACTTCGGCCTGCCGGTCCTGCATACCACTTATAATGGCGCCGTGATCCAAATCATCCTCTCCGTGTTCGTCATGTCCCTGCTGGATAAATGGCTCAAGAAGGTCATCCCGGAAGCTGCACGGCACTTCGTCAAGCCCTTTACTCTGCTGCTGCTCATGTCGGTCATCACCCTGACCGTCACCGGCCCTCTGGGCGGCCTGTTGACCAACTACATCTACGCCTTTGTTGAGGCTGTCCGCTCCGTGGCTCCGTGGGCTGGCGTGCCGGTCATCGTGCTGCTGAGCACCACCATCGGCCTGATCGCTCCGGGCTTCCATCTGGCCCTGATCCCCATTGCGACCGCCAGCCTCGCCGCTGTTGGTTACGATGACCTGATCAACATCTGGTTCTTCTGCTGCACCATCACCCCGGGCTTCATCTCTCTGGCTGTGATGCTGCGCACCAAGAAGTCCCTGCTGCGCCAGACCGCATTCTCCTGCTGCCTGTCCGCTCTGCTGGGCGGTATCTCCGAGCCTACCACCTACGGCATCTGCTACAAGATGGTCCGCCCCTACTACGCATACCTGATCACCGCTCTGTCCACCGCTGTGCTGGCCGGTCTGCTGCACCTGAAGTGCTACGCCTTCGGCGGCTACTCCCTGACCAACATCCTGCTGTACCTCGGACCCAACCTGGACTATGCAAACTTCCGCAATGCTCTGCTGCTGGTCGGCTTTATGCTCATCATGAGCTTCATCACCGTCAACCTGATCGGCTTCGATGATTCCTGCTACGAGGAAACTGCCGTTGCCGCACAGGATGCCGCGGAATAAGTTTACTGCTTCCCGCTTTTCAGAAAGGACGATGCTTCATGCGTTTATACGATAAGGCCCTTGTCGCCAAGATCCATGAGAACCAGTTCACCAAAGAGGTGGACGGGATCCCCGTACTGTTCAAACCGGTGCCGGATGCGGAGCCTGCCCATCTGGATCCCCGCCTGCGGGAGATCATCATCAAAAAGCGCACCATGTTTGCCAACCGCGCCAAGGCAGGCTGGACCCTTTCCAGCGAGCGCTACCGCCCGGACAAGGTGACCTATGACCTGATCGAAACGCCTGTGGACTGCACCGAACAGCTGATCCCCATCGGCGGGCACAAGATTGATATCTACATCTACCGTATTGCCAACATCCAGCCCAACGCACCGGTGCTGGTGTACCTGCACGGCGGTGGATTCACGGCCGGTGACATTCACCTGTTCGGCAAACAGATGCAGTACATTGCCGAGCAATCCGGTGCCGTGGTGGTGTTCCCGGAGTACCGTCTGGCCCCCGAGAACCCCTTCCCCGCTCCGGTGGAAGATGCATGGGGCGCCGTACAGTGGGTGCACGCACACGCCGCTGAACTGGGTGCCGACCCTGCCAAGCTGATGGTCGCCGGTGACAGCGCCGGCGGCAGCCTGACTAACGCCTGCGTGCTGCAGGACGAAAAGGGCATCATCCGCAAGATCATGGGCATCTATCCTTCGTGGGACGGTTCCGATTACCATGAGCAGACCGCCTACACCTGGAGTTACGATGCTTACGAGGTGGCTGACGAGGACAAGAAACTGGCCTACAGCCGCATCGACCGCATCAAGAGCAGCGTGGATAAGGATCCTGACAGCAGCAACAGCCTGTATCTGCAGGGCCATACCACTTCACACGACCCGCTGGTGTCGGCCATCTTTGCCACCGATGAGCAGCTGAAGAAGTTCCCGGAAACGGTCATCGTGGCCGCTGAGTACGACTACCTGCGTGTCGGCAGCGACTACGCCGCCAAGCGGCTGGCAAGCCTTGGTGTACCGGTACGCTCCATCCGGTACTGCGGCTGTGACCACGGCTTTTTGGATATGCTGGGCACCATCGTCCAGTCCGAAGAGCTGTGCCTGACCATCGCCGCCGAACTGAAAGCACTGTAAGCTCAAAATCCCCCACTTCATTCACCATATTCCTCCTGTTCCGAAGGAACAAGAAAGCTCCCCGCCGGGTTCGGCGGGGAGCTTTCTGTTATATGTTCCGGAATACCGCTCAGCAGCCTTCTTTTTCAGCCAGCTTCCGGCCCATGAGCACGCCCATGACGGACGCCATCATCAGGCCCCGGGTCCAGCCGGAGGAGTCGCCCAGGCAGTGCAGGCCCTTGATGTTGGTGTCGAGGTTCTCGTCCATCTTCACCTTGTTGGAGTAGAACTTCAGCTCCGGGCTGTACAGCAACGTCTCGTTGGCGGCAAAGCCGGGCACCACCATATCCAGCATCTTGATGAACTCGATGATGTTGGTCATGGCACGGTAGGGCATGGCGGCGGTGATATCACCCGCCACAGCATCCTTCAGGGTGGGCTTGACGTTGGACTGGGCCAGCTCCTTCTGCCAGGTGCGCTTGCCGTCCAGAATGTCGCCGTAGCGCTGCACCATGATGTGGCCTGCACCCAGCATGTTGGTCAGCTCGCCCACCTTCTGAGCATAGGCGATGGGCTGGTTGAAGGGTTCGGTGAAGTTGTGAGACACCAGAATGGCAAGGTTGGTGTTCGGGCTCTTCTTTTCCTTGAAACTGTGGCCGTTGACCACGGCCAGGTCATTGTCGTAGTTTTCCTGTGCCACAAAGCCGCCGGGGTTCTGGCAGAAGGTGCGCACCTTGTTCTTCCAGGGCT
>OGMK01001621.1_pt1 | contig 10033 bp, 8 predicted proteins | sample 1573151 | NCBI WGS metagenome assembly OGMK01 (sample SAMEA2581887, study PRJEB24529) | metagenome | biome: Human gut stool | place: China | collected 2011
GAATCGAACGATCCTTGCTAATCAGCATGTGGTTGACCAGTTCCTCCAGCTGGATGCGCAGATCCTCACCCAATGCATGGGGAATCAGACCCGAAAGTACATAGTTACCAATATCAAAGGTCATTTCAAAGTTGAACATCGCCGTTGCCAGATTTGGCAGCAGATAACGGATGATAGCCCGTTTCTGTGCTGGGTCAGCGGGCGGCTCAGCACTGAGCATCACACCAAATTTCTGGTGGATGGCCTGCAGATTGATGGTATCCTCCAACATGGTGATCTGCGGCTCTAGAGGTGCATTCAGGTCGATGGGCTGCATCAAGATATGACCGATCTCGCCGGAATGGGCACCTGCGCCGGTCCACAGCTGGCCATGCAGCAGTATGCCAGCGCCAAAGCCGGAACCCAAAGTCAAGAAACAGAGATTTTCTTTATTTTCCCCGCAGTGGCGGGCAAAGTTTTCACCCCGGCAGGCAAGGTTTACGTCGTTGCCGATAAAGCAGGCAAGCCCCAGCTTATCAGCCAGATAGCGGAAATTTTCTTCAACACACTGGCAGTCATTGCCACTGATGTTGAATGCGCTGATGATCCTGCCGGTATCGGAATCTACATCCACCGGCAGCGCAATACCAATGCCCAGCAATGGACTGGAAAGTTCTGCCAGAACCGCCTGCAGATAATCCGCCAGTTCGTCATATTTTTCTTTCGCCGTAAAGTTGGCAAAGGGGCGCGTTTCAAACCGCAGGATGCCGCCGGCCAAGTCAGCTATACCAATTTCGACCGAACTGCCCTCGAACGCCAAAGTCAGAGCATAGAATGCCGCCGGATTGAATACCAACTGGTTGCGACGGCGGCCGGGCCCCTTGGCAGGCAGACTCGTTTCCTTGCTTTCACGTACGATATCGCGGCTGATCAAAAAATCGACCGCTTTGCTCACAGTGGGAAAGCTCATCTCCGTTTCCTGCACAATCTGCGCGCGGGAAAGGGTCATATTTTTTACAAACATGTTAAAAACCGTCTGGCGATTTTTGGACTTCAAATATTCCGGGACGTAGGCAGGCATAAGCGTAATTCCTTACTTTTTAACATTTCTGCGAAATTTCCATTTTAATATGTTCTTATTGTAACAAATTAAAGCGGTAAACACAATGCGCAATCCAGAGAGTTTCTTAAAAAAACGTCAGGCAACCCACTTTTGGGCTTGCCTGACACAAAGTTTATGCGCCTTGCAGCAGGTCAAGCGCCATGGCGACCGCACCCTCGGTAGCAGAGCGCTGCGGCAGGCGGATCTCTGCCTGGGGGCAGGTCCGGGCCAGCCGTGCGCGAAAAGTCTTTAACATGCGGGGAGATTTTAGGATCGCGCTGCCCCATACGCCAATGATGAAGTTTGGTTCCGTGCGCGGCATATCCAAGGCAGCGGCGGTATCCTCCACAAGCTGGGCAACCAGATCAGCAGCTTGCTGCAGGATATCAGCGGCGGCGGCGTCCCCGGCATCGGCCGCTTTGTTGACAATCTCTGCCAAGGGCGGCGTATACCATGGAGGAGTGCCGCTGCGGGCGGCAATGGTATTCAGGTCGTTGCGATCTTTGATATGCAGATGTTCACAGACCATCGTTACCAGCGGAGACTCGGGCACGGCACCATCCAGCCAGCGGCCAACATAGCGCAGCGCCATGCGGCTGATCCAGGTGCCGGAACCTTCATCGCCCTGAATGGTAAACAGCCAGCCGCCGGATCGACATGTCTGCCCTGCCTTGTTGCGACCGAAAGCAATGGATCCGGTACCTGAGATCACCAGCACGCCAAAACCGCCTGTAACGGTATAATGCGCCAGTTCAGCATCATTGATGACCTTTACCGGGCAATGGAAACCGGGCAGACTGCCATAAAAACGGTTCAGAAGTGCCTCGTCCTCCGGACTGTCCAGACCGGTGGTGCCGCAAATCAGATAGGCGGCATCCTCGCGTTTTCCGCCGAACAGTGCTAGGCAGGCATCAATGTTGGCATTGACGCGGCGGCTGAGTTCTTCCTCGTCCACATAGTAGTGATTGGCCGGTACACCGATATAAAATGCCAGCTGTTTGCCGGTCAGGTCGCAGGCTTCCACACGGAAGTTCGTGCCGCCGCTGTCAATTCCGATGACATACTTCACGGAGTCCACCTCAACCTTCGGATTTAAATTTAATCTTCAGCTTCTTGTCCAGCGCCTGAAACCGCTTGCTGCCAACCCCATCAAGGCCAAGCATATCCGGAAGTTCGCAGCTGATGACCTGCATCGGCAAAATCTGCTCAAAGGGCTGGGTGTACCAGGCACCGCTCTGCAACAGCGAAAGGTCGCGCGGGTCCTCTCCTGCCTCGGGGCCAAAGGCGTATACTTCGCTGCACAGGCTGCGGTGATACTCCAGCAGACCGTGCATCCGGGCGCGGTCGGGGTCGCCCACCGGGGGCAGCAGATACATACCGGCTACACCGGGATTGATGGAGCAGCTGGGACCATGCAGGTATTCCTCAAAGTCGTACCCTTCGGCAGGGATCAGCAGCGTTTCCATCAGTTTCAGGGCGCCCTCAGCGGCAATGGCTGCACTTTGCAGTTTGCCAGCGAGATAAACCACCTTGAGCTTCTGCAGGCTTTCGGTGTTGCTCTCCACCCAGGCCAGCGTGCGGTCAATGTTGGACTGCAGCTGTTCGGCCGCTGTTTCCAGCGTCTTTACACAGTCCGCATAGGCTTCCGCCGTCAGGCTGCCGCTCTCGCGGCCCGCTTCCAGCGCCATCAGGTACAGGGTGAGGATCGTACCGGTGTAGCCCTTGGTCTTGGGGCCGGCCTTTTCCTCCCCGCAGGCAATCAGCACCGCGTGGGGGCACAGGGTGTTGATATGCCCCTCGGGGTCGCCGGTCAAAGCCAGCGAAGGATACTGGGCCGTGCGCTCAATGGCGGCGATGGTATTGGTAGAGTTGCCGCCCTGCGATACAAAAATCAGGAAAGGCCGCTTGCCCACAATGCGGCCAAGCCCCGAAGGCGCTGTGACATCCACCGGCAAGTCCAGTGCCCACTCCATAAAGGGGGCCGCTGCCGCTGCCGCATTGCGGGAGGTACCGCTGGCCACAAAGATCAGCCGGTCAGGCTGGGCCTTCTGCAGGGCTTCCGCAAAAGGAGCCGCAATCCCTGCGCGGTCCGCCAGCATTTTGCCAAACATGGCAGGCTGTTCCAGAATATAAGTCATCATTGCTTTCATGGTAAGTTTACTCCTTCAAGCAGTTATTCTTTTTTCAGTGCCATCGCATACAGGTACCAGCTGGCATGGGGAATCCACTGTTCCGCCCAGCGCCAGTTATCGTCCACTTCCGCGGTGGGCTCACTGACAAACTCGATTCCGGCTTCATCATGGGTATTGCTGGTGATGCCGTTTACGATGCCGCCCGGGCAGTTCAGGAAATCATAACGTTTTTTAAAGAAATACTGGATATTGTTTTTACCGTATCCCTCGATCATACATGCGTCAAAGGGGTTCAGGCCCATGATCCAATCCAGCGGGTCCTGCGCCATGCGGCGGCAGCGGGCTTTCAGGGTTTCGTCAGCCGTAACAGCCGCCACCTCGGCAGCTGCAGCGGCAATGCTGGCAATGCGGGCGTTTTCGCCCTGCCACCACGGTGCAGCGGTGCTGTTGTGGGGGAAGAAGAACTGCACATGGATGCCATCCTCATAGGAAGCCTCCTCCACCGGGTAGCCGAAGGGATTTGCCTGGGCATCGCTCAGGCAGAGCTTCCAGCGCATAATTTCTTCTGCCAGCTGCACTGTCTCAGCGCGGCTGGCCTCGGAAAGCTCAATCTCTGCGTATTGCAGCAAGGCGATCACCGGCATACCTTCATCAGCAGCGTGGTAGAACGGCAGACCGTCATCCACATAGAGGCGGCGCATTCCCTCCCCCGTGGTTTCGGTGCGGGCAGCGATGCGGGCAGCCATCTCACGGGCGGTTTCCAGATATTCGTATTCCTCGGTGGTACGGAACAGTTCCGTCACAGCCATCAGGGCGCAGTACTCATCCACCAGATTCCACTTGCCGTCATTGGTATACCGGGCATTGTTTTCTTTCAGGTAATGCCATGCTGCTTTCGCGGTACGGATATAGTCTTTCTGGCTGTACTCCGCCGAGGGATAATACAACCGCCCTGCTGCCGCCAGCGCGGCAATGGAAAGGCCGCCGCCGCTGCGCAGGCTGACTTCGTAATTTTCATCCCCGATGGTCTCCTCGCCAGCTGTAGCAGCCACTGCACTGAACTGGTCGCTGCTGCGTTTGTACTCGAACCCGATGCCGCGGGTACCTTCCACCGCCTGCAAGGCGTTGGCGCGATTGATGGAGCGGAAGAAACTGCCGGACGGTGCGCGCATCCGCATCAGGAAATCTGCCCCGAAGAAGCCCTCATCCAAGGCGCGGCGCTTGAGCATGGAGTAGCTCTCGTTGCCGCTCTCGGTGAGAAATTCGTGCATTTTAAAGAAGGTATAGGCGCTGAACGGCACCTGCTGGGGATTGTGATAGGTACTGTGAGACAGGTGGGACAAATGAATGCCGTAGTCGCCGGTAGCATCGTACCAGGCGCCATGGGCATCTACGGTGCCCTCCCGCGGGCCCTTGAAGGGCAGGCAGCGGTCTGCCTCGTTCCATTCGCCGCTGTCCCGCTGGGCTTTAAAGTAGTAGCATACCCCATTGAGCATCCGCATGGTAATCAGGCTGCTGCGGATTTCAAAGCAATCGGAACGGACATCGTCTACCACAACGCAGTAACGGCCTTCGGCTTCCAGCTCATCAAAAATAGCGGTATAGTAGCTGCCCGTCTGCCAGTTGGCCACGGTACCATCGCACCGCAGGGTGCCGTGCAGGACCTCGCTGCCTGCCGCATCCTGTACGGAAAACTGCTTGGGCGTCTCGCCATGGCGGCATTGCACAACGGCCTTTTTGGGGCCGTGGGCGCTGTAGCCCATATGATTTACAAGAATCTGCATATTCTTTCCCTTTCTCAGCCTTTGACTGCACCGGCAGTCAGGCCGTTGACAACCTGATCCTGCGCAAACATATACAGGACCAGCAGCGGCAGGATCGTGACCACAATAGCCGCCATCATAGCGCCGTAGTCTGTGCCGAACATATTGCTGACCATGGACAGGATCACGCAAACCGGCTGCTTGGTACGCTCAGAAATGTACACCAGAGAGGTAAACAGGTCGTTGTAACTCCAGATAAAGACCATGATGGAGATGGTAGCCAGCATGGAGCGGCAACGAAATACGCCAGAAAATCTGCGGCACGCTGGCACCGTCAATAACGGCAGCCTCGTCCAGCTCCTGGGGCAACGCCTGCATAAAGCCGGTCATCATAATGATGGAGAAGCAAAGGTTGCCAGCCGTCTGGGGCAATATGGCCGCCAGATGCGTGCCGCGCACCATGGGCAGATGACTGATGGTGACAAAGTTGGGAATAACCGTTGCAAAGCTGGGCACCAGCAGGCAGGCCGTAAGCACCGCCATAATGTACTTGGATGCCTTGACGCGCATACGCCCCAGAGCGAACGCCGCCAGACTGGCAATGACCACCACCAGCACCACCACCGAACCGGAGATGATAAAGCTGTTTACGAAGGAGCGCGGAATATCCACGTCCGGGTAGTTGATGATCGTGATAAAGTTTTCAAAATCCAGGGACGTGGGCAAAGCCAGACTGTTGCGCAGGATCTCGCCCGAGGATTTGAAGGCGTTGATCAGCACCCAAAGCAGGGGCACGAAGGTCGTCATCGCCCACAGAATCAGGAAGATGTACTTCAACACAGCAAAGAGCCACTCGGAGGCACTCATTTTATAGTGCTTGGTTTTGTTTTTCATAGGGCAGTCCTCCTTAGTAGTCAGGATCTTTGACTTCCAGAATGCGGCGCATAACCACAGTGACCAGCACGCCCAGCAAAATCATAACAATGGCAATGGCGCTGGCATAGCCGCCATTATAACTGCGGAACGCCGTAGAGTACATATAGGTACTGAGCAGCTCACTGGAGTGCATGGGGCCGCCATCGGTGATGACATAGACCATATCAAACACCTTGAAGCAGCCGGAAATAACCAGCACCACCACCGAGGTAAGCACATCCCGAATCATGGGTATGGTAATGTAGATGGCTTTCTGCCAGGGTTTGATGCCGTCCAGTTCCGCCGACTCGTAAATGTCGGGGCTGATTTTGGACATGCCCGTCAGGAAAATGACGAAATAGAAGCCCACGTACTGCCACATGATGGGGATACTGACCAGAAAGATCGAGGTTTTCTCGTTGATCCACACCTGTTTGTCCAACCCGAAGAAGCCAATCACCAGATTGAGCAGGCCGTATTCGTACCCGTAAATCAGCTTGAACATCAGGCCGATGGCGGTTGCCGAAATCAAAATCGGCAGGAAATAGGTGGTGCGGAAAAATTTGAACAGCTTGCCGGTGTTGGAAACCAGCAAGGCCAGCAGCAGCGAAACACCGACTTGGAAAATAAACACGCCCACCATCATAATGAAAGTATTGCGCAGCGCCGTCAGGATGACCGGGTCATTGATCAGGCGTATATAGTTTTTCAGGCCCGCAAAATTCTGCTTGGGCGAGAAATTTTTCCAATCCGTAAGGCTATAATAAAAGGTACGGAACAGCGGATAGATCAGGAATACCACCACCGCCAGAACGGCTGGTGTGATAAACAGCGGAAAATATTTTTTGTTTTTCAGCGTCATGCAGCTGGCACCTCACTCTTCAGACTGGCCGCATTGCCATACGGCACAGCAGCGAGTTTTTTAAAAAAGTTCCTGCCGGAACCATCCGGCAGGAACCTGAAACGACCTATTGCATAAATCAGTTCAAATTGCGGCACTGGGCCAGCAGGTCGGCAGGAGAGGTCTGGCCGGAAACGATGTACTGGATGCCCGGCTCAGTCAGGTTCAGCCAGGATTCACGGGTAACCTGGCTGTCGCAGGCAGGGGCCGAGGTGGTAGCAGTGTTCAGCATCTCCATGGCGCTGACTTCCAGCGGGGTAGCACCCTCGGGTGCGTCACAGGTGATAGCCGGGCTGCCGCCAACGGCGATGAAGCGGGCCATAACTTCGGGGCTGGTGAGATATTTGAGGAATTTGAGAGTTGCGTCGTCGCGTTCAGCGGCCTCTTTGCTCATGTACCAGCCGCTGCCGAAACCGGACAGAACCACATTGGAGCCGCCGGTGCCACCGGGCAGGGTAGGAACGGAGATCAGGCGCATGCCGTCCTGGTCTTTCAGGCCGGAAACCGTCCAAGAGCCGTTGATCATCATAGCGGCCTTATCGTCGGCAAACAGAACGCGGATGTCATCCTCGGTCATGGTCATGGTGTCGGCCGGGAAAGCACCCTTATCGTACAGTTCCTTGATGCAGTCCAGTGCGGGGATCCAGGAATCATCGAAGTAATTCTTCTGACCATCAGCACCGACCTGCGCCAGCAGGAACAGCTCGACCATGTAGGAGGGTTTCATCATAGAGGTAGCAAACGGGGTAATGCCATTTTCTTTAAAGGTATCGATACATGCCAAGATGTTGTCCCAGCTGGTGGGCTCGGCCAGACCGTACTGGTCAAACAGATCCTTGTTGTAGAACAGACCCTCGTAGTAGCCGATATAGGGGATGCAGTACTGCATGCCATCTTTTTGGCCGGCTTCCATTGCACTGGGTTTCAGGTTGGCAGCCCACTCAGGGTCGGCGTCCATATAGGGTTTCAGGTCAACGTACAGGTCAGAATCCAGAACCATGTCCGCATCGGCGCCGTTGTAGAACAGCATCAGGTCAGCCGGTGTCTGGGCAGCCACGTCAGCCTGAACCTTAGTGCGGAACATATCGTTGGCGCCTGCAGTGGGCTGGCTTTCATCCACGATGGTCACGCCGGGGTTGGCGTCCATATAATCCTGGATGACTTCTTTCCATGTGGGTGCCCACTGGTCAGAACCGGCAAAGAAAGTGACAACGCGGATGGAAGTTTCGCTCTCTGCCGCAGGGGCCGAGGCCGCTTCACTGGTTGTGCTGTCCCCGGTAGAGGCAGCCGCCGTGGACGAAGCCCCTCCTCCGCAGCCAGCCAGCAGGCTCGCACTCATGGCACAGGCTGTCAAAGCTGCCAATGCTTTTTTGGTTTGCTTCTTCATGGTAATTCTCCTTTTTACTTATTTTCTGCAGTCTGAGCATCCGGCGGTTCCGAATGTCAGGGTCTGCCAAGTTCTGTTTGTTTGCGGCTCCACAGGGCAAATACCACGGTGGAGGAGATCATAAGAGCAGCACTGAACAACATGATGTGATCGGTGCCAAGCGCATCGCTGGCCACACCGCCGATGAAGCCGAACAGTATGCGGGAAACCACACTTCCGATCATGGCGTTCATTGTCTGCCCGGTTGCCCGCATATCGTGGGGCATGCTGCAGGCAATGTAGGTGACAAGGCTGTAAGAAAAGGTCGTGTATCCAAGGCCTTGCAACAGATTTACCGCAATGGCGATGTAGGAATCTTTTACAAAGGCCAGCAGGATCCACCGCAGCGTGGTGGCAACACCTGCCAGAATCAAGGCAGAGCGAATACCGATGCGGTCTTCCAGCTTGCGTATAATCAGCAGCATGGGAACTTCCGACATGGCGCTCAAAAACATCATGGCACCGATCATAGAACTGTTGCCGCCGATTTTGGTATAGTAGATCGGGTAAAAATTATGGTAAAAATTCAGTCCGATCGAGAACATCATATTAAAAAGGATCAGTCCCAGAAGTGTTTTGTTTTTCAAAAGTTTTTTCCAGGAGGTGTGTTTTCCGTTGGGAGGCTTGCCTCCGCTCACTTTCGGCATGGCGAAGCAGAGCATACGGCACAGCGCCATACAGATGGCAACCATCAAAAAGATAATGCGGTAGTCATCGTGCAGCAGGAAGCCGATCAGCAGTACGGTAACACTGTATCCTAGCGTTCCGCCCATGCGGATCTGTCCGTAATCCCAGCGGCTTTTTTCCAGATATTCCAATGCGTAATTATCCTGCAAAGGAATGATGGGGTTAAAGAAAATAGAAAAGAACGTCACCGCTGCCAACAGAAACCAGAAAGAACTTCCAACGTAGAACAAAAGGCTGATAACAGCGGTAGCCAGATAAAGCAGTTCCAAGATGCGGTTTTTTACTTTGACACGGTCACTGACCCATCCCCAAAAGAGTTGTGCCAGCAAAATAAACAGCGTAGAGACAGAAATGATGAAGCCGATTTGAGAATCGCTCAGCCCCTCACTGCTCAGGTACAAATTCAGATAAGTGTTGTAAATGGACTGCCCGGAGTAGAACAGCACATACAGGGAAAACAGGCAAATGGGGAATGCTTCCCGCTGAGGCCGCTTTTGGTTGACAGCTGGCTGCATCGTGTATTCCCTCCCAGGGTATGTAACCGCTTTGCAATTGTTTACTAAAGTTTATTTAATATTTACTGTGCTTATATACTACCACCCTGGTGCCCGGTTTTCAATCCACCGTTTCACCAAATTTAAGAGCGTTTTATCGTCAATTGTAACAAAAGCAACTTCCGCGGCCTTAATTTATGGGCCATTTTACCTGCAGACCACCCTACCGCTGCCAGATTATGCAGGGCATGCACTCTGTATTTATATTTGACAGGTGAAAAATTATGTTTAAGTCATTCGCTTTTCATTCTGAATCTCTATACGGTGAGATTTATCGTACGATAACTGTACCCGTGAATCGGTCTATCAATTTCTTGTACTGAAGCTAAAGACGTCCCCGGATGTAGCCGAAATCCTGACAAACATTATAACATACAACGGTGGAATCCCCACAGGATGTCCGACCAGCCAGATTATGGCATTCTATGCGTATTCCGATATGTTTTCGGAAATCGCGGATGCGGCAAAGCAATGTGGCTGCAAAGTCACTTTGTATGTGGATGATGCATCACGGCAAGACTGGAGTGGGAAAAATCCAATTTTTTGATGTTTTACGGATAGGATACGATAGTAT
>OGMK01001626.1_pt1 | contig 9981 bp, 15 predicted proteins | sample 1573151 | NCBI WGS metagenome assembly OGMK01 (sample SAMEA2581887, study PRJEB24529) | metagenome | biome: Human gut stool | place: China | collected 2011
ATTCCAATTAACCTACTGATTTACAACTAATTATAAATAAATTTAAACAGATTCTGAAATCCCCGAAGAAAGGAAATATAAGATATAATGGTAGCGCACAAAGAAATGCAATTCCAAATCCTTTGATAATATTTCTATTCAACCCGAGAAAAGAGAATAGTTCTTTTGGTTTAATTACGACTCTTACTAAAATCAAAGTAACAAGAGTAAGAAATAAAGTTTTTATTGACAGACTGAGGTTCGAGTTTCCCGGCATATCTAAAAAAGTTGTTATAAAGCCGAGGTTTCGCCAGAAAAGGATAATAATAACGCTCGCTATTATTGAATAGAGTATTCTTGTTGTTTTCGATGTGAGTTGAAGCATATTTTGCTGTTTTTTGTGCGTAATATTGTAAATTATAGTTCTGTATTCACGTGTATTTTTCCGAAAGTCTTTTGTTCGTCGCGTACCCGGCAAAGTTCCCGGTGTGCTTTTTCTTTATACTCCTGAAGAGCTTTGATTTCGTTACGCAATCGGTTGTTTTCTTCCTGAAGAACCTGTAGTTCTTTGGCCTGTTCTGCGGCCAGACTTTCCGCTTTGGCTTTTGCTTCTGTTGCCTGGACTATAAGTTCTGGAGCTGGAAGCTGTTTTGCGGTCTGTTCCCGGACTGCCTGTAGTAGTTGGCGAATAGCTTCTGTTCCCTCATTGCTTGTCTGCATGGTCGCTTTAACTTCATTCAATTCTCCGATGATCTTTTCCAAGGGGGAGTAATCGAGTGCGTTACTCTTCAGGTCGAATCCTGTGCGTTCAAAGTATTCCAGGGCGAGAGACACGAACTCTTTCCGTAATATGCCGTTTGCCCGGCAGTATATTTCGAGCCGTTCAGACGTTTCTCCGCTTATCGAGATTGTAGTCTTTTCCGGCTTGCTTTTGGGTTGTATGGTTGCTTTATCTGCCATATCTTAACTAATTGATATAAATATGCTTATAATATGCTTGATATGCTGATTTTATGCTTCTTTTTAATTGAATATGCTGTAAATATACTGAATATTTCTGAAATATATTCAGGTTACTTGGCCTTTTCTTCGCTTAAAGTGATATGAGAATCTGCAAAACACCCACCGAAGCCGGATAAGACGTCTGGTCGCGTGTAAGTGACTGTTACAAGGGTTTGCCCCATGAATGTTTCAATTTTGTCTATAACGGCTTCCATAGGCTTTCCTAAGCCTGTTGCTTCTGCTGAAACCATTACCAAATCTCCTTCCTTCATATCTTTGTTTTTTTTGATTATGTTACAAAATCAAAGTTATTCCTTGTCTTTTACTTTTCCCTTCAGTGCGTTTATTATATACCCTTTTGGGTTCTTTTTATCCCTTGATTTTCCCTTCAGAGTTGAAAGCTCCAGCATTAAATCAAGCTCCTTTTGAGCAACCCTGAAAAGGTCTATATTGTTTCTTATTTCCTGGTCTGTGAAAAGAAGCTCTTGCTTTAGATAGTTTCTTATAAGCCTGTCCAGATCCCAGCCCAGACTGACCTGTTTTTGTAGTTCGTGCTTCTCGAGTTCTTCATCCCTGTGTTCCGGTTGATATTTTGGATACAGTTTTAGTGAATGAAAAGAGCGACCGTCTTTCAGAACTTTGTATTCAAATGAATAAGGGCTTTTGGCATCCAATTCTTCTTTGGCTGGTTTTACAATCCATTTTATGAAATCGGGATTCCTTTTGTATTTGTCCTGTACACCAAACATGATTTTCAAGTCTTCTATACTGTATATCAAAGGTCTTTCTTGGCCGCTCATGAGCTCATAGAAACGCATTGAGTACTGACTTGTGAACTCCATGGCCGTTTTAAGTTCATACTTCCTGAAGCCCTTTGAAAAATTAAGTACGGCATTATATACTTCAGGTTGTATTTCAAATCTTACCCAACCTCTTTTGTAATTGAATTGTGGTTTCTCTATAATGCCTATCACCTTCCATACTTGTCCATCATCGAACTCAAAAGATTTGTTTCTAAGGTCTAACAGGGCTTTTTTGACACGGGTGTAGTTTTCATCATCATCATTGGCTAAAAACGCAGATATGGGCATTAAAACAACTCTATCATCGTATAGCGTCTTTTCTATACGAAGTCCAGGATAAAGCTTTTTACCTTCTATCTCACATTGCATTGCTTCCACAAGCCTGTACAGAATGCGTTTTTCGTACACTGAGAAGTTGTACTTTGATACAGTCATTAAATAGCTCTGTATCACATCTTTGTTTGTTATTTTTATAGCCATACACCTTTACTTTTTAAAAACGAGAGATTGAATGTTCGCAAATATAAAAATTAAAAACGAGATACAAAAATGTATCTCCACGAAAACATTCAAAAACTCGTTTTTAAAGCCATAAATAACATTCAAAAACTCGTTTTTAACATTCAAAAACTCGTTTTTAGAATGCTACTATTGTTTGTAACTTCTTGTTTAATAATGTATTACAACCGTTTTTTCAAAAGTTGATAAGCATATAATAAGCTATGCTTAAAAACAAGTCATAAAATTTTAGCCGGAATGTGGCTTCCAAACCTTCAAATCCGCGAAAAACGACTTTTTGAATGTTTGTGAAAGCAAAGCAAAAGCCAGCGCAGCGTTCTTTGAGGAACGAATTTTCCGCGCGTGTACACAAATAAGTACACAAAACTTTTGCTTTATTGATTTTTATCCCTATTTTTGCGGTGTAAACCAATATATTAGAACTATGCAGATTGTTACAACACGCGAATTTCGTGCCAACCAGAAGAAATACTTCGAAATGGCAGAGACGGAAACGATCCTGATCTCCAGACGCAATGCGGCACCTATCATGGTATGTGCGGTCAGGGAAGGCGATTTTCCTTCAAGAGAAGAACTGGCGGCCATTCAGAGGGGTATTGATGATGTCAGGAACGGAAATACCTTCAGAATGGCCAAGAATGAGTCTCTGGACGATTTTCTTAACCGTATAGAGGGTGAAGGCAATGTATGAGATAGAATTTTCCAAAGAAGCGGTAAAACATGTCCTGTTAATGAGAAAATCCTCTCCGCAGCTTTTCAAGAAGCTGGAGAAGCTGCTTGATGAACTCCGGGAACACCCATATACGGGTACAGGGCATCCGGAACAGTTGAGATACCTGGAGGGTGTATGGTCAAGGCAGCTGGACAAGAAGAACCGTATCAGGTATATGGTCAACGAGACTACTGTAATTGTATTTATCATTTCAGCCTGGGGACATTATGACGACAAATAAAACAACAAGAAAACAAGTTTCTTTTCGTTTACGTGAGGATTTATTAATGGCTTTAAGGGAAGAAGCGAGAAAGGCTAACAAAAGCCTGAACAGTTTCGTAGAAAGCATTCTGGCAGATGCAATGTTGAAGAGAACCAATGAGGGTAATAACGTACTCATAAAAAACGATACAGAGGTTTAGTAAGGGTTTGGGGCACTCGTCGGGACGGGTGGTCCCGCCCCTTGCCGTGCGGCGTTCCCCGACCGATGAGTTTTTTGTGGTGTTCCGGAAATGGCCTGTTGTGCGGTTTTGTTGGGTAATTCTGTTGTGTACCGGGTGTGCGGTTTTCGTGGGTGTTCACGTGTGTGGGATAGGTTCTATCTCTCCCCGTTCCCTTTGCTAATTTCGCGCTGGGGAGGGTGTTCGATAGAACAGCAAGAGGAAACCGGGCAAGCCCTGTTTTTCCCTCTTGCCCTACGGGGTTTTTGGCTGTAAATCAGCTATTTAGAAAATTATACTAATATAATTTGGTTATAATGAATTAATATACTATCTTGTAAACCAATAAGTTAGTATATTAATTCATTATAATAAGCCTTATAATATCATGGAAAAAGACAGCAAAACAACGGTAGCAGTAGAACGTACTACTTTTACTAAACTTGACCGTCTGGCCAAGGCAAACAATGTGTCAAAAATGGAGTATATTACTCATGCCATAAACTACTTTGAGAAGTACGGTATAAACCCGGTCGAGCATGAAAGTCCGGCACAGGAAATGCAGAAGCTTATCAAGCGCATGGACCAGGTGTTCGCATTCCTGAAGAAACAGGAAACGGATCTTGTGCGTCCGGCTTGTGAAGCTCTGGCCGGAGCCAGCACACAGATAACCATAAGCCTTTCATCCTTACTTTCGGAAGAAAAGTTCAGGCGGTTCCTGAAGGACAACAAGGAACTGCTTGCCGGGATAATCAACAGTTCCGACAACAACGGCAAGGCCATAGGCAAGACAGAAAAAGCGGTGCGGGATGCAGATTCAACTATCAGGAAGAACCAGGAGATTATCTTCAAGCGGATAGAAGCCAGCGAAACGGCACAACTCAAGGCCATGCAACATATCGTTTCCTTCCTCGATGCAAAAGGAAAGACCGGGTTGCTCGATGATATAAACAAGGTCTATAAGAAGGAAAAGGAAAGGAGGGGGCTATGAATATAAAAATTCAGGGTGGCGGTTCCGGAACTTATGCCAATACAGGGAGCTGCACAGGAGTAACGACCTATCTCCAGCATGAGGATCTGGAGCGCATGAAGAACGGCCGGGAAGTGCAGCCGTTTTTCAATAACTCACGTGACTACATAAGCGCACAGGAAGTAACCTTCAAAATAGACAACAACAAGGCAAAATTAAGCCGGAACGATGCGAAGTTCTATGTGATCACGGTAAGCCCTTCCAGCCGGGAGCTGGAGAAAATGGGCAAGACAGAGAAGGAACAGGCTGAAGCCATGAGAAGGTATGTCCGTGATGATGTGATGCAGCACTATGCGGAAGGGTTCGGAAAAGGCCTGAACAAAGAGGATATCGAGTATTACGGAAAGATCCATTTCGAGAGGAAGGGAGCCGACCGGTACGACATGCACGCACATATCATCGTCAGCCGGAAGGACAGGAGCAACACCAGGAAGCTAAGCCCAAAGACCAACCACACCGGGAAGAAGAACTGCGGAAACGTGAAAGGCGGTTTTGACAGGACAGATTTTTTCCGAAAGTGTGAAACCTCATTTGACAAGCGCACAGGGTATGACCGGGCACCGGAACAGACCTTCGACTATCTCAATACCATGAAGAACGGAACTCCGAAAGAAATTTTCCAGAAAAAGGAGTGGGCGGAACGTGTGAACCATGAACGGCTTGAGAAGATGAAAGCCGAATGGAGCCGGGATCTTCAGGAACCGCACCAGGAACAAGGCCGGGAAGAGATCCAACAACAGGGAAACAGTATTTCCCAGATTCCGGAAATCAACCAGGCACCGCAGAGAAAGAAGCAACAGGAGGAAGAACTCGACCAGCCCAGGAAAAGAAGCCGGGGTTTTGGAATGGGTATGTAAATTATACAGTTCTTTTATCTGCATTACCAGTTCCAAATGGAATAATCAAAGATCCTTTCTCCTTTCTTCTTGTGATAATATACAGTAAAAGCAATAGCCAGTGCAATACTGATTATTCTGGCAATATTGGAAATCAAGCCTCCTGCTGCTACTTCTGTACCCTCCATAGTGAAAATATGCCATGCCCCATTCATCAATATATGTAACCCAGCAGGAATCCATAGATTAAAGTTCCATTCGACGTACATCCAACTGAAATAGAGTGCGCCAATAAAGGTTACACCGAAGGCTGCGAGAGCCGAAAGAACATTGTGTCCTTGATAAAGATGCTCGGAACCAAAATAAATTGCAGGCAATATAACGGCCCAAAAGAAACCTGTTTTTGCATATCGGAAAAGCAATCCGAACATAAAAGCCCGGAATACTAACTCTTCTTTGAACCCGGTAAGGATGCATTTATTATACAGTTCATTAAATGTTAGCTCTTTATTGAGAAGCTGTTTAAATTTTATTCAAAAATAATTTTATGGCAGCGATATGCATCATGGCTTCGTGCGTGTCAGCCCTGTATTCATAGTCAATGGTCAGTCTCCTGAAGTTCTCGAGCCATGAGAAAGTGCGCTCGACAATCCATCTTTTTGGCATGGGGACAAATCTGTCCGTCCGTTTGTCGGACCTGAGTACGACATCCAGGTCGCAATGCAGCAGTCTCTTGACCGTGTTCCTGACAGTCTCGCCCCTGTAACCTCCGTCCGCCAGAATCCGTTTCAGCCCCGGGAATTTGTATCTCATGGATTCGAACACCTCTTCCGCCCCTACGCTGTCATGGACGTTTGCCGGATGGACTCTCACTGACATGGGCAGCCCCAGTGTGTCAACCACTATGTGCTCCTTCCTGCCCTTTATCTTTTTGTTTCCGTCTATTCCCCTTTGACCATCAATATGATGGGAGGTCCTGACACTCCTTGAGTCGATGATCCCAAGGCTGGGACTCTCCGCCCTGCCCGAAAGACGGCGGACAATGCCGCGGAGGGTGTCGAAGATCTCTTCAAGCAGGCCCTCGTTCTTCCACTTGCTGAAATAGTAATACACTGTCTGCCACGGAGCGAAATCCGATGGGAGCATTCTCCACTGCACGCCGGTCTTCACGATGTACAGGATGCCGTCAAAAACAGAGCGCAGTGAATATTTTCTGAATCTTTCTTTGGGGTCTAACATATTTTTTATAACTTGCCACTGTTTATCAGTCAGGTTGGTTGGGTACTTATGCATAACTTTAATGTCTTGATAATCATAAAGTTACGAAAAATATTCCAATTAACCTACTGATTTACAACTAATTATAAATAAATTTAAACAGATTCTAAAAAGTAATAATAATATGAACAATTATCAAATCGAAGGAGAACAAAGAAATACAACAACACACATTGCGCTTTTTACTATTAACGCAATGCAATAAATTCACTATATTTCACATAGTTATCTCTTATATATATTTATAAAACGACAGAATATTAATTATACAACTAATCCATTAATTCATGTTCTGTTACTTACGAAGTAACAGAAGGATATTAAAAAGAAAAAAAGTGACATATTTAAAACACACCTTTTAAAAACATAATATAGATCTGACATCTAAAAAATTTAACCTATGATACAAGTTCAGAGATTTAATAAAGCACTTAAATTAGCAGTCATTCTAGGAGATTTAGTCATTCTGAATGTACTTTTCATCTCATTTAATTCAATATGGAACGAGTTGTTTGGGGAGAGGGCCTACAGTGGCACTTTACCCCAAATTCTAACTCTATTCAGCGTATGCTATTTTGCGTGCACTATCTCAGGAGGTGTCATATTACATCGACGAGGAGCCCGTGCCAATCAAATTGTATTCCGGGCACTCCGTAACGTTTTTTATTTCTCCCTATTGTCAACAAGCTTAATTGTACTATCAGAACTTGAAATATACTCCAATCGCTTTTTTGTCTATTATTTCATTCTACTTTTCCTCTGCATCACTTTCTATCGTCTGCTTTTCCGTTTCTGCATACAGCTATACAGAAGCCGCGGAGGTAATTTCCGTACCGTCCTTTATTTGGGAAGCACCGAAAATATAGCCGAACTTTATCATGAAATGACCTCCGACGCCACTACCGGATATCGGGTACTGGGATACTTCGACACAACCCCCAATGCCAAGTTCCCTGCCAGTTGTACTTATTTGGGAAAGCCGGAGCAAGCCATTGATTACCTGACAAAAAACAAAGTGAACCAACTTTATTGTTGCCTGCCCTCGACATTAAGCGAATGTATCGTGCCGGTCATTAATTATTGCGAAAACAACCTGATACATTTCTACAGTGTGCCCAATGTGCGCAACTACCTGCGCCACCGTATGTACTTTGAAATGATAGGCAGTGTCCCCATTCTCAGCATCCGCAAGGAACCTTTGGGAAAAATAGAAAACAGGCTGATAAAACGTATATTCGATGTAGCCTTCTCATCACTCTTTTTATGCACATTGTTCCCCATTATATTCCTTATTGTAGGAGTGACCATTAAAATCACTTCTCCGGGCCCCATATTCTTCCGTCAGAAACGTAATGGATTGAATAATAAAGAATTCTGGTGTTATAAATTCCGTTCTATGAAAGTGAACAAGGAATCGGACACCTTACAGGCTACCCTCAATGATCCTAGAAAAACCAAATTCGGCGATTTCATGCGCCGGACCAATATTGACGAACTTCCGCAATTCATCAATGTATTGCTGGGAGATATGTCCATTGTGGGACCACGCCCTCACATGTTGAAACACACGGAAGAATATTCCAAGATAATCAATAAATACATGGTCCGCCATTTCATCAAGCCCGGTATCACGGGATGGGCGCAGGTGACCGGTTTCCGTGGCGAAACCCGCGAACTGGAAGACATGGAAGGACGTGTGAAAGCCGATATATGGTATATGGAGCACTGGTCTTTCCTGCTCGACCTTTATATCATGTACAAAACCGTGGTAAATGTGCTACGCAAAGACAAGCAAGCTTATTAAGTTCAAAATAGAGAATTAAAATTAATAGAGAGCCAAAAAATGAGAAGATTGAAATTTACCCTATTCGCGCTGGTTTCACTACTACTATGTAGTTGCAGCGCCTACAAAAAAGTACCTTACCTGCAAGGGTCCGAGTATCTGGACATGGCAAATGTCAAAACACCCTTGTATGATGCACACATCATGCCTAAAGATTTGCTAACTATCACGGTGAATACCAGTGATCCCGATGCCGCCATTCCCTTTAATCTGACGGTAGCAAGCGCATTAGGAGATCAAGGCAAGAGACTAAGCGTAACAAGTCAGCCTGTTCTTCAAGAATATTTAGTAGACAATAATGGAAACATTGATTTCCCCGTTTTAGGTACATTGCATATTGGAGGGCTTACCAAAAGTCAAGCGGAAAATATAATAAAAGAAAAACTGAAAATCTATATTAAAGAAACTCCGATAGTAAATGTACGTATGGCCAATTATAAAATCTCGGTGATGGGAGAAGTCACAAAACCTGGTACATTTACCATCACTAATGAAAAAGTAAATATTATGGAAGCCTTGGCCATGGCAGGAGACATGACCGTATATGGGCAACGAGATAAAGTAAAACTAATTCGTGAAGATGCACAGGGCAATCGGCAAGTAATCCCACTGAATCTGAATGATGCCGATATCATTGTATCTCCTTATTACTACCTCCAACAGAATGATGTAGTTTATGTCACTCCCAATAAGACCAAAGCTAAAAATGCAGGAATCAGCAACAGTACTACCATCTGGTTCTCTGTAGTGGGGACATTGGTTTCACTTGTCAGCCTGATAGTAACTATTGCCAAATAAACAGAATTATGAAAGAAGATTTATACGACGACTTATACTTAGAAGAAAAAGAAGAAAAGACTGATTTCAAAGCGGTCCTTTTTAAATATACTATCCATTGGCCTTGGTTTGTAGCATGCATTCTGCTGTGTCTGGCAGGGGCATGGCTTTATCTACGCTATACCGCACCGGTTTACAATATTTCAGCCTCCGTTATTATCAAAGACAATGACAAAAATAGTAAATCAAATACGGGAATAGTAGATTTAGAAGATTTAGGCTTTTACTCCTCCATAAACAATTTTGATAATGAAGTGGAAATTCTACATTCACGTACCCTTATCAGAAAAGTGATAGAAGAACTAGATCTCTACATTAACTATGCGGCAGAAGGTAGTTTCCATAACATAGAGCTTTACAAAAGTTCTCCCATCAAAGTATGGATTACTCCTGAAGAAGCTCAAAAATTATCTATGCCGGCTTACCTTAATCTAAGTATTCAACCGGGCAATAAGTTGAATGTAAAGGTATCAATCGGTGAACAAGAATACATTAAGCAGTTCGATAAATTGCCTGCCTTATTGACCACCCCATCAGGTACTTTCAGCTTCACCCCTAAAGACTCCATAGATATAAAGAGTGAACAAAAAATAATAGTCACTGTTTCATCTCCCTATAACGTAGCTAATGATTACAGAAAAGCATTGAGCATAGAGCCTACTTCCAAATCCACCACTATCGCACAGATCTCTGTCAAGAGCA